>Ga0194135_10001924_pt1 | contig 12554 bp, 8 predicted proteins | sample LitLau_LLRF_2013_FD_134024 | JGI IMG/M metagenome (GOLD analysis project Ga0194135, IMG submission 134024) | Freshwater sediment microbial communities in response to fracking from North America - Little Laurel Run_MetaG_LLRF_2013 (version 2) | ecosystem: Environmental > Aquatic > Freshwater >... | reverse complement strand
CATTTGGTTAGTTAGGTTTCTTAAGTAGCGTTAACGTTTTCTACCAGTGCTTTCTTTAAATTCCATCAGTCACAGCCATCTGTAGTCATACGCAGATTCGACTACAGGAAAATTTCTTCCACATCACATATAAATGTACTGATTAGTCATGACTAACCATGACTTGACTTGACTTGACTAAAGTAAAATATGTAGGAAACACATCAACAGTTAAAGGATTATTTCACAGCTTGTTGGGATAATCGTGTGCTTGTTTGTTTATTTTCCAAATCTGCAAGTAGTATAGTTTGTCACATTTAGTCCAGTGCTTTGAGAAATACAGGAATCAAACACCTTTACCTATAATTGGCTATTAAGATTGAAGTTTATAAACAAACGTAAATTTTCTTACTGACTTTTCATGCAAACTTGGTTTCAGGCATGGCTTACGTTTCATTTAAAGTAACTGCTTGGAGATTTTCTTAAAGTTTATATGGTGGGTTTTGACTATAGAAGACGAGTTTTAATGGCTTATTCATTTGAGGTTAAAGCTTTTAGAATACGGTCTCTCATTGGAAATCACGGAATTTGAGTATTTGCACTTTCATGTGACGCGTGAGCAAAGTCTCCTTCTTTTGAAATAAAAAAACGCAGTTACATTGCAAGTAAATTCAAAGTTTTTATGTAGCCTGTATACATTTAAACTTCAGCACATCTTTAGAAAAGGACTTTTTTAACACTCTCTAGCATGAAACCAGATATATCTTGCATGAAAGACTAAAGTTGGCCTGCTTTAATCCAGGCACCAAGTATAAAATTAAATAATAAATGGCTGTTGTTTATTTTCAGAAGAAAGAAGTCATCCAGCTTAATCTTCACGCCGGAATACTTTTCAGCAGTTTTCAGAAAAGGTAATAAGCAATTTTGACTACTTTGTAGGAATAAGTCAGTACCTTAATAGTTCAGAAATTGACATTTCAGCTTGTTGACAATTATTTAGTCATAGTTCAATCAGATTGTCTTACCAATTATATAAAATTGATTTTCTTCAGAAGCGTTACCCTTTTCTGGAAGACCAGATTTTTAAATATTTATCAATTGTAATGTTTAGCCATAGGCAGATTATCTTAGAGGACAATTCCATCAACATCACATGTAAATGTACTGTTTAGTCATGACTAACCAGACTTGAATAAAGTTTAATATGTAGGAAACACATGAACAGTTATAGGATTATTTCGCAGCTTGTTGGGATTTTTATGCATCCGTATTCATTTTTTTAAACTCCACATAGTTAGTCATGTTTAGTCAGAGGGTTCCCAGACTAAAGGAAAATTATTAAATCTTAATGTATTCTGTAGTCATGACTAACCATGACAAGACTTGACTTGACTCTGACCAATTGAGAGCTTGATAGTATAGTCATTGTCATGTTTAGTCAGAGGGATCCCTGATTAAATGAAAAATACATGCATTACATATAAATGTAATTTTCAGTCATGACTTATCATGACTTGACTTGATTGAATAAGGCCATGTATTTTAAGGCTTTTTTTGTTACACTCAGCGTAGGAAGAAGTAAACATGCATGTACTCAATTAAATCCATGAGAGCGTTATACCCTATTGCAGGCAGGAATATTATTAGGCAGACCTTGAAATTTATCACGACTGTTGCAAGATGCTATAGGCTTATTGTGTGACTGATTTCAGAAAAATGGAAACATTCAAATTCCTTAACCTGGCCTTTATTAAAGACGAGTTGAAGGCTGGACAAATGATGGTCGAAGAGAGTTTGAAGCTTTCTGCTGCAATATGCACGAAATCTATCCTCAAAACCCTTGGACCGAAAGACGTGACTGATTGGAAACACTGCTTGGATGGACATAGTGAAAGTTCAAAAGAAGTAATGCTATAATTATCAGATTGATATTTCTAATAATTTCTATTCTAAGAATATTTTTATTAATAATCAACTATGAAAATCAATACACTTGTCGACTTTTTAACAGATTGCAAAACGGTACGAGAAGTCAATGGGAGACGAGGTTTACCAAACGTTTTTTGATCGATTAAAAAATTCAGAAACCACCTTTGGAATTGTGTGCGGTTTCATTGTTAAACTTTTCGGTAAACGCATACAGAAATCTAGTGTTTTGAAAAAGATAAATTAAGAACTTGAATGATATTTTTTTAACTTGCAGACGCGAAGTTTTCAGAAGCACCAAGCTTTTCAATCAGAGCAAATTACTTGGGGGAGGAAATTGTTAAAGCCTACAAGAAATATAAAGCGTCCTCAAAGAATGTGAAAGTATGGGGGTTTAAAATTTGTCTGAACGAGGGCGATTTGGAGAATTTCCCGTATGCCAAACGGGAGAATGCGGCTATTGAGCACTACTGCCATGGTATATTTATTAAAACTGGTGAAACGTAAATGTTAAAATTTTGCAATAGAACTCTGACATTTTTAATAGATATTTCTGACGACGAGGGCTACGAGAATTTAGAAAAGAAACCGATTGATGTTGATCAACTCCCAGACAGATCTCGGCTTATAGTAGTCGACGATAACTACGCAAAACTCAAAGCGGAAAGGGATCGCCAAATGGAAGAACTTGCTAAAACAAACGAACTATTGACAAAAGTTGACCAAGAACGCTCAGTGCTTAAGCGAAACGCAACAAAGGCAGGGTTGATTGAAGAACTTGCAGCCGAGGCGTATAAGAAACCCCAGTGGAGTAAGTTTGGAAAGTTTCTCGAAACATGTCAGCGCATTAAAAGAAAGAGAGCAGAAAAGGAGAAGCCCGGAAGCAGATCATTCGATATTTTGGAGTTTGTAAGAGACGCAGAGAAGGGTAAGAACTGTGAAAAAATAAATTAATCAAATATAGGATCAAAATTAATTAAGTGTTTCAAACAGAACTAGCAGAACGAGAATTGAAAACATCTGAAGAGCAACTTGAAAAAGAGACTGGTGAATAAATAAAAACCCAATTAGCATCAAATTGAATTTTGGTGTTTGAATTGAAACGGCAATTTGTTTTCGTAGATAATGGTAATAATCTAAAGAATCCTGATAGTGACATAGACAGCACTGGCTCGGACACTACATCTGGTCAAGGTCCTGTTGCAAATCCCCTGCGAATTCAAACGGGCTGTGAGCTTTAAATTTAAAAACTGAACGCTGTAAAAATAAGCAACCAAAGTTAATAATTGTACATGTTTTAGTAAATACCGCAACCGACAGCATCTCCGTTGTGGACGAAGATTCAGTGTCTTATAATTGCAAAGACCCAATTATGGACCCTGGCAAAAATAGTAAGCTATAACCTTACACTAGGAAATATAATGTAATTTGGGATAAGTATTAATTTATACCTTTAGATGAGGGTGACGTTATTGTTGTAAACCCTGACTCAAACGCAACTGAATTGCTAGGGGATAAAACTGTAGAAAAATCATCTGGTAAACTTGTCTTTTAGAAAGGTAGAGATTTTGACGTAAGGTAACCTAATCTACAATACTACTTATATTATTTGCAGCCGAATTCATCCCAACTGGCGAAAAGGAAAATGAGTTGCAGTCTTATGAAGTGAAAGAAAATCCTCCTCTGGCAGGTAATTAAACTAAATCATTTAACTGAATAAAATTTTCAGTGAAATATTAAGTGTTTTTAAATGTGGTGTCTTAGTAGATGAAACGGAGAAAGTGCCAAATGATGAACCGCAGATAACGGATACCAAGGAGACAAAGAACGAAATTCCTGGACATCGTGGACAGAAACCAATTGGTAAATCTATGACTTTACACCTATGAAGAAAAGTAGGGAACTAAGCTAAGCGCAAAGTGAAGATTAAAATATTTCCCTTATTTGCAGCCGGATCGTTAGAGAAATTTGCAACTGCAAAAGATGATGATAAAATGTCTGTGGTGGTTTCTCAAGATATGGAGAATTCTGAAGCTAATCTAGGATCAAATGGTAATGATGAATCAAGCAATCAAGCAAATGTTGGATGTTTTAATTCATACGTGTATTTTAAATATAAACGTTCTTAGGGGAATCAAATCCGGAAATTGCGGGTGCAGAAGATTTGAATAATCTTCGGCGTGAATCTGGTGATATGGATGTGGACGGTAAGCTGCAAGAGAATCAGTTGACTTGTTATTTAAACTTGTTGATACTTAGCATTTTTGACTCTATTTGAATTGCAGACCTGCACTTTTAAGTTTTCCTTTACTCTTGATGATACAAGAGAGCTCCATTTGGTGCTTCAAATTCACCCTGGCAGGTTATACAAGCAGATTGTATATGTCAATGCTTTGTATCTGAAGTATTTGAGTACATTTACCTCATTGAATTAACTACACTGGTTCAACCCAAAATATTTTCTAAATGGCTATTAATAAATGGTAGTGAATTTGCCGTTCAAAATTAACAATTACATTTTTACGAATTTTTTAGAAATGAAAAAATGATTTAGTGTTTATTGAGCATTTATTTATAAAATCATCTTAGGCATCCACACTTGAGTTAATTAGCTAAGAAAAAGCTCTGTTTTACTAATTTTTGCATTTAACTGAATTATTGCATTTATTTTTAGCAGGGCTCTCTATCGGCACCGCCTATGGGCAGCTAAAAATCATCAAAAAGTTTAAGTTGAGACCTCCTTCAGACACTACGAGTCTCAATTTCTTATTCCCAGCCACCTCGCAGGGATAGTTGTATTGTAAGTTTCTTCAAACCATAAGTGTTCATCTATTTCTTTCTCCAATGAATATTATACTTCCCCTAAGGTTAAGGTCTATTTTGTTTAACGCCAAGTTGGCTGCACTACAGGTTGGTTGATTCACTTGAAAGGATCTCTGATCTGAACAAATGAGGGTTAGGTGAGGTTTTCTTTGGGGATTTTCAATCATTGTTTTTCCTTCCCCCTGACCTTTGCTTTCTCCAATATTTCAGAGAAACCCACGTCAAATATTAGTGATTATTTTCCTGCATTTTTTTAATTTTTACTGCGAGTTAGTTTGGTCTATAAATTTTTGGCCTTGGATGTAACATATAAATCTTACTGCCTTTAATTGAGGATAACACATGAATCTGTACAAAGATTGGTTAGTCGGAAAACAAAGTATTGTTTATCAAATCATTAGCTATGGAAATCTTCACTAGTACAAGGTTTTACTAGTTTCAGGATTGTGTTGACATTCCTTGTGTTGTGAAATCTCGCAGAACTTCAACTTGCTTTACAACAGCTTCACAATTTTAAAAATATCTTGTCTTGGCTCATTAGGAATTGAATTGGTCGGTGAAAAAATTAACATGGACAAAAGAATGAAAGCAACTCTCCTAGTAAAGAATTTAAATGCGGTAAGATTTTCATGGCAATTTATCTTAAATTAGGATTTTTAATTTACTATCACTTGAAATTTGTGTTTCTGTACGTTAGGAAAGCGAGTTTCAGCCACCAAAAAGTCGTATACCAATTGAAAACAAGGGGAAATTTCAAACACTCAGTGACGAGGACAAAGCGACAGTCCTGGCGAATTTTGCAAGAAGAACATGGGAAGCTGCTGTTAACCGTCTATCGCGGTCTACTTCAGAAAGTGAAAGAACTGCCTTTGTTTCTTTGGCAAAGTAAGCAGAAAATTATGTATAATGTTAAGGATAGACATTTTTTTAAAAGTATGCTAGAACCAATGACAGTAAAGGGTTTACTGAAATTCGAAATCCAACTCCATTTCTGCTACATCTATATATACATATTTGTTTAGGTTTTATATACATGGATCTGTAATTTTTGCGTTTACAGAACCGTGAAGTCCTTCCTCTTTTTATTTTACACTGCAAAAAGAATCCCGATTCCTCCAGTGGAGAACCTACTTGTTGTTGGAGTCAGTGTTTTTGAAGTTGTCCAGTTTAGGTTTTATTACCAGGAACCAATTTTGGAAAACATCGCCTCTGGACTTTGGCAGTAAGCAAATAGTTTACAAATGTATGAATGTGTAACAATGTTATTGTCATAATTTTTGAAATTGGAAAACGCAGTGCCTTGAACCTGTGCAGGATTACCTTTTTTGAAGACATAAAATGTAAAAATTAATTTTGAACGATGATAATTTGTTAAAATATTTTTATACATTGTAAAGCCATTCGTAAATTGTAAAGCTCAATTTTATGCAGCAATAAATCATAGAGGAATACAAACAATTCAAATATTGGTAAGGAATATCAAACTCTTTTTAATGGCTGCATGGCTATTTTAACATATAGCTACAGAGGATAGTAGACTACGGTGGAAGAGAACAGTCCCAAAACTTGTGTGGGTATGAAGGGAATGTTCCTCAACCATAGGAACTCACGTTAAAATTTTGGGAGTTGGGACTGTACTCTGCAACCGTAGTCTACTATTCTCTGTACGTTAAAAAAGCTTGTCTACACGATAATGACAAATGCACATTTAAAATTTGATTAATCAGGAGTATTGTTTATACCAGTGTGTCTCGTCAAGTCTGTCTAAAGCCTTCATGACTTAAATTATTAAGAGATGAGGTTACTCTAAAAGTTATGACCACTATGACATGTGACGCCCAAATTTGTTCCTAACAAACTGTCGGAACTGCAATGCGTAGTCCACAATATGCCAAACTTGCAGTCATTAAGATTAGAACCCATGTTTTACGAAAGTGAAGACTTTTCACTGCTAATTTCCAGTTTAGCTCGATGCTGTCCCAGGATTCCTAATTTAGACTTAACAATTACTTGCGTCGCCAAAGAAGATATTTTTTCGGGACAAGAAACAGACGTGCCAGCGATTATACAATTGAAAGGTATTAATTCAAATCCCCCAACTGTAGATTATTATAAAATTTTGAGTAAAAAAATTTGCATTTTCTAGAGCTTTGGCATTTTCGGATTATTTATACTGGATTGGGTGTACGTAAACATACTATTTCTGCGTGTGATGTTCATTTTTCACGAGATATTTTGCCGAAAATTCCCTTGACCTGTTTGCATATTCGGGCAGATAATTCAGAATCAATTTTTAGAGTAAGTTTTGCACATTCAGATTTTTAGCCATCTTATTTGTATTATACTTCTTTTCATTACGGCTAATTTTTGATTTTTCTAAACTGGTGTAGAACACTCAAGAGCAACCGGACCTACGCTTCGATTTGAGATGGAAGCAATTGCAAATGTTTATAGAATAAAACAAACGTTGTTTCGATCACCACCAATAGGCGGAGGTGCAGGAATTGTGAGAAATTCGAGGATGATCCTGCACTAAAATATCGTTGGTTTTGCTGCCGGCAACTTCGTTGAAAATATGTGGTAGTTAATAATGAATGTCAAGTAATATATTTTGCTTCGTAGATTTATTCACACCATTGCAGTTTTTTTAAAATACTGTGTGATACACCATAAGCACCAAATTCGAAGCTGGGGGTTATGTTCCAGCAAAGAAAAAGCTAATCACACAGCCCTCCCGCTTAATACAGGTTTCTTTGAATGTTGTCTTCCTATAAAATTACTCAATTTCCAGCCCTGGACATATGATTTTACTTACGGTAAATAATTCTTGCAATATTTAGTTGAATATATCATCGAATAAACGTTTATAATTGGTTAGGCTGCGTCCAGTATCTGCTAAGTTATTCGACTTAATTAAGGTGGATAGAAATGTTAAACACTAACTTTTAAGTTAAACTTTTATGATTTTCTTAAAGTAACCTAAACAGTTTCTGGTAGACTAGTGCTTTCAATGAAATTCCCTCTGGTCGTAGTCATGTTAAGTCATAAGCAGATTTTACCGAGGGACAATTTCATATCAACATAAATAAGACTATTTATATTCGCTGGTATATCAGTGCTTTTCAAAATTGCATCTAGTCATAGTCATGCTTAGTCATAGACAATTTGACCAACGGACTATTTGTTTTATATCACATATAAATTTACTGTTTAGTCATGACTAATCATGACTTGACTTGACTTGACTAAACCCACTTAGGTAGGTAAAATATCAACAGAAATAATACTATTTGACAGCAAGTAAGGTAACTTTGAACTCTCAATGAAGCGTTATTAGTCGCTGGTATATCAGTTCTTTTCAAAATTCTATCTAGTCATAGTCATATATAGTCATAGGCAGATTTTATTACCGGACAATTTCTTCCCCATCACATATAAATGTACTGTTTAGTCATGACTAATCATGACTTGCTTTGACTTGACTAACACCACTTAGGTAGACAAAATATCAACAGAAATACGACTATCTACATTCCATCCATGGTATATCAGTGCTTTTCAAAATTCCATCTAGCCATAGTCATGCTTAGTCATAGGCAATTAGACTAACGGACTATTTCTTTCCCATCACATGCAAATTTACTGTTTAGTCATGACTAATCATGACTTGACTTGACTTGACTAACACCACTTAGGTAGACAACATATCAACAGAAATAAGACTTTTTAACAGCAAGTAAGGTTATTTTGAACTCTTCATGAAGCGTTAACATTCGTTGGTTTTTCAGTGCTTTTCAAAATTGCATCTAGTCATAGTGAAGTTTAGTCATGGGCAGATTTAACTAAATGACTATTTCTTCCTAATGGCGTATAAATGTACTGTTTAGTCATGACTTACCAGGACTTGTCTTGACTAAGAGCAAATAAGTAGAATTCAAATCGACAGTTCTATAACTCGTTGACAGTAAAAAAGAAGATTATGATTTTCTTGATGTAGCCTAAACATTTTCTGGTAGTCTTTTACTTTTACTAAATTCCGTCTAGTCATAGGCAGAGGTTACTAAGGGACAATGTTTTCAACATCACCTCGAAATCTTGACTTGACTAAGATCCAATAAGTAGGATACACCTTCACAGTTTTAAGACTATTTGAGAGCTTGTTCATATAGCTTTTTATCCCTAAATAGCATTGTATTTTACTAATAGGCGAATACTGCTATTTAAGATTCTTTGATACTGTTAGTATTGGTTGACGCTTTTCAGATGCAAGTTGTTTCCTTAAGGACAGTACATCTTCAGGTCCCTTTACTTTTCAGTCTTACTACTTTTGATTCCCGCTGACAAGTACGTACTTTTTAAAACTCGCTTTATTTTATTTGTATACCAGGCTTACTAGTTTATCATTGTCGGAGTTTGGATTAACTATCCGCTGATTGCTTATAATCTATACTGTGCACGTTTTTGACTACAAAGATGCAAATTTGCATTCTAGTGGCGGTCTTTAGTCATGAATAAAGAACTTAACCTCAACGTTTTATAATCCAGCTTGTACCGGCATTTGTTATCAGTTGCGGTTGAAAAGAAACAATATCCTTTTCAATAATTTTTCGTAATTGACTTAAATTTGTTACGCCTTCTAAGAAATCTTAACCAAACTTTCGATGCAAAAACAATACCTAACCTTACCTAAACTAAGTAAAAAAGTAACAGTATTATAGGTTCGTATTTCTTTGTTGACAAAGTTATATCATAAATACGACATAATTTGTTGTTTTAACGTATTTTCAATAAGTAAACTAAGTAAGTACAATTTTGCTAACAGAACTGAAGGATTTGTTACAAAGCTTGTTGATGGAAGTATAATTTTGGATGAGTTTTTTGTTAACGTTTGTTTTGCAGGTTAAAAATGCCCCTCGGGTCTTTTTTTCGAAACGAAACACCTTTGGAAGGTCCTCAAAATATTGTTGTCGAATGCGTCGTACTTGTCGCTTCCGATCAACAAGGTGTAATGCAAGGATGTATTACATTTGATTCTGACCGAATTGCACTTGGGTCCGGTTATTACACAGGTCTCCTTGGGAATGTGGAACTCTCTACTGGAAAAGGGTCAAAGCTAAAAGCATTTCTGAAAATACCTGGATTCGAGTTCTTGTCAGTTAAAGACACGAGTATTGCTACAGACAAACTGGAACATTTCTTCGAGTTTGGGGGGAACGTCTCTTGCATTCCTTTCTGGTTAAAGTAAGACATTAAAAACTTATATTCCAACCTAACATAACCTAAACTAGCCATTACTGGCGTAACCAACGTTAAACGTTTTGGTCTTGCAGAAAGCAAGCAGGTGTTCCATGTAATATGGATAAGGATGACGTGAACCAAATGAAGGGTTATGTGGAGTTCGCGCTCGAAACCACGAAGGAAGTTATAGCAGCGTCGAATTTAAAATTGATGAAGTTGGATAATTACAGCAAGGGTATTAAGCGGAAATGTCATCCATGTGACGCGACAGGAAAATCTGTAAAATTACGTAAGTTTCAATCTTATTTTCATAATTAATTTTAAAAAACCGAACGTTTTATTATGTGTCAATTAAAATCTTTATTTACTGTTCCTTCACATTTTGCTAGGCAGACTGCAATATCAACATGCAGTAGAAGAAGTTGAAGAGGCTTTGACTCCCCACGTCCCGGTTTTTCTTGGACGGATGTTTGCAAAAGCACAACGGCTGTTAAGACGCCGTTTGATAACTAGTAGTGTAGTCTTGGAAGAGGTTGTTATAAATGTGTAACCTAAAATTAACTTTTGGCAATTTTTAATAAAGAAACCGAGTTTAACTAGCTTTTCGGTTATGCCTAGAACAAAAAGGGTTAAAAGTTAAAATGTTTATGATAAAAAGTAGTGTGAAATATAGTAGTCACGGGCCTCTTAATTATAAGTCTTCTAAGTCATGCCAAGTCATCTGCGAACATGCCTGGCTTATGTTTTCAAAATACTTACATCTGGAAATGTTATCTTAGTGATCCCAAGTCATCGGCGAATGCCTGGCATATATTTTTACAATACTTACGTCTGAAAACGTCTTGAAAGTCAAGTCATGCCTTAAAATGACTTGACTTTAACTTGAATTGACTACTGTTGTGGAATATCAGCAGCGTTTGTTGTGCCAGTAAGGGTTCGTGTATCATTTTGGGATTAGTAAGGTGCAAAGTCATTGCAGGCTTTACCTGCAAATATTTTACTAATCAATCAGGCAGAAATGCCTACTTAAGGCTTTTATCCTCCATACTTCAGGAAAGTCATGCATAATGTTGTCTCTACTTGACTTGACTACAGCTGTGGAAAATATACACTTTTAGTTATACTTGTGACGGCCTTTGGAAATGTATGGTTGTGGGATTCGCAAGGTGCATTTTTATTGCTGTAAACCTTCAACTATCTTATAAGTCAAACTGCATCTAGTCACAATTACGCCAAGTCAAAGACGAGCTTGCCTGTTTATGATTCTTCTTACGTGAGGAAGATTTGCAGCATACCTAATCATGACTTGACTTGTCTTTACTACTGTGGTGGTGATCAATATAATTGTTGGACTTTGCAAAGGTATCACTCTGGTTTTCGCAAGGTGTAAAGTCATCGTTAAATGAATCTGTAGATATTATGTCAGGCAATTTAGATCTTCCCTAGTCACACCCAGTATTATCTGGGAATGCCTTCCTTAAAAATTCAGCCTCCTTATGCATGAAAAGAGTAAATTTGCATCTAATCACAGTCACGCCAAGTCACAGCCGGAAATGCCTCTTTTATGATTTCATCCTCCTCACGTCTTTAAACTTTGTAAAGTCATGCCTAATCATGACTTGACTTGACTTGACTACTATTGTGGAAATTAAACAACGTAAATTAAACTGTTGTCAGTTTTAAATTTGCATCATTTTGGGATTCGTAAGGTGAAGAGTCATTGCTGAATTTACCTGCAACTATCTCATTAGTCAATCTGCATCTAGTTACAGTCACGCCAAGTCACAGCCGAATATGCCTCTTTTATGATTTCATCCTCCTCACGTCTGGAAATTTTGTGAAGTCATGTCTAATCATGACTTGACTTGACTTGACTACATTTGTGGAAAATAAACATGGGCAGTTATGCAGTTGACAAGGGCTATCTGCAGCTATCTTATTGGTGGAAGGGCACATCAGCTATACAGGCGAGCATTATTGGTCACCAGAAAAAAATAAATGTCGCTGTGAATTTATGTGTTTGCACAATCGTTTTTTTTTTAGTCCGGCTGATTAAGCCTATCTTATTGGCCAATTTGCATCAAGTCCTTGTCCGATCAGGTCATAAAAAGACATCCATCCGTTACGAGGGGCCTTTAAAATCAAGTACGAATGTGTAATATGTCATTTTGTTAAGCGACACATATTTGACATCTCTGACTAACATTCGCTTTAAGCCACGGCTACATGGTCCAGTGCACAGTGCATCTGTCTCTGGCCATGCTAGAACGGGATAGAGCTCGTACACTCTTCCTAGTCCCTAGTATCCTAGTGTTTCGAGTCCCAGTAGTGGCCACAAAAATCAAAACTGTTGGGTCCATACTGATCCCTATGACTGTTCAGGTGGCTGTCAATCGAGGCAGTATCACATACATCATCACTACTACTAGCTCATGGTGTGCCGAACGTATTCTGCTCTTCAATCGGTCTACCGTTAACGAAACATGGTAAGACCAGAAGAGCCAGTGGGGAACGGTGAGGTGATCAAGCCAATACTAAAGTCGACATCCTCCCGCCCGATTGACAACCGCATCCACACAACGTAGTGT
>Ga0194135_10001923_pt1 | contig 12554 bp, 7 predicted proteins | sample LitLau_LLRF_2013_FD_134024 | JGI IMG/M metagenome (GOLD analysis project Ga0194135, IMG submission 134024) | Freshwater sediment microbial communities in response to fracking from North America - Little Laurel Run_MetaG_LLRF_2013 (version 2) | ecosystem: Environmental > Aquatic > Freshwater >... | reverse complement strand
CTGTAGGAGGTTTCAGTATAATGTTGTAAGTGTTTTGCGCTAAAACCTTTGGCTGAAACAATTTTTTGTAAAACCAATATTTTCAGCGGGGGAGGGGGTGGGGGATGTGGCCCCTAAATAAAACAGTGGGGAATGCCCTCATGTTGGGTATCGTTGGGAAGGCCCTTGCAATACCTACAACTTTTGTATGACCCATTTTCTTCTTAACCCAGTATTTACCCGGGTAAAGGTTGAAATAGTTCCTAAAAGAAATCTACCTACGCCTGTGTAGGCTCTGCCGAAAGGAATTTTTTGTAGCAGGCATGGCTTGCATACCAATCAAACTATCGATAAGGTGAAAATATTTTCTCTTACCTTATCCTATATTTCTATATATAAGGGTTTCATGGAAACATAATTACACCTACCTAAAAATTGACCATTTCTAAAAACTTTTACTTTTACAATTTTAAATTTTGTAAGTATCCTAATTCCAGACACCCCTGTTGACCCTGTTACTTTGGGCCATGGTCATCCTCCTTTTTCTGCCTGTCCTCATCCCTTTTCTCTTTTCATTTTGTTCTCTAGCTGCCTCATGCTTTTACTTCTTCTCTCCTTCTCTTCCTCTCTGTTCTTCTTCTTTCCTACCCTTTCCCCTATCTTGTTTTACCGTATTTGAACTGTTTAAAATTTGACCATAACAATTTTTTCCCATCAAAAAATGAGAGAGGAAATAAAATTCTGCCTTACTGCTGTTAAAAAGGAAGGCAACCTTTTCTGACCACGGGCTTGTAATGGTGGTCTGATAAAATAGGGAAGTTTGCATCATTTTAGTTGATTTTGTTCGACGGAAGCGGCATCAATCTGGAAGAATAAGACTATCTATTCTATTTTAGCCGAAGGGACTCGATCTAAGGAACCATCATTGGCCCCTTTATTAAATTAATCGAGTCTGTCCATTGAGTAATTGAGCTGAGATGAGATTAATTGTTGCAGATTCCAGGGCCATGACCTTGGAAGGGCAGTTTATTCTTATCATACATGCCACGAGGCCGCTTCTTATCTCCCTTATTACTCTGTTAGCCCCCAACTTTCATAATATAATGCCTAATCTGACATCTAACAGATATTGTTGGTCTGTTTGCCTTAGAGCTTAGCTTCTATCTTGATGTGTATTTTCTAATAAAATAAAATAAATAAAATAAAATAAGCCCAACCCTGCCCTATAAGGCTCTGAAATTTTATATTTTTTAAATCTACGCTGTCTTTTTTGGATAACAAAAATAAAAGTCTATTTTTATAGTCAGTTGAAATCTTTGCTGTACAGTATAATTTTGTTAGTGAGAAACAGTTGTTTAGGACCTCGTACTTATTTTTATAAAAACGACTTGAATTTGCACCCCACTTCATAATGGACTCCTCCAATGGTATGAGTTATTTACAGAATCAGATACAGCATAAAAAACTAGGATAGTTTATCTGTGCAGAGCCTTTTCTGAGAATTATATTGAAATTTGCAGAAAAAAGAGCGCGCTGACGAACACGCCATAGATTCAGCCCCAGTGACGTGAACGGGCCCAAACTGCAACTGCCGTGCGTAGAGAAACGGGTTTCATTATGCTACCCTAGTTTTTTAAACTGAATCTCATTCTGTAAATAACTCATACCAGTGGAAGAGTCCATTATTCATCCCGTGAACTATTTAATTCACTTGTAACAAGTCTTGGTAATCTGCTATTATCCTAAATAATAATTTCGATGAATCGATGCACTCTTGTGTAAAGTCGTTAACAAACCCGATTGATGTATCAAGAAGACAAACATTGATGATAGCGTTTAGTATTGTTTACAGAAATCTGATGATGGGGAACCCAGAAGAATGCGAGACGTCGCCGCTCGACAATTCGATAGCTCAAATGGATTCCGGCAGTAACAAAGTCCGCATGAAGAAGGAGTTGGGGCTTCTTGAGGGAGTCGCTATTATCTTAGGAATCATCTTTGGATCTGGTAAGCCACCTACGAAATTATCTCCTCCAAAATTTTTTCCAGACATTTTCACTGAAAAGTAGTACCAAAGTCTTAAAGTGGGGGGTTTTAAATAAGGTTGTACGTTTGTCTGGACATCTCTCAAACGATTCCGAGCTTCTATAGATCTTTACCAGCAAAAGGACGAGATGTCGTAAAATCTTTAATTGATTAGGTATGTACGTAGTATACGCGATACTAGTAAAATTGTTAAGAATAGGTATACATTATCTTTTACCTTACCTTATAGTCCACCAAAATAGTTTTAGTTCAGAACAAAGAAAATTTTCCCTTTCCCATGTAAACTAATATAACCCTCTAATAAGCAAAAAAGTTACTTGAATTAGGAAAGCTATTTTCCAGGTATTTTTATATCTCCAAAAGGCGTGCTGAAAGATGCTGGTTCTGCCGGGTTTTCAATTATTGTTTGGGTACTATGCGGATTTCTCTCTATGGTGGGAGCTCTATGTTACGCTGAGCTTGGGACCTCCATACCAAAGTCTGGAGGTGACTACGCTTATATTTTTGAGGCATTTGGACCTTTGCCGGCTTTTTTATATCTATGGGATGCCATGCTTATTTTTGTGTAAGTATTGAACAACGTGATTTTCGAAAAGGAGATGTGTTCCACATTAGCTGAGAAGGTGGTTTCAGATTATAATTTTTTTTTTATTGCAGACCTACCACTAACGCTATAATGGGCCTTACTTTTGCGTCATACGTGATTCAACCCTTTTTTCCCGATTGCGATATCCCAGATCCCGCTGTGCGGTTACTTGCTGGCGCTGCTATATGTAAGTAGCTAGTTTCTTATGTAGAAATACAAAACCCTTTAACCAAATTACTTCACTGATCTTGTTTCTTTTAGGTTTTTTAACATTTCTAAATTGCTATGACGTGCGTGTCACTACGAAATTACAAAACGTATTTATGTTTGCCAAATTGGCGGCTCTTGGTGCCATTGTGTTAGTGGGGATGTACCATGTTATTGCTGGGAATACAGCGAACTTCGACAATATGTGGCAGGACTCTGTGACAGATCCCGGCAGAATAGCTGTTGCTTTCTATTCCGGTATCTTCTCTTACTCAGGATGGTAAGTCTGTCCGAACATCTCTCTATTTTTATTCCAATCCATTCTTTCTAAATAGTTATCATTTTCTTCAGTGGTTTATTCCAGTATTATTGGGGATTCGAAAGGTTTTAGGTCGGTAGAGGAGAAAATTACTTACCAGCTAGCCAGGAATAATAAAAAGGCCAATCAGGGAGTACATTTCATTTTTTTGCGGACCGAGTTGACTCAATCACGATCCAATTTGGGTCATCTTAAAGTAAAGTTGTTTCCAAAAAGACAAAAGTATTTTAGAGAACAATGGTCCAAAGTGCGAATGGACTAGGATATAGGTGGATAAAACCTACTCCAAACTCTATAGATTAATATTGTAAAAACCACTTTTTTGGACTCAGGGGCCCTCAGAGATCATATGAAACACAAAATCTCAAAATAGATTTTTTGGATCACAACAACACTTTCACTATACCTATACAAACTACGTATATATCAGTGAAAGTAAAAATCATATTGAATGCACAGTAAAAAATGGTAGACTACCTACTTTGAAGCCCAAAGTATAGAGGTATTATATTTTGAACAAAAAGCTCTACCAATGATTATTATGTTTTCTTAATTTTTAGGAACTACTTAAACTTCATGACCGAAGAGCTGAAAAATCCTTACGTGTAAGTCACTTTTATGCAATTTTTGAAATATTTATTTTTAATCAGTTGGCAACCAAACGGATGGAAATGAATAAATAGGTAGGCACTTCTTTAGATAAATAACAAAACATAAACCTTTTTTTACAGAAATTTACCTCGAGCCATTTACATTTCGCTACCCCTTGTTACAATTATCTACGTCTTGGCTAATGTGGCATACTTGGCAGTGCTCACGCCGACAGAAATTCTTTCTTCCAATGCCATTGCCGTGGTAAGTTTTGTTCTAGCATTTCTATAAATGACATACCTAGCTAATTATGTCGGTACCTTAGGTATGTAGGTATTGCCCAATGTGAAATAGTTGCATGGGCGTTGAGATATTTTGTGGTTCATCGTTAATAACTAAGATAGGAAATTAAATGCTGTTCTATTCTATCTATTATATTTCCTTTTTTAGTTTCTAATGCTCAACTCAGTATAACGGACATATCATCAGATCATTTGCAGCGATCATTTTCTATATTTTGTTTGTAGACGCTGGCGGACACTGTGATGGGGTACGCAGCTTGGGCGATGCCTGTAATGGTGGCGATTTCAGCATTGGGCGGGCTCTCGGTGCATATTATGACATCATCCCGCATGTGTTTTGTAGGCGCTCGATACGGCCATTTTCCAGCCATGTTGTCACACATACATATTACTAGATTCACACCTACTCCTTCGCTGATATTCTTGGTAAGTTAAAATACCAGTACCACGACCAAAGACAAGAATAAGGTAGGTAAGAAATGAAATAACAATAATTTGAAAAATTAGAAATTCTAGTTTCTATGCATATTATTTACTACGTGGCCTATATTACACATGTTGACGTCACGCACAGATGTATAGATGGCATCGAATGATTCTGATATCTGATTTGCAAATCATCTATTTTTTATATTTACACATAATTGACCGTTACTACTAGTTCGTATACAGGTAGTGACTCGGCATCAGTACAGGGTGGAGATATGATTTATAAATTTCAGCAACGGTAATACCGTTGCTGACTAATGTCTGCTACAGCTTTTATATGTACCTACATACGTAAATATATGTGTAAGCTACTAACACCTGTGTAACGTAAGGTAGTGTTATACCGGGGTACCTATAATAAATAGAAATATGTAAATAGTATCTCCACGTCCCAAACCATGGAGCACAAGCAGCCACAAAGTAACGTAACATTACAATTTTTTGCAGATGTTATTATCTCTTATCATGCTGTGTACCAGTGACGTTTACGTTCTTATTACATACTCCAGTATTGTTGAGTCCTTCTTCATTATGTTATCCGTTGGAGGTCTTCTGTACCTGAGAATAAAAAAGCCTAACTTGCCGAGGCCGATAAAAGTAAGTAACAATTTATATCATTTCAAATAGATAGGCTTTTATAAATAGTATTATCATAATTTAAGCGATTTACAAGAATTAAGGGCACGGCTGCACACGCCGTAATTACTGCTCCGTGTTACCAACACAACGAAATGAATAACTTGGGCGTCGCTGTTATATATTTTGCTTGTGTAGCTACATCCAAAAAACTATGGACGCCATGTGTTCGTAAGTTGGAGCAGTAATTGAGTATCCGTACGGTGGCCTGCCGACCAGGCTCAATTGAAGTCTACCTGGTACGTGAATGACTAGTGCGCAGTATAGTATAGTTATAGTATATATAGTTCACGGGACTTGTAACGTGATCATACACCTTGGTACTTATTAGTACTTCTGGCAATCCGACCTATCATGAAAAATGAGTGTCTTCGCAAGAGTAGTGTTCTGATAGAATTAAGATTGATTGAAAAATCCCTAATTTGGTGACATTTCTAGGTATCGGCTGTTGTACCTGCAGCGTTCGTGGTCGTGTGTGCGTTCCTTGTGTTCGTCCCGTGCTACGTCGCCCCCCTCGAAGTTGGTATGGGTGTCCTGATTACGCTGACTGGGATACCATTTTACTTCGTTGGTGTGAAATGGACCAACAAGCCACCGTGGTTCGTCAATGCACTCCGTAAGTTTGTTTCTCTTGTCTGGTAAGCGCCCGACACAGGACCTCATACTGAAGCCCCTTTTATTGAGCATACTTACAACAGTTTGAGTCAAGATTTGATTCGAATTTTCACCTACTTATAACGCTATGACTTGGTTCGGAGTTCACTATAATCAGGAGGTCCGCAATTTCACTGAATCAAATTTGTACAGGAGAAATATTGGTTGCAAATGTAACTGTTCTGTTCTTGGGCAAATAATAAATTAAATAATATAAAAAATAAAATATTAAATCTATCAAAAAAAATTATCCAAAGTTGAAATTATTATTATTTTTATTTATCTATTTTTTCAGGTCACATCACCCATTGTGTTCAGAAGTTATTTTTGTCAGCAAAAGAAGAATGATCTGCCCGGGCCACGTGACTCATATAGGTACCTAAAATTATTGTGATACGTTTTATATTGATTTTTTTATATTCTGATATTACTATTAGTGAGTATCATTATGTACAAATTAACGATGAGTCTCAACCCACAAAAGGATCTAAGTAAATAATGGATTCGTGTGTTCCCATATTCATTCTGCATATTATTGACGACGTGTTTTCAGTGTACCTGATGTGGAACTCTCTACTTACCTATACTAGGTGCGGCTAATATACTATTTAAAATGTACTATGTTTTACTTTAATTATTAGTTAGAGTTATTCCCTAAACGACGACCACTTAAGCGCCATTTTCTATTTTTTTTAATAAATCCTATGGAAAAACTACAAGATGCGCTTAAGTCGAGGTCGTCGTTTAGGCCCTTAAGTAGGAATCCATCATAAACACAGAGGAGATTATATTAGATCGTTATTTCCTGATAAAAGGCGGCAAACAGAAAAAGAATTGCAGGGGTTGTGTTGTGGCAACAGAAAGGGTGTCGTGATACGGGCTATTCTACCACACATTAACTGCTACGATGGATTTCCCCGATAAGAATACTCCATTTAGCCGCCCTCACCCATTTACGTTTACCTTTCCTAACATAACATGGCGCAAAATAGAGTGAAACCTCTAACCTCGACAAGAATTGAAATGCAGGACGATAATATGGAGGGATACGAGAAAATCCGGATCGTTGGCAAAGGTAATTTACCTGTAAATTTTTCCAAATATGTAGATACCAACTTACCTTCGTAGGTACAAGAAGAGTAGGTCCTACCTAATAGGACCTAGATATTAAGTCCCATATTCTACTTAATCTCAAATAAATCTACCTGGGCTATTTAGGAATCCCGGTTTATGTTTTAGGCGCGTTTGGTACAGCAGTTTTGTACAAGAAAAATACCAGCGGCGCATTCATTGTTATAAAAGAAATTAACATGCATGAATTAACAGCCAACGAAAGACAAATGGCCATAAATGAAGTTAAAGTTCTTAGTCTTCTAGACCACGAGAATATTGTAAGGTGAATGTGCAAAAACATCATTAAAATCGATTAGCGATTCTCCTTCATTTTACCTAGGTATATATTCCTGTTTTTCACTTTCCAATACCTAGGTACCAGGCACCTACCTACAAAGGTCCTCTGTTGAAACGCGAAGTGCTCAGAAGCATATGTCTTATAAATCTCAAAACTAATGATTATTTAGCTTTCGTAGGTCTTTATGTTCAGTTCAGCGTGCCATTCATGCACGGAAGTATAGAGATGGTAGGTATTATTCTCTATTCCCCACTATCTCCTTTCGGGAGGACGTGGGTATTCTCAGACTTAAAATGTTTGAACTACTCGTAGCTACTACCGAAGTTTTGAGCGGGACGGAACTCTGATGATAGAAATGGAATATGCAGATGGCGGCACATTAGCTCAGCTGATTTCCAGACTAAACAGACCTATGCCGGAAAGGGAAATTCTCACAATGTTTACTCAAATCACAGCTGCTATTGAGCACATGCACCAACATAATATTCTTCACAGGTGAGCATAAACAGACGTAACTTATACAGTTATACCTATAGTACTACTTCGCAACCAGCATCAACGAAAACATGCATAAATTAACTTTCAGAGATTTGAAAACGGCGAACGTATTTTTAACAAAAGAAAACGTAATCAAAGTGGGGGACTTCGGGATTTCCAAAGCGATGGCAACCAAAGCACAGGCACAAACTGTCCTGGGAACTCCATACTACATTTCGCCCGAAATGGTAAGAGTAGTGCCATGTTCTGTTTTTAACAAAAGAAGAATAGACTGGTATTGGAATTAAGCCTCGTGTCACCCTATTATTAAAATATGAAGCGATATCGGAGATCTATTTTCTTCTGGTGGTATAAGACTGTCAAGAGAAGACAAGGGGGTATACTACAGCTCATTTCAAAAGGAAATGTGGAAGTGTGTAAATCAGGGGGTCGTTTACAGCTCATCTCCTCATCAAGCCGCGTCGATTGATAATACTCTACACTTGAACAATTTTTAACCTACAATGCTTAACATTTTTTGGCTATGTAACGGTACAGGTACCCATGCGATAGTGTATGAAAGGTCGCGATTAAATAGTACAAAAAATGGAATGTTGTGTATAACCGCCTCTCCAGCGACCCCATACACCCCTTCCCTTGCCCATTTCCATTTACAGTGAGCTCTGCAATATTAGGATAGTTGCGAATTGAATATTTATATTTCGAAGTCAAACAAGACAATGCAATTATATTTTTTGACAGTGCGAAGGAAAAGAGTACGACCAGAAGTCCGATATTTGGGCTTTGGGGTGCATTTTATATGAAATGACCTGCCTCAAAAAGCCATTTCAAGGATCAAGTCTACCCGCTTTAGTTAATAATATCATGCGGGCAAGTATTTCAGATATTTTGTTAAATGTATAAGTACATGAAATTGAAAATTTGTACTTTCGAGCCCGGCTCTTGGAGATTCATTGGGAACTGTGATCCTGGCGAAACCTCGCATACGAAAGGGACTGAACTTCCTGCGTCTATTCTATTTCAGGGCAACTATCAACCAGTTCCTGATACATTTTCCCCTGCATATAGGTCGATGAGTCAACAGCTTTTCCAAAAGGATCCGGAATTGAGACCTACTGCTGAGCAACTATTAACCGAAACCATCCCGAAAATTATAGAGCAGCTAGCGAACCACGTAAATCATACTAGAAACTACGATACCTTAAGTTCTATCACTTCATCCAATGAAAGGTAATAGGACCTAAAGAAAAATAATCAGTTGGCAACACTATTAAGTAAACAGATGTTTAGAAAAAGAACGTAAACTCATACGACAGGTTTTCTTTCAGGTCCATATTATATGAAATGTCTGGAATAGGACCCTCATTTTCTCTAAGACCACTACAACTACCTCCTCAAATCAAGGTCAAGCATGTTGCCATAAGTCAAACACACTACATTATTCTAACCAATGGTAAGACATTAAACATTAAAGCAACAAAAGGAGAAGGTAACGACATGACCGTAACTAGTTAGGTACCCACTTAAACTATGTACACACGTTACAAAAGACGTTGGTGAACCAAGACCATTGCCCACTGACTACACTATACGTGTATGAAATTATATGGATGTGATGACCAACAGTAGTTTTGACTGAGCTAAAGTAAAGTATGGTCGGGCATTTAGCATTTTAACATTTCAAATTTCTTAATTCCAGATCTTATAGTTCTAACATGGGGGGAAGGTGGTCGCGGGCAATTGGGACACGGTGACACGCCCTCGTGGAGGTCTTCTCCGACACCCGTTTCCGCTGTAGGGGACCGTGGAGTTCGTATGGTCGGTGCCGGCGATGGTTTTAGCGTTTTCGTTAGTGGTTCTGGAATGCTTATGACATGCGGAGACGGGAGCTTTGGCTGTCTTGGACATTCTGATTGGAACAACCTTTCAAAGCCCAAACTTATAGGTAATCCTGTATCTATTCGCAAGAGAAGAAGGGGTTTTTTTCAGGAAAGAACCCTATTACCCTATTACTTATCGAGAAAAAAAGGAAGATAACAGGAATAAAATAAACTACTCGTATTTCTGTTACCAGGAGGTGCGTTAATCTCCTGTGTCATTACTTCTTTTTTTGTGCATTAGAAAAACTGTTGCAAGTGGACGTTACATCAGTAAGTTGTGGTGCTCGACACGTAGCCGCAATTGGAGCCGATTCTGATTTGTACACGTGGGGACAAGGTGATGGAGGCAGACTGGGACTCGGTCATCAGCGAGATACGTATGTAAATAGGGGATATTAGAATTAGACACTGGTGCATATTTGTGGTTTACTGGTTTATTGTTTTGTTTGGTATGTTATTGCTTATAAAAAGGATTTGCTATTACTTAAAATAGATCCCTATCACGTTCCAGACATTGATCATAGATACCTACCACAGTAGTAGAGTTGATGGATTTTAATGAGTAGGTACAATCAGTATAAAATTTGACTCACCCAATGCATAGAAGGGATACTGGCATCCTCACTGCCACCATTTTATTTTGTTAACATTCTTATTTCCAGTTTCACGCCGTCTCCAGTTACTCTGCCCGAGCGAATTATATTAAAAAACGTTTTCTGCGGAGTCGACAACACTGTAGCAGTGACAGCTAACAATGGACTCCTCGCCTGTGGAAGAAATACGCACAACAAATTAGGATTATCAGAAATGCGATATTTTCCTCCCCGGCATCATGTAAGGTTACTTCCTTCTAAAACTAAAATAAGTCCCATAATATGCAACAAAAGCCAACTTTGGTAATACTTACCTTTTGAAGGTTGTTGAAGAAACTTTAACCATGAAGAAGGTTCCATCAATATCAGAATCTGTGGTCGACGTCAGTCTTGGTATGAGCCATACGACCGTACTGACAGAAGAAGGCTTCGTGATCACTATGGGCCGAAATTCGGATAGTCAGCTTGGTCACAGCCACAACCGTGCACAGGCTGCTCCCTCAAAAGTCTCCAAAATTAAAGATTTCGTAATTACGGTACGCCGATTAAAATTTGGTACATCACAAACACTTGCGACATTCTGTTGCAGGTACTGACTTCCTCGGGTGAGGTTTTAAATAGGGCCCAGATAGAGGACGGGAAAGGAATATCGTGTCAAAAAATTACTCTTTATTTTGTGGATAAATTTAGTTATTAACGATTTCTTTGAATGTGTAGAGGGTCTCGGCAGGACCGACGTACACGGCTGCGACATCAGTAGAAAACGTATTATTAGTCTGGGGTACGTGGTACACTAGCCCTACTACGACTTCTTCCGAGATCGGTAGCTCTTCCACAAGACTTAAAGAACATACTTTTAAACAACCCAAAGAAATGCTCGCGTAAGTCAATCTATTCTTCAACTGCAGGTCTCACCATCCATTTCTCTTTTATTTTAAATTTAATTAGAGTACCTAATTAATTTGTACAAAGACCGGGTTATATCATTATGGCAAATATGGCCCGCACCGCACTGTGTTTTAATGCACGCCTATCTCAGACTACAAGCGTTTTAAATGAACCTTACTATATATGCTATTAAGGTACCTGCTGACCACCTCTTCACTTGTATTTTTTAGCATTTGAGTAACATTGGAAGAAATACTCACAAGTCACCATGCACTTATCGAGAGGTGGTCGGCAGGTCCATGAGGACGTATATTACAATCAAGGAAATGTCTTATGAATAATGCATCTCTTTTGGTAGATTGTACGCATCCCCCACCCATTTGGGAAAAGGATATGGATTAACTATCGAAGGGATCTACCCCCTTCCAAGTAGCATGTTAGTGTTGGTACATACAACTGTACCCCTTTCAAGAAAATCCAGACCCACCGAACGAAATGAAAGCTCATTCACTGCGGCACGGCAAAATAAGGACCAAGACACCGATAGTTTAGGGCCAGTAAGTACCTATTGTTATGAAAAAGACTAACGCAAATACTGCTAAGAAGGCTAAATTGCTATTTTTCAATTACATCCGAAACAGAGTTGGTGGAGTCTAGTCAAAGATGAAGTGGGACCGGCTAGTGTTACGAGTGCCAGGAAATAGGGTTCATGTGCACTGTCCATCACAGACCAAAGTTAAGTTTTGAAAAGGCACGGTCACAAATTTGATTTCATTATGATTTTTTTTCTTTCAGAAATAATTGTACCTCCCAAGGCTTTTGAGTAAATAAATGTTTCTGTCCATATGGACAGCATAAAGAAATAAAACATATCTAGATCTTCCCATTATTTCATCGATCAATGTTTTTTTTTTCAGGTCCCTGATTGGATAAAAGCTGAAGTCGCTTATTCGGAAGCTCCTTGGGAAGGCTTCAAAGACAATTCAACCATGACTATGCCCCACACTAGTGTATAATTTATTTAATCAACAAGTTGGCTATTATTTTTACAATTTAATTTATCTATACGGAGGCCCCTAATGGGATTTCCTTGTTTATTTTGTTGTCTTTTATTTTGCTATTTAAATTGAAAATGAAAGTCAGAAAGAGTTCCCTACTTACTTGATTATTGCATAACTAACTCTACTCACGGCCGTAGTAGGAAATCGTTCTCGTTAAGAAAAACGGGAGGAGCGTATTTAAAAAAAAATGGAAACTTTCATTAGCTAATTTATTTTTAATTTTCCATATCCTGTATTCAAACCCAAAAAACAATTCATTTCTTTCGTAACCATATCTCAAAACAAACTGTCGTAAAAACAAACCAACGAGAACAATGTAAAAAAAATAAAGTTAGTTTAAGGATAGTCTTCATAGATTTGCGAACTTCACCATGGTTGGGGGGTGCGCAGTCGTTTTTTGGTGAATAACACCGT
>Ga0194135_10001922_pt1 | contig 12556 bp, 17 predicted proteins | sample LitLau_LLRF_2013_FD_134024 | JGI IMG/M metagenome (GOLD analysis project Ga0194135, IMG submission 134024) | Freshwater sediment microbial communities in response to fracking from North America - Little Laurel Run_MetaG_LLRF_2013 (version 2) | ecosystem: Environmental > Aquatic > Freshwater >... | reverse complement strand
GAATCTCCCTTACTAGCGAAGAAATCCAAAACTCACTTTACAGACAATGTTGGAACTTACTTGTACATGAGCCCTGAACAATCTAAGAGAAAGCCATATGACTATAAAGTGGACATATTTTCTCTTGGGCTTATCTTTTATGAGTTGTTGGTGCCTTTCAGTACAGACATGGAAAGGTACGATGTCCTCAGTAAAGTAAAATCCCTTCAGTTTTCCAGAAACTTTGAAGAGTTGTTTTCAGAAGAGGTCAGTTTCTGCTGTGCACTATTAGCATTATAAACTACAAAAACATAATTTAATATTGGTTCTAATCTAACATCATTTTTAACGATACAAATTCTTGTTCTTGTAGAAATCTATGATAGAAGAAATGATCTCCCATAATCCTGAGAAACGACCAGATGCAACAGCAATTAAAGAATGGATTCGATTTCAAATGAATCTACCAAAACTGCCAAAAAACAAATCCAAGAAAGCTCGAAACTTCTCCAGTCGAAAGGATAGTTAAATATTTTTAGACATCACATTATTACTATTTATTGTTATACTTGTAGTCGATTCGTTAACATTCATTCCTTAATTCCTTATGTAATTTCTTCTATCTCATGGTTTTCCTGAGTGATGTGCAGTTACAATAGAACTCCTTTTTTACCGATGTGTAAAATGAATTAAATGTAATAGAATATACGTAACTCCTACCTGAAACCCAATAATACTTTTCCTCAGAATAGCTCACCATCACCACCATGAAAAGATTGTAGACAAAGACTGTGATGAATAAAGTTTTTATATGATACTTTGGTTCATGCTATCATAATTACATGTACAAAAGTACAAATACTTTCTAAAATAGATCATCAGAAACAGAAGAACATCTTGACTTAAACCGTATGAAGTGCGATGCAGATGAATTGATATGATAACTTGATAATGATAACCGTCCATGTATGCTAATACTGTTCGTCAGCTGATTTGTAATATTACTATTGTACTGTATAACCTCTATTTCTAGTAACAAAATACTTAATTCGGAGAACATGTTACATCATAAAAGTTACATAACCCTGGCTTATCGCCAGAAGAATGCACTTACAAGTTTAGCTCTAGAGTGCAATGAAAATGCCTATAACAACGACGACGCAATAAAAGAGTCGTGTCATCGAGAGTCAAAGGAGGGGCGACGAGAGACGGAGAATATTCGCAGGGAAAGGGACAACCAGAACATCTCGTGACTTGCATTCATTGAGTGCGGCTCTCCTCGCACAAAATCTTCTCACTCTTTCTAGACTTCTCCACCACTCAAGGTCGCTCCACATTTTTGCTATTTCCTCATCCGAATTCGGTAAGTCCACCTCCTTCCTTCATCAGTCTTATCTCCACTCTCGAAACTGACGCAACATCAACACTTATCACTCGCGTTCAATATTAACTGTGACCTGAACACGATAGTACACTGCCGTTTTAACAAAGTATTCTTTTGATCTCTACTTCGACGCCATAATTCGCATTTTCTCATTTACCATAAATCTTAATTGTTAGATTTGTCCAGCGCTTCGAGCCAAGTTTTTGTTCCTCATCTTTTGCGCGGTTGCTCATTAAGGAAATCCGATTTTAAAAAGCATTTTATTGGAATTTCCAATAGTTTTCGAAAAGTACTGAAAAGCAGCGATTACAATGCCACGACGAGGACGAAGCGCTAGCCCCCCTCCTGCTCGACGAGCTGCTCCACGAGCTGCCCCACCTGCTCCTGCTGCCAGGTATATTGATTTATTACAGATTTTGTTCTATTACGTAATCACTACAATATATATTACCATAATTCGGATTATGTAATAAATATTTTGCGAAATATTGACAAATTGTAGGCCCCAGCCTCCTGCGACAGTTCCTCATCAACAGACACAGCCAATGATGGCCCCACCTCAGCAACAAGGGCCAGGTCTTATGGCTCAAATGGCTGCCACTGCCGGAGGAGTTGCAATTGGATCCACTGTCGTAAGTTAAATAATATTTTGAGCTTCGATAATGGACAAATTGTTGTGCTTTTTTATTGTAATGGGTTTATTGTCGTATTACAACAGGGTCATGTTGTTGGCCACGCCATCACTGGTGGACTTGGAGGAGGCAGCTCATCAGCCGCTGAAGCTGCCCCAGCTCAAGCAGCTCCAGCTCCAGCTTATCAACAGCAGCCACAACAAGGCCAAGGCGAACCTCAAGGAGCGTGTGCATGGGAAATGAAGCAATTCTTGCAATGCGCTCAGACCCAAGGAGACTTGACTCTTTGTGAAGGTTTCAATGAGGCTCTTCGTCAATGTAGACAATACAATGGAATTAATCCTTAGTCATTCAAATCAAGTGTATAAAAGTAATGTATTTGAAAACGATTCCTGATTAATCATATAAGAATATATTCAAACTGAGCAGTCAACTTTTGTAGTCCAATACAAATATATACAATATCTCCAATGACTTTTAAACCATAAAAATATATGTACGATTCTTTTAGTCTTCATTGTTGTAGACAAAACCAAATTCAATGCTTCTGAATAAAATCCGTACAAATGGAGTATATTATACCAATTTAAATACGATATGAATCTACATATTATTTCAATGTATCCCCCAAGAAGTATCATCTTGTACTCATTGTCTAAATTCTAAATCAATTAGCATTAGCATCCAAGCCATAAAATTCCTCTTGAGTGTACTCAATTCCATTCCCCATAAATCAGACTCCCTCAAACAGAAGCCTACATGCCCCTAGGTAAATTTGTTATAAATTGATCATCATAAAACAACATTTTAACTGGAATCTTTTCATAATATCTTGCTCACCTGTCCTACACAACATAATAATTTATTCTACACCTCATCATCATCAACAATGAATGAAAAAGCCACAAAACAAGCTTTACTTGCTCTACTACACACACTGCACTGCCTAAAAGTCTTCTTCTAAAGTCTGTATAACCACCACCACCACCACCACCAACTTTACCACCTGAGAGTTTCATTCCACCTGTGATTAATCATTACGTAACGTCGAGAAGGTATTAGCGATGCATGCATGCTCATCTAATTTCACCCTACGTTATATCTCAGTGGAGGCTCCACAATCCCCATCGCTCTCCAAGTAAAACTCCCTCATTTCTACCCTGTGACCTTTGTCCCTTCATCCCCACGGAGTCTCAGCCCCTCCTCTACCCCGCTACAGTGCCCAATGGTGCCCTGACCCTCCCCTGCCGTGTCAATATCCTCAGATTTAAGATTGAGCCATGCCCATGCCCACAGTGTGCAGTGTGTGTGTGATACACTCCGTTATTGTATCCTCTCAGATGGAGAGAGAGAGCTTCATATATATAACCACACAACACAACTGTTAATTGTTCCTTTAATACATCATTGTGGTCCACACTTAATTATATTTACATTTAATCAGATCCTCTCTCAAATTCCGAACACTCAAGTCTTATTAGAATCATTGTAATAATCCACAGACCCCTGACCCGCAACTCATTATTATTATTATTTGTCCGCAATACTTCTAAATATATTAAAAGAAGTTGTGTAGAAATGACTTCATCTGCGTAAAAGTCACTTAAATACAATAAAATTAACAGGTACATAAAACGATATAACACATCTCACCATCATCACTATTAAATTATATTCGCTCATTCGGTATGAGGCGTATGTGTGATGTCATGTCATCGTAATAGAAAGAAGATTTCAAGATATTCTTTTTTACAACAATGCGGAAATTATTCGTGAAAATTTCAAAGTTCAAGTTGAGCTTGAATTAATTAAAAAATTATTGGTGATACGAAATTATAATCTCTGGGTAATTATAATGGACGCTAGTGGTGGATAACTCTGGATAAGTAAAATTGTGGTGTGTGTCAGTGTGTGGTTGTGACTTTTTGGATAAGGATTATAAGTGTGAAGAACTGTGGTCAAGAAAGATAAGTAGAGATTACCGAGTTTAAGGGGAGGGACCCTGAACTGCTTCGAAATATGGACGTGTTGCTCAATAAAGGGAAGAGAGAGGCTGCGGCTTATGTCCAGGCTGAATGTTCGAGGTCAGCAAGGCCAGAGAATTTACATGCGATTCTTGACTCCCTTTTGGACCCTTTGACGAAACCTATCGATGATTGGGATACTATTGAATGGTGTCGATGGCTCATGGCTGGAGGCTGCACTCCAGATGAGTTCTCGTCTACTGGTAAGCTAAATACTTATCTTTGAATTGATAGTAAGTACTTTTTAAGTAGTGAGTTGACTGACTGGTATTTGTTTGAAACCTTAGTGCGAAGATATGACAATGCAACGACGTGTGGGTTGGTTTGGACGGCCAATTTCGTAGCTTATCGATGTAGGACCTGTGGGATTTCTCCGTGTATGTCATTGTGTGCTGAGTGCTTCCAAAGGGGTAATCATAAGGGACATGATTTCAACATGTTCCGGAGTCAAGCTGGTGGAGCTTGTGATTGTGGGGATACAAATGTCATGAAGGAGTCTGGTTTCTGTTACCTTCATGGACCTCATGCTTCAAGTGAAGGAAGTGACCACACCCACGAGAAGACAGGAGCCCCTCCAGACCTTCTTTGTGTGGCAAATGCCATGATGCCTCGACTCATTTTAAGACTGATCCAACACATGCGACAGAATTCGGTTTCTTTAGATGGCTTCTTGGGAGCTGTTCAAGCTGCTGATAAGTTTATAACCATGTTGTATGACTTGAGTTCTATGGGGGCTGCTATGAGACAAGTCATGACACATGCCCTTACTAATCCTCAAGTATGTTTAATTATACAGATATTGATTATCAATGTGTTTCAATATTAGAATAGATGGATTCATTGTTCATTTTCGTTTGTAGGTTTATCGAAGTCTGATGGAAATGAAGATGGAAGGAGGAGGTCAAGAGTATGAAGAGTTTATTAGTACTATTGACAGGTGCTATGAGGAAGCTCTTGGAACTCTTAGAAATCCACTTCCACCCTCTGAGTTTGAAGGTGAGTTGATGAGTGCGAAATGGTATTAAGCAGTTTCTGTTTCGTAATAACTTACAATGGTGTATTATTTGCAGAGATACCTTCACTTCAAAAGACATTGGTGCACAGAACATTTCTTCAGGAATTAGTATTTTGGACAGCTAAGTTTGAGTTCCCTCAGAAAATAGTTTGCCTTTTATTGAATTTGCTTCCAGACGCTGAGTACAAAGTAAGTATGATTCCGAAGTTTTCTCATAACTGCATGACATTATGTCAGAAACATTCCAATAACTTTGACCATAATTTCCTTTATGATTTCAGGAAGCTTTTACTAGAGCCTTTGTCCTACATTACAGCAGAATATCCCAACTCCTCGTCAAATCACAGGACCCGGATATGCTTTCAAACAGAGTGGTACATGTTAGTGTGCAATTGTTCTCCAATGAGAAACTCGCCCTTCGAATGACAGAACAAATGAACTTACTTCACGTAATGGTGATCAGTCTTCATTATATGATGCACGACATAAGTATCAATAGTCCCCTGCACGAAAAAGATGGAATCTACATAAGAGTAGTGGACTGTGGTAATTCTGTCATGAAAGATCATTGTTACTGGCCATTGGTCTCCGACTTGAACAATATATTAAGTCACCGTCCAGTAGCCATCAAATTCCTCGAGGATAATGGTCTTCTCCAAATGTGGTTCCACTTTTTATCAATGTTCCAAGGAATGAACCTCAATCAGAGAGAAATGAATCAGCACATCGAATTCGAGCCTACAACTTACTACGCAGCATTTTCTGCCGAACTTGAAGCAAGTGCCTCGCCAATGTGGGCCCTAGTTTCTCATTTACGGGACGCTTCAACGGCACACCTCACCAAGAACTTGTTGTGGCACTGTAAGCAACAACTTAGAAAATGGTTAGAATTTGTGAAATACGGGATGCATGAACACGAGGCACTTCAAGTATCCTTCCACCTTCCACTCCATCGGTACTTCGCAGTCTTCCTGTACCAAGCAGTTCGGAACCAAGGATTATCTTTATCTGAACTTCTTCCTTCTCCAAACGAGCTTAAGCTGATTATCCTTCATCCGTTAAGAGTTCAAGTGGCCTTTTATGAAATTATTTCTGGTCTGTGGGTTCGAAATGGGCTACAAATTAAAGGACAAGCCATGACGTATATTCAGTGTCACTTTTGTAATTCAATGGTTGACGCTGACTTATTTTTGCTGCAAGTGGGACTGATGAACACAGCAAGATCTGATATTATAGCTTCAATCTTTGAAAAGTTAGTCTCATGTTCATAAAAGCTATGTTTTTGTGACTGAAATGCAATATTTAATGATGAATTTTGTTTTCTGTAGATTTCACATCATGGAGTCTTTAAGTGTTTCCAGTACCGTGTCTAATACTTACCTCGAACCAGACCAGGAAATGCAAATGATGGAAAATTGTTTAATATTTCTCGCCACGCTAGCTACCGTAAGAACAGCAATAGGCATGTCCGATGCCGACCTTATCACATTAGAAATGGTGACTCTGTTGTGCATGGGAGACAAAACTCATAGTCAGTTAATGGAGCTAATGCCAGAACGTTGTGGAAATAGCTCGCAGTCAAAAGATTTTGAAGCTGTACTTGCAAAGGTAAACAATTGAATTCAATATGCTGCAACTGCACAGTGTATATTTAAGAGATAGAAACATGAAACAATGAACTGATAAATATACATACTATTTGTCTTTCTTCAGGTCGCGAATTACAAGGCTCCTAATTTTGAACAGAGTGGTAATATGCTACAGGGAATGTATGTTCCAAAGTCTTTCGTATGGGACACGCTATACGACCCTATCTACATTCTTCTTCGAGCTGTTCACCGACGGGACTTCCAAACATCCATGGATAGATTTACTGAATACACAAAACAGTCGGGCAAATTCAAAAGTTGTGGTTCACCGTGGCCCCCGTTCAGAATACCTGGAGAAGTTTCTGTCCCGTATACAGACCCTCGTCAAACACTTCTTTGTCGTGTTGTGCAAAGTGTTTTGTTTGTAGTTCTCTATAAAGCAGTGCACACTACTAATTTATCTGACCAGGTTGTGGCCTTAGGAGTGTATCTCCTGGAATTAGCTTTAAGTGTTTGCGATGAGCCGGGAAATGCTTATGCCTTAACTCAACCACAAGAAGACACTTTTGGTCGTTACGATATGGAATTTGAAACTTGGTTTGCTTCAGACAATCTTTTATCTAATTTGCGGACGGAAATAGATACTGTGCTAGTGAAATCTCAGGTCGATCTTGATCAATCAGAAGGTAAGATAGTGTAATTTCTACTATCGAAGAATTACTGTGTGGCGTATGGCGTTTTTCAATCATATTTCATCCATATAGCTGTTGAAGTTGGCGGAGACTCGATGGACGTCGAGAGCTATGATGGCGAGTCAGAAATGCTCGATATAGAAGAGTCTGGCTATGGAACTGTAGCCTCTTATCCGTCTGGGTTTGGACCAATGGATACAGGAATCCTTCCTCGTCCCTCTGGAGCATTAGCTTTAATGCCACCTATTTCACCTCCTACAGAGTTTCAGAATCCTGACCAAATCTTGGCAGGGGCATCTGGAGGGTTATCTGTGTTAGGAAATGTGTCAGGGACTGCCATGGTCCCTGCTTTAACTAGTCCCGCAGTTTCTAATTCCGCTATAGATTATTCAATGCACCAAAGAGTCATGGAAGTCGTACTGGCTGCTACCAAAGGAAGTACTCATAGGAAACAAGCGTATGATCGTGGGTCATCTGTAAGTGTTTAAATATGTATTTTGAAATTATTATATCTGAATTATGTTTATAAAATTGGATCTTTAATCTTTAGATGAGTGGGAATCAACCTCCATCAGAAATCGTCATAAACGAAAGTATGATTAGTCTTCTTCTGAAGCTTCATTCAAAACTGTCTTGTACACCGGACAGTTATTTTCCGTTTTGGGAGACGCCCCAGGCTGAACAACTCATCGCCGATGCCAAGTGTGGTGTAGAAAATGGTTTGATATTAAACTATTCGCCGGATGATCCTCTAGTGGTTACATATTCGTACGCTCAGCTGTATGAACTTCTGAATCCTGAAGACTCAAGAATAGGAGATGGTGCTTTCTTCGTGAAAAAAATTCTAGATAAAATAAGTGCAAAGGATGAACTGTGTCGTCAAAATGTGATACAAGTTAGAGAAAAATTGTGGCCAAGACAGGCTGAAAACGAGGAAGAATTACTTGCTAGGGAAGAAAGAGAAAGGGAGGATAGGAGACGAATAGCCAAAGAAAGACAAACAAAATTAATGGCTGAGTTTGCCAAAAAGCAACAACAGTTTATGGAAAAAGCCATGACCAAAGAGTTTGGAGATGATGCTGGAATGTCTGAAGGAACAACTTCGGAGACTGCCTCTACTCCACCAACTGAGGAATCTCCTGAAGCAATAAAACCTATTGAATATGACTGTGTGATTTGTAATCAAACCAGTGCTTCTACAAATGATAATCCTGTTGGGCTTGTAATCCTGCTACAGCCTTCATCTTTACTGGGGCACAGAACAAAGCATGGAATTCCGGTAAGATTCAGTCCAAAATTACAGGAAGGTGAAGAAAGCAAAATCGATTTCCTATTTCAATTTCCCTTACTTATTTTTGCAGGACAAAGTACTACCTACAACTGAAGAAGAGTATGCTCGATGTAGACCAAGACCGGAGCCTGATCCTGAAACAGGGAAAATTCCTGCGTATATTCGAAGCCCAAGTACAATGGCTGCTCACTTTGAAGCAAGGCTTGATATATACCAAAACTATTTTGATGAGTCCAGTTGGCTTCAGTCAATTTCTTCTGGGTGGGAAGGAGGAGTTCATGTGTCCACTTGCGGTCATCACATACACATGGAGTGCTTGAAAGGCTATTTGAACTCGCTTAAGAATCAGCAAAGAGTTCACAATATTTCCGTTGAGAGAGGCGAATATTTATGTCCATTATGCAGGCAACTTGCCAACTCATTTCTCCCACTTTCTCCCGAGTTTGGAATACGACAATCTGCTGTAGTAAAGGATAGAAAGACTTCTCAAACTCCGTTAACTCCAGAAGCAACGGTTCCGGAGATCCCTCCTTCTCCAGAATCCAACGTGGCCTTGGAAGTTTTAAAACTTTTACGGGAGTACGCGTTTCCTGCTTCAACGGGGAAAATGATGGATGCAATGACAAAGACAATGGAAGAAATGACCAACGTGACTCATCTTAAGTATCGCCAAGTAAGTTATACTCATACTAAGCTTCAAATCAGTTCAAGTACCAAAATAATAATTCTTTTGATTTTGAATTGTTTAGGTTGGTAGCTCAAAGAATGCAAAGAGTATAGCACTTTTTGTCACTTCAATTGCAAGAACTAATTTAGAATTGGAACTAATATTCCGAGGTGGACATTTAGTCAATGAACCTCGACCATCTACCTCATCATCCTCTTCTGCCCAAGCGAGATCTGTTAACTCGAAACGCTCATGCATAGGTAAGTTAGATTTCTCAGTAGATTCATTTTACAAAACTAATATGGATTGAATTTATTCAGCTATTGGTGATTTTTTTTCAGTGCCACTGCTTCATGTTTTGGGTGTACATTATAAAATCTTGTCTCCCGAACCATGTGCTCCAAAGTTTTGGGAGAGAATATTAGGAATACGGTTCTTCCCTGATTCTTCGCTAGCTCCAATGGAAAAAGAAGTTCCAATTCTACTTAGAGATCCTGTTACGATGCTACTCCATCTTATGCTTCAACTTCCAATGCACGTCGATCTTGCCTACTACACCTCCATGGTTCAAGGGATATACAATCTTGTCTACATCCAGATTTTATGTGCAATAAGTTGTAGTTTTACGGAAAGTGAACGTGAAGAGTTTAAGTCTAAAATGTCATTTTACACATCCACTCCGAACTTAAATGAATTGCATTTCCTTCTGGGTACAGTCATTCGATACTTAGAAAAGTTCCCCTTCTACCCGAAAGAAAGTGACTTCCCTACGATGGACATGGAATTTGAAAATAGCAATATCACAACGGACTTACCGTCACAGTCATCAGCAACAAGCTACAAATTTAAACCTTCCGTTTCGCCATTGACCATAGGAGGTTTACCTAAAACACCAACAACTGAGGAGGAACTAGAAACACGAGTTGAAAGTTTACTCCTACCTTATCTAAGAATTGCCTCATTATTACGACATCATATTTATGAACAAGAACTACCTATCATTTCATCCCCTGAAGCTGAATTCCGAAGTCTTGCTCAATTTCTGGGTCTTGGAATTGGTGGATCAACGAATTCCTCCATAAGTGAAGCCGTAGGAGAGAGGCGAAAATCTGCCACGAAGCCTCCTTCCCTTGCGTCGCTCTTCCCTGCTCACAGTTTTTTCTCATGGATTTCCCCTACTCCCTTAACGACGATATGGACATGGTGTGAAGATTTGAGGAGTTTTATTGTTAGAGCACAAGGACCTTCGGCACAACTTGTTCGAAGTCACCACACTTTGTGGAACCTACCAAGACTGATGGAACTACCCAATGCCTACGACATCATTTTTCAATTCTATCATAGGAAGCAATGCTACAATTGTAATACTGTTCCAAAGGACCCAAACATTTGTTTGGTTTGTGGAGCTCTTGTATGCATGAGAGACAACTGCTGCAAGAGTGCCACAGGGCAATGTGAGGCTATTCAACACTCAACTGACTGTGGTGCTGGAACAGTTATGTACCTCAGTGTCAACTCAAGCACTATAGTAGTTGTGCGAGGTCGGCGAGCTTGCCTATGGGGTAGTGTCTACTTGGATTCCTTTGGAGAGGAAGATCGGGAGCTTAAGTAAGTCGAAGCAAGACGAGACATGTAATTTATTTGTTCGGCATCCATTTATTAACTGATTGCTAATTTTTTACAGACGCGGTAAACCTCTCTTCTTGAGCAGAGACAGATATGCCTTACTCCAACAGCAATGGTTGAGTCACCGTTTCGATCACACTGCCAGAAAATGGATCTGGCACCGCGATACACTCTGATTTCCTCTGTTCGCGTAGTACATGTAGTTTGAAGAGTGTGTATTAGTGTATATGTGCAATATGTGGGGAATCGTCCTAACTGGGTGAACCGCAGCTAATAATCCTCATAACATTTCTCTCTAATATTCCTCTCCTGTGTAAGACTTCATTGGTTGGTGAATTGTCAAACTGAAAACTACATCAAGTACCTAATTTCCAAGAAAGTAAATATGATATATGATAATGATTTCATTATGTATTATAGTATACACTGACCATTAATCGCAGCAAATACAATATGTCCTGCTTACCGCAGCTCAAGTCACGTTAATTGTACGACACCGAGTTTCTTCTTTAAGTTGATAATATATTATTCGCAATCAACTGAAATCAGTTTCGATAAAAAATTGTCTGAGAGTATTAAATTTATAATATTATGAACCACATTTCGAAATACTTATAGCGAAAAATAAGTTTCGAATATATTAAGTTGTCCAGCTCTTTGCACCCTTTCCTCCCACTGGTAAAACACATGACATCTTTTTATACCCCTTTCCCCGTATACATCCCCATAATCTTCACAGTCAAGGATCACCTTTTGAAACAAAGGTGATGGCTCCTTGATGTCAATCAGACTGGATTAATATCTTAATACGTTATTAATTATATTAAGTACCTTGCTATCCTTTCGGATAAACTTTCGCATTGTTGCTGAGCAGACTCTGCTGTACTACTCTTGACCAAAATGGATTGAATAAAGTTTAATATTATATCGCTTGCATTTGGTATATTTTTGTTGTCTATCCGCGATCTGGGTTTTATTCATCGGATTCTTCCTAATTACCATACATCATCGTAGAAGACACACATGTAAAATTCCCTCAGTTGAAGCAAAATCAAGTAGGGTAAAAACTTTTTCACCAGCGAATCATATTTTCCTGGAATTATTATTTTGAAGCTAATACATCAGTAGTGGTAATGTCATTTTGGAATCCTAGCTAGCAATTTAAGGATGGATTTCAGGAAAAAACATTGTAAATTAGAGACAAGAGCTTTCCAAACCTAAAAATTGTGGTTATTAGTTGTACTGGTCAAATCAGGGATATTATTATGTAATGAATTCACTGTGTATTTTTGAGGCTAATTTACGTGTAATGTATTGTCAAACTGGTCAGATTAAGAATGTCTTTATTGGCTCACATTCTCCTAGTTAAAAGTCATAGTACACGCATTGTGCTTAATCTCCACCCAATTAGCAACATAAAGGCTTAGCGTTACTCTCCGCCTAATTGCTGTTCCGAACCCCGAAATGAAACACAAATTCGACCCACTTTGCGGGTGTGGACTAAGTTTGGAAAAAATAGTATTAACACTGCTTCCCATCCATGAAGCAGTAAACATAAATCTAATAGAATATGAATATTCACTTCATAGAGTATGATATTAAGTTATATATGCTAAAACGGAACTTGAAAGATTGCAGGCTTCTCAGGATTCATAAT
>Ga0194135_10001921_pt1 | contig 12557 bp, 6 predicted proteins | sample LitLau_LLRF_2013_FD_134024 | JGI IMG/M metagenome (GOLD analysis project Ga0194135, IMG submission 134024) | Freshwater sediment microbial communities in response to fracking from North America - Little Laurel Run_MetaG_LLRF_2013 (version 2) | ecosystem: Environmental > Aquatic > Freshwater >... | reverse complement strand
TGATTCCCCTCTTCCTCATCCTGATTGAGGCTGATGGAGACGCTTTGGATTTCAACGTTAAAGGACTTTGACCTCTTGATGAGGGGATCCTTGGTGTTCCCAAAGGCGCTTGTACTATTTGGTCTGAAAAGGAGGGAGAGCTTGGATGGTGGGGGTGGGGAGGATGAGCGGATGCGAAGGGTTCTGTTCAATTTCGCCCTCAAGGCAACGGTCCCCGTGAGGGTCCCTTTCCTTTTCGAACAGGCCCGAACTTGACGTCTCCAGGACTCTCCTTCGGCCCGACAGTGTGCAATGGCGGATTGATAGCTGGTGGATTGGATGAATAAATCCTCACTGGTCATTTGGGACAGGAGGAAATCACAGTCAACATCCAATTCAAACAAACTTGGCTTCTCCTTGAGCACGGTACTGGCCAGGATCACATCCGCAGTGTCAATGTACTCAATTTCAAGTGTTCCTGAAAGGTGTCCAAGAAAATATTCAACTCCAATCCCAATTTTAATTCCAATCGACTCGGCTCATCCTCACCTGTAAAGTCTGGGATATTTTCCGGGAGTTTCCCCGCCACCATTTTGACTCGGACTGGCAAGTGATTGGCTCTTGCAATGACTGCCAATGGGTAGACATGCTGGGGATTCCGTCCTCCCCGTGGGGCCACGGGGTAGAAAATCCCAGTTGCAGCGAACGGGACGAATATGACCTGAAAATAGAAACGAAGAAATGAGACTCCTCAATTTATGCCTTTCATCCGTCTCCACTTTCTACACGTTTTTTTCTCTTTGATGATGCGGTAGGTGACCCATCTCAATTACTCAGGATTAAAAGCCCAATTAAAGTTTAGACGATAATAATTTTTCAGTGAGATTTTGAGTTTGAGTCTTCCTCTTAAATTAAGTACCCATCAACCCATCCAAGTCATTTGTTACCTCAATTAAGGATATTTAGAAAGTTAGGATTGGGAAAATTGTCGTGTGAGACTTTAAGTCCGTTTTTTTTCTCGTCATTGGGAATACGGATAACGTAGAAAGCAAGGAGGGAGGTAAAGCTTTCATCAATTAAATTTCATGCTCTAGCCGTTTTACATAAAGTAAAAGTGAGTTCTTCAGGTTGAACAATACTGAAGTAAAATCATAGACAAACTAATCTCTCCATTTAAATATCTTGAATCCATTCTTCCATGGATCTTCATGATGATATGACCCATAAGTTTCATAGACATCATTTGTAATGCCTAGGATAGACAGACACTGGAAGCAAAGTTGAAGCTAACTAAATGCATTATACTCAATTTTACGTGCAAAAATATAATTTGCTCAAAGTCTCAACGTTCAATTGCATTGATTATACTTATTGAACAATCAGAATGAAACAGATCATTACTAAAGAGAAATCAACATGACTAGGTTACAACGATGACATCAGAACAGCACTCCTGATTTCCTGGTTAGCATAGTTTTGCAAGTGCCAATTGTAAATTAGTGAATGGAGGAGGGAAAAGTTGAAGCACGCGTGAAATTGATCTCATTAGTTAAGTTATCATTATTGAATTGAATGAATAATTATAATGGTTGTTTAGTAAGCCAGATATTTATCATCACGAGAATAATGATGAATATTAAAATAAAGAATTGAAGAAAGTGAGTTTTGTTGTATAGGTCACGGGTGGCTGCCATCAGAAATATTCACGCATCTTTCTCATTTCTATGCGACGAGACAGTTAATTCAGTTTCAGCTGGCGAAATCTTACCTGCGCGCACTTTCAACGGTTTTCCATAATAACAGAATAATGAAACCAATGGATAATCTTGAATTGGGTCCTCATTAACCTTGAGACTATTTGAGACTCACGGACTCAAGTAAAATTTTGTAACTTAAGCATCGCATGCTAAATGAGGTTATACATTATTGTTCTGTGCTATTTGGTTGAGAGACGAAGATGATTGCCATCATTTTGGCAAGCATACAACAATGGTCCCTTAAATTTTTATTAATTAAAACTATACACAAAGGAACTCTTGCTCCTCTTGTTTCGTAATAAACAACAATGCCTCGACTCTTGATTTGGCCGTGTGCGTCTTCATTTGAAACGTAAAGGATACTCGCCGCACGCGGTCGTTACGCCTGGCTTTTCATGAATTTTCTTTGTTCCTGCTATCCTTCTACTTTTACTTTAATTCGATTGGCTGGTCATCTCGTGAGTTTTCTGTTTTGGGACCATCAAGTGTGTCCTCTGCAAAATTTTTCATACAAAGTTCGTGAAACAGGAGAGAGAGAGAGGGATGAAGCCTTCAACAATCTTTAAATGTCAAAAAATCTTTAGAAATTTTCGTACTTAAATCTGTGTTTTGTTGGAATAATTTTAGTGCGACTGTAAGATGATTCATATTTTTAGTTTGTTTGTTCTCTGTTTCTTTCGGAATGAACTTTACAGTGTCACGGTACAAGGGTTTGTAGGGCAAGGTTGACCTATTCCCAGCAGACTCTACGCACTTCAATGCAATTATCCTTCGGTCAGTCATATTTCCATTCCGTTGTTCTCCCTATGCTGATTTCAAAATGGTTCCACGCTGTACATTCTACAAGATTCATTCTGGGATTTAGAAAGCTCATTGAGAAATCAATGTGTCACTTCTTTGTCAAATCAAAACGGTTCTTTGCCCTATCCATTCTCTGCCTCACTTCCTACCATTGTTTCACTTGAGATTTATAATAGCTCTCCCACATGAACATGAGAAATCAAGAATGGTGGAAAACTAAATCATGAGGGTGGTAGTGCTGGTGGGGGTTGTGCCACACTATTGTCATTCAGGATGAAATAATCCTCTGCCCTTTCCGCTTTACTTTACCAACTTGTCAATTTTTATATGCACCTCAAACACAATGGGAATTTAAGAACTTGTGGTAAAAGCTACATCATGAACCTAACGTTTTTAATTAGGGCAGCAGAACTTTCCCAGGCAGGCGTTCTGACATGCTTCCAAATTGAAACCTATTCCCAAGGAGCAAACTCCCCAATTTCAGGCAACATAACATACCGACTAACATCCAGAGCTAACTTGTATCCTTGTTTTAGGTTTACATTTACTAAAAACGCGGATCGGAACGAAATCAGTGCAGCTTAAAGCTCAAGCTGTTCTGAAATTTTACCAAACCTACCATGTCTCTCAGACGTTGATGCTTTAACTTTACTCCGGCATTTAAGAATTTGTATCCTTCATTATCATTGTGCAGATTTGCCCTAAGGAACGCTTCACGCGCTCAAAATTTGTTCTCACGGCGAGGACTTCGATATCCGTGCAGGAAATATAACCACAGCGAACGATAGTGATTGCGCAAAACAAATAACATTTCCGGAATTTCCAGCAACAACATGCGTTTGCTTCCGGGTATGGAGCAACTGACAAGGTCAGCATGGCATTCCTTAAAAGTAACAAGAAATGATGAGATGAGAGGCTGCTGGAGATGAGCTTTCAGGAAAGAATGAATGTTTTTGGCTCCTCGATCTCTTATCTCTTTCCATCCCAAATCCAAACCACACGAACCAAGGCCATCGACTCATTGTTATTCATTGGACTTTTGACTTGAAATTAAATCCAAATATGGACAGAAATGGCCCGAGCCCGACTTTCCTGCCCTCCCATCCCATCAACAATCCCTAAATTATGAACTGCGGTAACTTTTCCCATCAATCAACGACCTACGATCACTACCAACAACGTCATCTCATTAAAGCAGGCTCGGAAACTTATCCCCGTGACTCGGGACTTTGAATTTATTCTTGAGCAATCCGACTCCAAAGGGAAGCCCTTGAATGCTTAATTTTAAAATCCCTGAAAACCCTAAACTAATTTGGATTCTCTTAAGTTTGGTTCATCATCATTCATCTTCCCATCCGCAGTTTAACTCATCATCATTCATCTTCCCATCCGCAGTTTAACTCCGTACATTTCCTAGGGTTAAAAGAAATGGCGTCGATTCTTACCTCATTTTCTTGACTGAGACACTGGACATACTGGAACTGTTGATGTGGTGGTGGGGCATTGTTGTGAGACATGCTGCGTGAGACCAGGCGACCCCCAAACATGCCCAGACTTCCTCCGACGCCGCTGCTAGTCTTGGTGTTAGGAAAGCCGGAGTAGGACCCTTTGTTGTACCCCAAATCTGCCCAGACCCCCAGAAGTCTCATGACTGACCCCCCTTTGACCACAGTCCTCAAGTACACTGATTTTCCACCAGTCTCTGCAAAAGATAAATTCCGAGTTCAACTTAAACCCACGGATAATTAATTGCAGTGGGGGGATGGGAGATGACACGCATAGCTAAATTCCGTAACGGTCAAACCGGAATTGCAACAAAAGTACTGAATGATGTGACATTTATTTCAACAACTTGTCATTCCGTGTACACACTTCATCAACACAATCATGATTATTATAACTCTCTTCCCGTCTTGTTGACAATCATCATTTCATCCTGTCTTGTCATCCAATTAAATTAATTCAATCTCTCTATGTTCCTCTTTTCTTTCTGATCCAAATTTCAAACGGTAAAATATTGAACTGGCAGATGTTGGTTGCGGTAGTGCTGATTTGACCGCACACGCACTTCACCTCTGCTAAGTTTCCGATATAACTTTAGTCTATACTACACACCGAACCTTAAGTGACTCCTAAAGAATGTAATTCAAGCGAAATGTCCGAGTGGCTCAAACGATAAAATCTACAAGAACGCGAACGGAGTCTGATCTTGGGTTGGGGGCTGGGGTGATGGGGTGACATTCTTTTGAAATTTACCTGAGGACTCTGTGAGTCTGTAGACGGAGATATCAAACTTGGTAAGGAAAGCCGGGACTCTGGCTGCCGCAACTTGACCCATGGAGGTCAACATCATCGAGCATTCTTTCCCATCTTGACTCAGCAGTGAAAACCAGCCTGGAATACAAGAAAAAATGATTTATCTGCCTACACGGAGCTTTAGCGGATTTTCGGCATTGTATTCATAAATCCGCATTCAATTTCCGACGACGACGCCCGCAGCGAAAGGAAAACTCGACCAAGGCGTCACGACCCACGCCTTAATCCGTTCGTTGATATTGGGCACACGTAAGGTGACGTGTACTTGAGTAAAAACTTATAAAGTCTTTTCTTTTGACAGCACGCGTCAAAATGACACCTTAATTTGCAATGCAGTACCACACATTTTGATTCCAAGTTATGTCTCATTTTCATTTCCCTCCACAGTAGAATTAATAAAAAACTTGTTCAATGGGAAATTTAATTACAGCATACACATCATAAATTATCAATTAAGTTTTGGTTCCATATTTTAAAAATGATGAGACTTAATTATTATTCTGAATTTTATCCCCGCTCTCCGAAACCTGACTAATCGCACCGACTCATCCGAGAGATGACATTTATAAAAGTGTACCCTACACAACTTTTCTGTCAGGCAACTGGAGAAAACAGTAGCCGAAGGGAGTACACGGCTCCCAATGCAGCTTTACAAATTGCAGTTTGGATTCCTTAAAATTTGAAAATTGTCAGCGCGTGTGTCACGTGTCACTCATACTAAATAACGTATGTCAAGAGGGTGACAATGGGAATGTCGCCACTTAATTTTATGTTTCTGTACGTACATGAATGGAATGACGAGATAAATGGAACGAATGTTGGTGACAGACTTTCGTCTGTCAACTTTCGGCCATTTGTCGCAGTTTGTCACAAAAATGAAAAGTTTTAGAAATGAGAGAGAGGGGATCATACCGTTAATGATTGTACTTTCTCCTTTCCTGCTTTTACTTTGTCTCATTAGTCCGAAGTTATTAAACATCATTATCTGCATTAATCTTTTTAAATTCATTGAAATTGCAGGAAAGATTTCACCGGGAATGAACTAATTACCAATTTGCAACAACGGAAAAACGAATTGTCTTGAGTGTAAGGTGTCAAGTGTTTGAATTCATTTCAAATTATTCATACTGCATTCGTTTCCTTTTCCTTTTACTCCACACTACTGCTGCGTGCTGCCCTGTTTTGGAATCCGTGTGCTTCTTTCAGTATTTTTTTTGTTATTTGATTATTTTTGAGTTTGAGTTAAATATTTCAGAGTTGTTTGAAGAATCGATCATGTAAGCAGGGCCGCTTTGAAAATTACTTGGATTTATGGAGTATAGTGCCGGAAGCTGGCAATGGCACACCCTTCTTGTAACTGATGCAGATGCCCACCCTTACAGGAGCTCGTTAATTACGACCAATCGAATGAGTCAATTACTCATTGCCCTAATTAAGAAGACAATAACAGCGATAAATTAAAGTTAAAAAGACAAGACTTTCAGCAGGGGCTTCCATTATAATTTAGGAATTGCTAGTTCTGCTGTCGTCGGCAATCTGATTGAATTTGATGCTCATTGATTACTACAACACGAAAAACACGGCTGACAATGAATTCTGGTAAGTTAAGTATAAGCCAAAACTAGCTTTTAATTATTGATTTTCCTCGCACCGTCGCATCTGCAGAATACAAATTCGGTGATGGCATTCTAGTGATTATTTTAGCAAAAGGAACTGAAACATTTTCAAGGTGAAGGTGGAGTAAGGAGTGTGATGTTAATTCCGGAATTTGGCCACAATATTATTTTCTTTCAGTCCGGAAACTGCATACCAAATGATAAATGTGATTTGTCGTCAGAATGAGTCAAGTACAGGTAAATACGTCAAAAATTGATTGATTAGCACAAGTAATGCAAGAATACGAAACGTATTTTCTTCAAAACTTCAACTCGATTAACTTGACTTTGGAAATAAGTAATCAGTGAGACGTCTTCGTGTTGCCGGATGATGAATGGGCTTCTGCAAATGTGCAAAAACTTCCAAATCCGCATTGCTTTCCTTATTTTCTGCAAACACGCGAATGAGGAAAGGAAGGTTATCAATTTCATGTTTTGTTTCATTTTTGGATGTGTGAAATCAACACCTAATTGAAATCAAGTTTCCATCCAATAAGTTGGTTAGTTGTAGGGACGAGTCAAGGTGCACGGGGGGTGATGGGAAATATATCCCAGTGACAGTAGTAACACCCACGCCTTTGCTGACCATCTTGAACTGAACTTTGCCTTCAGCTGCGTCCTTCGCTACATAAAATCTACTTCACTCACTGCATTCAGAACATAATTTAGTATTTTATTCTAATGTGTGTAATTTCAGACAATCTCCGCGAGACGGATGCCTAGGATGAAACTTTATTGTTAATGTATTTGTTTAAAAGGGAATAAAGGGATGACACCTTTCCCTTTGTTGCGTAACACTTCGTGGATCGTGACTGCTTCTCCTTTCTTGAGACTATAAGTTAGTGAATGGTAACACATTGGAACATTGGAGGCATGAAAATGATTCCCTCCGGCTGAAGCACACATTCAAAATGCTACTTTCAAGCATTTCCATATTCGGACGCACTCTACCCTCATGTCACTCTGGTAATCCTACGTCGCTTTAATTAAATACTTAATTCAATATTGAGGTTAAGTGCAGCGAGTCTCCCTCCATGTAATTCCTACTCAAGGAATATTAATGCTAATCCTATGCACTTCAAGTTTGCATGGCATGGTTGCGTCACTTCTGTCAGCATTAATCAACTGCGGTCACACTTGGATTGACACGAGACCTCGCTCAACTCCATTCGTCCTTTTCCTCTGATTGCTGCAAGAATGGTCCACCGAGTGTGAATTCAATTTAAGCTTGTCAACCCTAGGGTCAAGTGTCCTCAATTGTCAACCTAACTAGTAGAGCCAAAACTTCTCAAGTCAGGGAAAGCATGAGTGAAAAGCACGTGGCGTAAAGACTTGTTGAAAATGATGCAGGATCTTCTTCTGATAAACAGTAATTACGGGAGATTTAGCCTAGAGTGGATGTTTATTACTCTGAGTTTAGGAGGTAGACGGAGCGGAAATAAAAACGAAGGATTTCATCGCTTATCAGCACATTATCAGATCACTCCGTCAAATCAGACTCATCTCTTAATTGTTTCTAGATTACTCTCACTTTTGAGACCAGAACCCCTTGAAAGTCCTCCCATCCCCTCGTCATGCTATCCATGTTATCTAACCCTCCCCCTCCCCACCTTTACTTGGGTGAAATCAAACGGATATCATGAGTATGGCCGGAATGAAACTTTCACTGGAGATTGGGGATGAAGATGATCCCAGAAACCATAATTTCCTCTTCATTTCCTATAATTAACTCCAAACGCGTAATTTGGAAAGGCTTAATCTTTCACATCTACACGAGCAGGCCGTGTTTCCTAATTCCTAATCACATGGGAAGAATCAATTCCGAATTGTAAGAAATTCTAAGCTGTGATTCCAAATGCGATTAAGTTGTGAACACTTTCTACTCAAATTAGCAAAACTCTTATTGTCTAATTGAACAAGTCAATAATAATCTGTGGAAATTGTAGGAAGCAAATTTCAAATTTGTCAAAATGCAGACTCTCGACCTCCGCAGCATCGACTTGGATTCACGTTTTTACGCTCCTCCACCACAACTTATATTTTCAAATTGACAGATACGCACTTTAACGGAAATAAGTAACGGGCTGTTTAATTAAACTCCGCCTAGCAGCATGGCTGAATTTCGCCATATAAAAAAGCATCCTCCTCCTAGTCTGTGTTTTGCATGCAAATTGGCCAAATAATAAGGTGCCGTCAAAATCAAAGGGAGGGGGAATAATGCCGGAGGAGAGTTAAAAATTGGAATAAATTTTCATGCTCCAAGAAAACAAGGAGCTCCTTCATTCAAGGTAACCAGGTTTGTCACAACGGTTTCCAAAAATTATTTCTGCTAACCAGCAGAACCAGTCAAACAGACGCAGAAGATTTAAAACCTTCCGTTTCTTTCTTTTATTGTATTCTAAGCTCCACTGCCTCTCATTTGGGATTGCTTGAATCTTGTGTAAAATGAGCAGCACTAACTAATCATACTCCCTCCTCCTCCTGAGTCAGAGTCATTAGAATTAACTGACTTCACTTGGGAAAAGCTTCCTGATATCTCCCTGGCCACAGTTGAGGGAATCCTTAACCCTACTCCCCGTTGTTCCATCCTCGTTTCACTTTTCTTAAGATGATGCCAACTTAAGGCTCCTCGTCTTGTGAGAAATGAATCATCAATAACGAAAACAAACAACTGAAACCATTATTTACGCCTACTCACTCTGCCTAACAATCAATCGAGCATTACTTTTGGTGACACTTCACATCAGAAGATGATGGGGCAATTACCCCTTTGAGCTCCCTAACCTTTGTCAAAAGTCTTTGGGGTTTCTTCAAGAGCTCACTTCCTACAATTTCTGCTTCGCTTCATCTGACTCTATCAAGAGGAATCTTCCATTCTCAGTGGGAATCTGCCATAACCTACCCTTCAGTTTCGGGTTATGAGGGCGAAGACCTCTGATTTCGAATGAAGATTTTGTGACATAGAAATCTTCTACTGCTTTATCCCCAATACGCGTAACCCAGTTAACTTTTGGGTTTTTTGCTGGAGCTTTCCAAGAAAAAAATCAGAGTGAGAATTTACTTGAGTTGAGACAATTTCAAGCGTCCGTCCGCCGAGACCTTTGAGTGGAACTAAAAGGCGTATGAAGAAGAATGTATTTTCTATCAAATAATTGAATTAGTTTTATGAAGATACGGTGGTATTGGTGGTATATATCTCCATTATTTTTTTTTCGCAAACGGTCACATCAAAATGATCGGGACTTGATTGCTTCATTTCGATATTGGAAGTGTAGGTTTTATACGAAGCTTGTCAGCGTGAGCACTTTGCCTTTACAGTTAACGGGCCCAGATTTGAGAGGAAATGTAATAAAAGCCACAGGTTTTTAGAATCCATTTAATTTCTGGTGTGGTCCTGTACTTCCAATTTATATTATTAAATCAATGGACAGTTGGAGCTTGGAGTGGAATTAATTAACCAAGGAAAACCTGCACCCAGATTCGTAGTTAATTAAAAGAAAAGAAAATTGGAGAATGTGGATTTTTATTGTCATCGAACGCTTGGAAATATCAAATGAATCAGAAGCTCGTGAGTAAGAAAATGGTGGACGCCTGACAAGATGGTGGAATATACGTTAAGAATCTTCTTCAAAGTCGAGAGATGATGTCGACTGCATCCGTTCCGTCCTTAATTACCGTTTCTCAACTCACTCCACTCCAGTAAAACTTAAAGTGGTTAAACAGGTTTTTTCCCTTTTTGCGATAAATATTTCCGAAGAATCTTCATACACGACGTCATCATCGGGAAATTGCAAGGGAATTAGCTAACTAACCTAAAAAAAAATTGGAAAATCATTCATTCCAATACAGAAAGCATCATCCCATCACCTTCACCCGTAGGGGAATTTCGAAAAATAAATCAAGTTTGCACAGTAAATTAAGAAAGATAAGGAAAGCTCTCCTGGAAAATGTATTAGCAGAAGCCAAATTCCTAATTTCCTCCAATCTGAGAATAGACGACATTTCGCACTACTTAAGAATTTCGCAACTGTTTTTGACAGACGTTGATGAATGCTTGTACAATTGGAAAAGTTTCCCTTTTTGTTCATTCGCAGCATTCATAACAAAATATCCATCCATGTCCATCCTCTTTTGTGGGCAGGGATCATAATGGAATTTTGCAACATTGTTACACATTTCCCGCAGTTGACTAATTTCCCTGTTCATATTTTAAGGAGGGGGGTGTGGGAACTCAGTTATCAAAAGATTTATAACCCAAATCAACTCCCCTTTCCATTTATTGCATATCTCTGATCACACTATTGCTCATCTTTCCCTTTCAAATTCATAAATTCATAAATTCAAAGATCTGAATAACCTTTGGAGTCCCTTTAGCACCTTTTAGTTGATCAATTCCTTTTGAAACTTTGCCCTCCTCACGACGATTTGCTCACGATTAAAGAAAGTTGTCCAACAAGTCGGGAGAGGGATGAAGGGAAGCCAAATGGATTGTTTAACCGTAACTTGAGACAAAGAGTTCATTCGCAACGCTTCTTTAAATCTTTCAAACAATGAAACCAATCTGGGTGAGATCAAATTTCATTATTTTATAACATCAGCAGCCCCGTGAATTATTATCCATTCACGAAGGTGCTAATAATTATTCATGACGCCTCCGGAAGCATCTCCCTCGTCCGCTTCTATCTGCTACCTTTTTTCCACTTTAGCTATTATTATGTAAGTTAACTTCTCAAATTGCATTCCTATTATTATGATTTTCCATACTGAATCCCAGAATTTGCATGCGATTACTATTTCCACTCACGGAAGAGTCATAACTCATTCATATTTTGGAGATTTTGGAAATGGAAATGGATATCGCACCTTCAATTTAACTACCCATGGAGACAAGTCATGCTTAGACCGGTAGACACGCAGGTGAGGAAGGAAGGAGCTCTTGTAAAATTAACACATTTAACAATTCTAAAATCCAATCACGAATTTTCCGCATTCACTGTCATTAGTTTTAAGTAATTTTCCCTAAAATAGTTGTTTAGTAATCTTCCCGTCAAAAATACTTTTCTTATCTCAAGACCAACAAATCATGGTCTGTGTCGTGAGAAAGGAAATCCCAAGGAATGGGCTCGACTACCCCTGCTGGATCTTTATCTCCATGGATCCTTCCCTTGGACATCCAATGGGATCCAATTAATCACTTCCATTAATGCAAGTAGGCAATACCTGTACTGTCTTTAAATTAAGATTCCCTCCTCTTCTCCTGGGTTAATTTTAGTTGGGGATTTTAGTAATTTTAGTTGGATTGTGGAACTCTTCTAGCAGGAGTTAAAAAGTGAGCTCTGTCAACTTACCAGGAAACGAATCCGGAATCACAACATTTTGTCCAACTTCCTTCCATTTCCCAGATTTCTGTAATTTGAGACACTTTCCCTGGAGTTTGCTCTGCCGATACTTTCGGAATAGTAACAATGGCTGCGTAATGTCCACTTCCGGCGGCACAATCAAATTCTTGAGTGCATTCCCCTCTTCATAATTTGTAATCCGCACGACCCGTGGTAAAGGAAAGGACTTGATGAATTCCCGGATCGTAAACGTTTCTTCGCTCCAAGATAGGAACCGAAATCGGGAGGTGAGGCTTCGCGTAGTCTCCCCATCCATGACCTCACTTCGTTCCTCTCGACTTCCGCTCCGGGCACTGCCGGATTTCGACATCCCTAATGGGACCTTACTTCCTCCTCTTCCTTAGCTTAAAATTCCCAAGGTGTGCCTCAATTCGGAATTTTAATGATTGAGTGGAGAGAAAGATGAATGGGTGGGTTGGAGAGGATGAAATCCCTCGTCGCTCTGCTGCCTGGTAACTTATCTAACACAAATTGTCACAAATGTCAAGCAGAACCGTTCCGGGATCTTGATTTCTCTCCCCCAAAAGATTTCTGCTTGATTATAAGTATAACTTTCTGTGTGCGTGCGTGAGGATTTCCACTTCCACAGGTAGTTTGATTGGCTCCCAAGTCCCAACCAACTATTATCACATTTTCCGATTCACTTTCTC
>Ga0194135_10001920_pt1 | contig 12561 bp, 6 predicted proteins | sample LitLau_LLRF_2013_FD_134024 | JGI IMG/M metagenome (GOLD analysis project Ga0194135, IMG submission 134024) | Freshwater sediment microbial communities in response to fracking from North America - Little Laurel Run_MetaG_LLRF_2013 (version 2) | ecosystem: Environmental > Aquatic > Freshwater >... | reverse complement strand
TGGAGGACCATACAGTGTAGAAGCTGTGATGATCAGTATGAAGAGTGAGCGGAAAGAAGGTATTACCATCCGGTTGGGTGCAGCTATACAGTTGAATTTTGCATTAGGTGATCAGAGTAAACAACTGGCAGAAGTAACTGTACGGGCTACCAGAAGAGGTGCGCAGGCAAGTACTTACGGATCGGGTAAAAATATCAATGCAGACCAGGTCCGTAATATGGCTACCGTATCCAGGAGTATTACAGATATTACCCGTCTGGTCCCACAGTCAAGTAAGGACAATAGCTTTGGCGGGGCCAACTTCAGATATAACAATGTCACGATTGATGGTGCAGTCAATAATGATGCGATAGGTTTCAGCCCGTCACTTGGCGGACAGTCGGGGACTTCGGGTATGGCTGGTAGTTCGACGCGTACTAATCCTATTTCTCTGGACGCGATCGAAGATATGCAGGTTTATCTAGCCCCTTATGATGTGAAAATTGGTAATTTTACGGGTGGATCGGTCAATGCAGTTACCCGTAGCGGAACCAATACATTAAGCGGATCGGTATATGGTTTTGGCCGAAATGCGGCTTTAACGGGAAATGACCGTGTGGGTACGCTTGGAAAGATGAACAGCGACTTTCATGATTATCAGACAGGTTTTCGTGTTGGCTTCCCAATCATTAAGAACAAACTGTTCTTTTTCAGTAATGAAGAGTTAACCCGCAGGCAGGATCCTACGCAGCTCAATGTTGGACAACAGGAAACCAGCCAGATTCTGAGTGTAGCTGACGCGAATGCCATTACTGCAGCAGGTTTTATCAACGCTGGTACAGCGGGAGAATTTACGACTTATTCTAAATCTCATAAATTCTTTAACCGGGTAGACTGGAATATCAGCGATAAACTCCAGCTGGCAGTCAGAAATAATACCATTCTTTCAGAAGCTACACATATGGATCGTGATCAGCAGGATTTCAGGTTTAGCAGTATGGCCTTTCTGCAGAAGAATAATCAGACTGCTACGGTGGCAGAACTAAAGAGTAAACTGAGTAATAATCTCTCCGGTAATTTATTGGTAGGTTATACACGGGTGAATGATTCAAGAAATCCGCTGGGTGCCCCGGATGCACCACAGGTACAGATTATGGGGCGCACGCCTGGTACTACCATCTATCTGGGGACAGACCGGGAAGCAAGTATTTTTAATATGAAACAGCGTACGCTGGAACTGACCGCCAACCTGAACTGGAACCTGGGTAAGCATACCCTGACGATGGGAACGCATAATGAGTTGTACAAAATTAATTATGGTTTTGTCAATTCATGGAACGGGAGGGTAGACTATCTGAGTATAGAAGATTACCTGAACAATAATCCATACCGGGTAAGAGGAGCTTATAACTATGTCAATAACAGCAGGGATTATATTCTGAATAATCCAGGGGCAATCTTCAATGTCAATATGTACAGTTTGTATTTCCAGGATGAAATCAGGGTATCAGATAAATTAAAGGTGATTCCGGGATTGAGGGCTGATCTGACTGATATGCCATTGTTACCAGGATTAAGTAATAAAACGCATGATGCACTGGCTGACCCGAATTTCGGGACTACTTATACTTATACCCCCCTGAGCAGAATTACCAATCAGTTTCTTAATAAAGTGCAGATCTCTCCAAGAGTTGGTTTCCGTTATGACTGGCTGGGAGATCAGAGTCTGATTTTAAGAGGGGGAGCCGGATTATTTACCGGGAGGATACCTATGGCATGGCTGGCTTATGCCTTCTATAATACAGGAGATAGCTATGGTGGATTTGATCAGAAAGCAGATCAAAAGCCATTTGTCCCAGGTAGTAACCCGCTGAAAGGCGGAGCGAATGGGATCGGTGATTTTATCCGGGATAATGGTGCAGTCATTAATAATCCTAATAGCGGTAAAACACAGGCCGATCTGGTAGATAATGGATTTGTAATGCCTCAGGTGCTGCGAACCAGTTTAGCACTGGATTATACTACGGCCAGCCAATGGAAATTCAGTCTGGAAGGAATTTACACCAAAAATATTAAAGATGTACTTTTTCAACAGTTGAATGTACAGGATAACCCTTCGTATTATGGTTATGATAAATTACATCAGCAGCCGGTTTACAGTGGGACTGTAGATCAGCATTTCTCCAATACCTATCTGCTGAGCAATACGAGTAAAGGTTACAGATATAGCCTGACCGGTAGTGTCAGTAAAACGATTGCCGATGTATTGCAAGCCTCTGTATCGTATACTTACGGGCAGTCTAAAGATTTGTCAAATGGTGTACGTAACTCGATGGAGTCTAACTGGCAGCTGAATCAGTCGCTGGTACCTAATAATCCTGGTTTGGCTAACAGTAATTTTGATATCAGAAACCGTATTGTAAGTAGCATCAGTTATAATAAAATGTGGAATAAGGCTGGCAGAACAAATATATCCCTGTTTTTCAGTGCGCAGTCTGGCAGCCCTTTTACCTATGGAATTGTAAATAACAGTATTCAGGGTTTACCACAGCAGGTGAGTTTAGCTTATATCCCGCAAAGGGACGAAGCGATCCGTTTTTTCCAGGATGCCGGAACTGTAACCGCCGCGCAGCAGGCCGCTGCATTTAATAAACTGATTGATGGGAATAAATATCTGAGCAGCCGGAGAGGTGATTTTACGGAACGTAATAAAGGCCGTACGCCATGGAATATCCAGGCAGATCTCCATCTGTCTCATGATCTGTTTATCACTAAAAACAACAAACAGTTTATAACGCTGACTGCTGATGTGATGAACCTCACCAATCTGATCAGCAAAAGCTGGGGGATACAATATTTCTCTCCCAATACCTTCAACTCAACTTCAAGTGTAGGTCTGACCCCGACACTTTTTCCGCCGCAGCAAAATGCGGGGAGTTATCCGGTATACACATTCAATGATCCGGGACAGCCCTATAGTATTGATTACTATGGCTCGAGGACACAGATACAGCTGGGCTTAAGATATACTTTTTAAAAGACGGAGATGAACCTGCATATTAAAAATAAAATGAAGAATCAACCTATAATTTATAAGGCTATATGCTGCATAAGCATATTCTTTTTACTATTTGCCGCCTGTAAAAAAGATCATACGGAAATGGTTAAGGAACCAGTAAAGGTTACTGATTATTACCCGAACAGCGGAAATAAAGGTACGCTGGTTACCGTAGAAGGTACGGGTTTTAGCAGTAATACCAGCGATGTATCAGCTACCTTTTCAGGTACAGCCGCTGATATAGTCAGCGCAACTTCTACGGCAATTGTCCTCAGGGCACCTGCTTCAGGAACAACAGGAGATATCCAGCTGAAGGTTAAAGGAGAATCCGTCACTGTGGGTAAATATACTTATCAGGAATTAAGTGTACAGGGGATTAGTCCGGTTAACGGAGCTGCGGGTACCCATATCCGGATCTCCGGAGCTGGATTTGGCAGTCTATCAGGTCCTGCAGAAGTATATGTCAATGGGAAAGCAGCTGTTGTAGTCAGCGCCAGTGATACTTTGCTTGTTGCAGAAGTGCCGGTTGCAGCTGGCAGCGGGCCGGTGAAGGTGAAGGTGAACGGGAAAGAAGCTTCTGGCCAGACTTTCAGATTCCAGTCTATTACAGCGATCAAACCTATGAGTGGAGGAAAAGGAACAAGAGTACGTATTACCGGTTCGGGATTTGATGCGTTGGTAACAGGTAATTATGTGGACTTTAATGGTAAAAAAGCCCTTGTTGAGGAGGCTGCGGATAGTTATCTGGTGGTCATTGCGCCGGACGGAGTAAACACTGGTCCCTTGTCAGTAACAGTGGACAACCAGAAAGTAACGGGGCCTGTATTCACTCTGGTAGGACTTCCGGTGATTCAGAATGTCACACCGCTTAGCGGTCCTGCTGGTGCCGTGATGACTATAACCGGAACGACATTCAGTACAATAGCAGATGAAAATAAGGTAACGATAAACGGTAAAGATGTTCCGGTTACTGCAGCTACGGCCAGACAACTAACGCTGACCCTGACTGGTGGAACAGGAAGTGGTAAGATTGTACTGAGTGTAAATGATCAGGTTGTGATTGGACCGGATTTTAAAGATCAGAATCTGGGAATTGCAAAATTAAGCCCTGAGAGCGGGCTGGCAGGTACACGGGTAACGATAACAGGGACTGGTTTCAACCCTGCTGCAGGACAGAATATGGTTACTTTCAATGGTACTGCTGCTACAGTAGTCAGTGCGAGCGCAACCAGCCTGGTCGTTATTGCGCCAGATGGATTTAGCTCAGGACCATTAAAAATTGCCGCGGACGGGATGACTACCCTGGCACCTGTTAATTTTAACCGGGCAGGAGTAATTACCCTGGCTGGCGGACCTGGCAGTAGTAGTCTGACACTGGATGGCAGATCTGGAGCTATTGCAGTTGACCGGAACGGGAACGTCTATGTTCAGGAACCATCAAAGAACCGGATCAAGAAAATTACACCGGATGGTACGGTCACTATTTTTGCAGGAAGCAGTTCAGGAATCTCAGGAAATAAAAATGGGAACGGGACAGATGCACTGTTTAGTTTAAGTGCAAATACAGGTATGGCAATTGATGCCCAGGACAACCTTTATGTGAGTGATTATGGTAACCAGAGTATCAAGAAGATCACACCACAAGGTGATGTAACAACATTTGCATCTAATGTGGGCAATGTAAACAAAATGGGAACTGATGAACAGGGAGTTTTATATGTCATCAATGGATTTAACGGTATAGTTCAGGTTGACCGCAACGGAGTCAAGAAGACCATCAGGACTAATTCTCTGGATGAGTCTGCCAGACCAACGGCCTTTAATGGTGTATTCTATTCAGTAAGTAATGAATCGATCTATATCGGAAGTACTGATTTATCTGGAACTCCACCTTTGAACTGGTGGGTTGGTTCTAATTACGGATTTGGAGATGGGGTTGGCAGAGATGCAATGTTTGGAGGTCTGGGTAGTTTAGTCTCAGATGGAAAGGGAAACATCTTTGTTTCAGATAATGGTAACCTGGCGATCAGAAAAGTAAACATAGCCACCAGGGAAGTGACAACAATTGCCAGATTTACCAGAGGTAATAAAGATGGAAGTATTAACGATGCACAGTTCTCTTCTGTGGGCGATATGGCAATAGATAAAGACGGTGTCTTGTACATTGTGGATTACCAGAATAATGCAATCAGAAAGGTTTTCCTTAAATAAGATAATTTGATTACACGCTCAATCGGGTCTGGCCTGCCAGCCAGCCCGATTTTAATTTAATGTTATTTATGCAGACAACAGATATGGCTATACTGATTTTAGCCGTTACAGATTTATTGGTGATTATCATTATATATCTGATGGATAAAAAGATTTATGCTGGTAACTACCAGGGGTAATTCCTTCCAGTTTTTTAAATACCCTTATAAAATAATTAGCATCACTGAAACCAAGCTCATAGCTGACCGCTGCTATTTTTGAACCTGGTTTGGTCAGCATTTGTTTGGCCAGGTTCATTTTTTCAGTCAGAATAAAATCGTTCGGGCTGATTCCCAGTTCACGTTTAAATAACCGGTAAAAAGTGGCTTTACTCATACAGGCTTTGCTGCTCAGGTTATTGATGTTGATTTTTTCATTAAGATTGGCTTTAATATAACCAATAACATAAGCGAGTGGGTTATGTCCATGATCTGTAGTGCCAATTGATTTTAAATTCTGTGTCTGCATAATCCTGACCAGTAATTCCTTGAGGGTCAGATCGGCCAGCACGTCCTTCTCTTTAGAGCCCTCTGCACAGATTCTGATGATTTTATTGATTAAATAGGCTATTTCTTCATTATTATAAAAATGATACTGGTCATAGTTTAAGGACCACTGATCAGCAGTAGCCTTAGGGAAATACTCGTTCAGGTAATTGATAGTTTGTTTAATCTGATCGTTATCAATAGCCAGTGCAATACACTGTGCGGGATTTTCAAAAGAAGCTTCGGGGAAATCTATTTTCATAGTATGCGCAGGGGGGACGATAACTGTTTCTCCGGGCAGGTAGTCAAATTCTTTTTTATCAGAGAGGTGCATGATTTTTTTTCCACGCAGCATACTGGTGATGACAAAATCGTTAAATGTCAGCGGTACTTTATAAGATTCGGCATAAGTTTCGAAAACACTGAGTTCACAACGTTCCAGCGTATATGCGGTTCTGTTTTCGACAAGGGTATGCAAATTTGCATCCTTGCTTAGTGCTACAAGATTTAATTTGTGCTGCTTCATGCCTATAGTTATTTAATCACCCTGCAACAATAATGCTACTACTTGCTACAATTCTCCTATACAACAGCCGGATTAGCCATTAGGTTTGTATTAACCAAATTATAAAAAAAGACCATTATGAAAAGACCAGCATTTAAATCCCATTATGATAATTTTATCGGAGGGAAATTTGTTCCTCCGGTGAAGGGTATTTATTTTGATAACATATCTCCGATAGACGGGAAGGTGTTCACTAAAGCTGCAAGATCTAGTAAAGAAGATGTTGAACTGGCCCTGGATGCAGCACATGAAGCATTTAAAACCTGGAGCAAAAGCTCTCCAACCTACAGAAGCAATATCCTTTTAAAAGTTGCACAGAAAATAGAAGACAATCTGGATTATCTCGCTACCGTAGAAACAATCGATAATGGTAAGGCCATCAGGGAGACACTTGCGGCAGATTTGCCATTGGTTGTAGATCATTTCAGATATTTTGCAGGGGTAATCCGTGGAGACGAAGGCACTATCTCTGAACACGACGAAAATACCGTAAGTATAGCACTACACGAACCAATTGGCGTTGTTGGACAGATTATTCCCTGGAATTTTCCATTGTTAATGGCTACCTGGAAAATAGCTCCGGCACTGGCTGCGGGATGTTGTACGGTGGTAAAACCAGCAGAGCAGACACCGGTTTCTATTATTATCTTAATGGAATTGATTGGTGATATACTGCCTCCGGGAGTATTGAATATTGTGAACGGATATGGTTTGGAAGTTGGTAAACCTCTGGCTACATCTTCCAGGATATCTAAAGTGGCATTTACAGGAAGCACAACCTCAGGCCGTCTGATTATGCAGTATGCCGCAGAAAATATTATCCCGTCTACCATGGAATTAGGAGGTAAATCGCCAAATATATTTTTTGAATCTGTAGCCGAGCAGGATGATGAGTTTTTTGATAAGGCAGTAGAGGGAGCTGTGATGTTTGCCCTGAACCAGGGTGAAATCTGTACCTGTCCTTCTCGTTTATTGATACAGGAGAGCATCTATAGCAAATTTATCTCCCGTGTGATTGAACGTACCAGGGCGATTAAAACCCTGAACCCACTCGACCGGGAAAGTATGATGGGGGCACAGACTTCCAATGAACAATATCAGAAGATACTTTCCTATATTAAAATAGGAAAAGAAGAAGGGGCAGAGTTATTGACCGGAGGTGAAATCAATAAATTATCCGGTGAACTGGAAGGTGGTTATTACATTGAACCAACGATTTTTAAGGGACATAATAAAATGCGTATCTTTCAGGAAGAGATATTTGGACCGGTACTTTGTGTAACTACATTTAAAACAGTTGAAGAGGCTATTGAAATTGCAAATGATACCTTATATGGTTTAGGTGCCGGTGTATGGACGCGTGATGCGCATGAGTTATATCAGGTTCCGCGGGCTATTCAGGCCGGTCGGGTCTGGGTAAACCAATACCATGCATATCCTGCACATGCGCCATTTGGCGGATATAAAAAATCGGGTTTTGGAAGGGAAAATCATAAAATGATGCTGGATCATTACCGAAGTGTAAAGAATATGCTTATTTCCTATGATAAAAAGAAATTGGGTTTCTTCTAAGACAGCAGATACATGAGCACGAAAAGAGTTTTAGTTACCGAAAAGGCTGGTCGTATAATCAATCAGCTGAAAGCTGAATATGGAGAATTACTCTTTCATCAGAGCGGAGGTTGCTGTGAAGGGTCTTACCCGCATTGTTTTGAGCTTGGTGGATTTCTGATCGGTTCTCATGATGTTTGCCTGGGCGAAATAGAAGGGTGTAAGTTCTATATGGCAGGTGATCAGTTCGAATACTGGAAGCATACTCAGCTAACGCTTGATGCAATTGAGGGGCGTGCTGCGGGTTTTTCTCTGGAATCTACTTTGGATGTTGGTTTTATTATCCATTCCAGGCTGTTTACTGAAGAAGAACTAAAAAATCTTGAACCCTTAAGCGTTGATCCTGAGTAGATAGAGGAGATTATTCAAAATAATCTCCTCTATCAATTTTGTAATCCAAAAAAAGAAACTACATTTGCAGCCCACCTACCGAGGTGGAACATGGTTTAAATCATGTTAATTACAGGATGGTGCGGTAGCTCAGTCGGTAGAGCAAAGGATTGAAAATCCTTGTGTCGCCGGTTCGATCCCGGCCCACACCACTGCTAAAAGCTCCAGAGAAATCTGGAGCTTTTTTGTTTTGCAGCTCTTCTGAGTTGTGTCTTTAAAAATATTTGACTGGTTTTTCTATCCTTCAGCAGCAGATACGGCATGAGTAACTTATTTGATAAAAATTCCGAATTTTAGATTTTAATCTTAAATTACGTACACCAAATACGAGCTAAAACCATTTATTATTAAAGAAGGTAGTATGAACGAATTTCAAATTAAGCAGTCAGATGTTGAATATGATGCTATTATAGTCGGATCCGGTGCCGGCGGCGGTATGGCTGGATATGTACTGGCCAATGCCGGACAGAAAGTACTGATGCTGGAAGCAGGTGCTTACTTTGATCCACGTCTTGATGCACAACAGTTAAAATGGCCCTGGGAGTCGCCAAGACGTGGTGCTGGTACTGTAAGACCTTTCGGGGACTTTGATGCAGCTTATGGCGGCTGGGAACTCGATGGAGAGCCTTATACGCAAAAAAACAACTCTGAATTTGCCTGGTTCCGGTCGAGGATGCTTGGTGGAAGAACAAATCACTGGGGCCGTATATCTTTAAGAATGGGACCGGATGATTTCAAATGTAAAGACGGGTTGACCGATAACTGGCCGATTACCTACGAAGAAATCAAGCCCTTTTATGACAAAGTTGACCGTTTGATTGGGATTTATGGTACAGCTGAAGGAATCGAAAGTGAACCGGATGGAATTTTTATGGCGCCACCTAAACCGAGGCTAAACGAACTTTTTATTAAAAAAGCGGCTAAAAAAATTGGTGTAACAGTAATTCCGGGTAGAGGATCAGTATTAACTGAAGCCTTACCCAATAATAAAGACCGTGCCCCTTGTTTCTATTGTGGACAATGCGGCAGAAGCTGTAAAGTATATGGCGATTTTTCTTCTTCTTCCTGTCTGGTTATTCCGGCGGTTAAAACGGGAAACTTAACTGTCATTACCAACGCGATGGTACGGGAGGTCCTTACCGATAAAGCCGGACTGGCAACAGGTGTTTCTTATGTAGATAAGAAAACCCTTGAAGAACACCAGGTCAGAGGAAAAGTAGTTATACTTGGAGCCAGTGCCTGTGAATCTGCCCGTTTATTACTCAACTCAAAATCGTCAGCACATCCTAACGGACTGGCCAATAACAGTAATGTCGTAGGTAAATATCTGCATGATTCGACCGGTGCCAGTTTAGGTGGTTTCCTGCCCCAGCTATTAGATCGTAAACGGTATAACGAAGATGGTGTAGGAAGTGTACATATTTATTCACCATGGTGGCTTGATAATAAAAAACTTGATTTTCCGCGTGGTTACCATATTGAATATGGAGGTGGTTTACATATGCCAGGTTATGGTTTTGGCGGAGGTATTGAAAACATGAATGGCGCTGTACCCGGCAAAGACGGTAAAATGAAAGAGGCAGGTGGGTATGGAGCAGGATTGAAAGATGACTACAGACGCTTTTTCGGCACGCAGGTTGGTATGGCCGGACGTGGTACTGCAATAGCCAGAGAGTCTAATTATTGTGAAATAGATCCTAAAGTGGTCGATAAATATGGAATCCCTGTACTTCGTTTCAATTATAAATGGGCTAATGAAGAAGTTAAACAGGCCAAACATATGCAGGAAACTTTTCAGGAGATGATGCATGCTATGGGAGCCATTGTTACTTCAAAAATACACGGACCTGAGGATAATTATGGATTAGAAGCGCCGGGTAAAATTATTCATGAAGTAGGTACAGTCAGAATGGGGGATGATCCGAAAAAATCAGCTTTAAATAAATGGTGCCAGGCACATGACTGTAAAAATCTCTTTGTTGTAGATGCTGCTCCGTTTGTTCAGCAGGGAGATAAGAATGCAACATGGACTATTCTGGCTTTATCTATGCGTACTGCAGAATATATCCTTTCACAAAAGAAAAAACTGAATCTAAGCTAAATAACAGACATGAACAGACGTGAATCACTAAAAGCTATAGGCTTAACGGCAATAAGTTCAGCAGTATTACTGGAGGCCTGTAAACCAGGTGCAGTTCCGGCCGGAGATAAAGCAGATGGCAAAACTGCTGCCGAGCCAGGCAGGGAAGCATTTGAAGTAGAAAGAGATAAAACATTAAATGCAGCAAAGTTTTTTGATGCGCATGAAATGGCTACGATTACTATTCTGGCAGATATTATAATTCCTAAAGACGCCAAATCAGGAAGTGCTTCGGATGCTAAAGTGCCGGATTTTATAGAATTTATTGTTAAAGATATACCCGAGCATCAGATTCCGATGCGCGGAGGATTAAAATGGTTAGATATTCAATGTTTAAACCGTTATCAGAAAACTTTTAAAGATGCATCTCAGACGCAGCAAATCGAAATGGTAGAAGAGATTGCTTATCCTAAGAAGGTTAAACCAGGAATGCAACAGGGAGCAGCTTTCTTTAGTTTGATGAGGGATCTGACTGCTTCTGGTTTCTTTACAACAGAAATGGGGGTGAAAGACCTGGGGTACGTAGGAAACGTTCCTAATAAATGGACAGGGGTACCAGCCGATGTATTAAAACAATATGGTATGGAAAACGTCTGAATAATTATACATCTGGCCCTCAAAAATACGGGTCAGATGTATAATTTATCATTTTAGCTACAAAACGAATATTTACTTGTTTTTCTTTTCTGCTGTCTTTAAACTTTGTAACTTATAAAAAAAAGCAGCTGCTGGTGATTGTCAGTTTTGCAGGAGGGAATTGGCTGCTTTATATACTTATCCGATAAACAAAGCTAAATGACTCTGATCACTGTACTGTTATGTATTCTGTTGCTTATTATATTGATTTCTGCGCTCCGGATCAATGCTTTTCTCGCCTTCCTGGTTGTTTCCATCATAGCCGGTATAACACTTGGTATTCCACTGAATAAAATTGCCGGTTCGATAGAAAAAGGGATGGGTGATATCCTGGGCTCGCTGGTTATTATAATCACGGTGGGTGCAATGCTGGGAAAACTGGTGGCAGACAGTGGAGCAGCTCAAAAAATAGCTGCCGTGATGATGAATATCTTTGGTGAAAAATATATTCAGTGGGGAGTTGTGGTGACCGGCTTTTTAATTGGGATACCTCTTTTTTATGGAATTGGTTTTGTCCTGATGATCCCTTTGATCTTCTCTATAGTCTATAAATACAAATTGCCTGCAATTTATATTGGTTTGCCCATGCTGGCTGCCTTATCTGTGACACATGGGTTTCTTCCGCCACATCCTTCACCCTCTGCTTTGGTGATACAATTTAATGCGAATATGGGGCTTACCCTTTTATACGGTTTGCTTATTGCTATTCCTGCCATTGTTGTCGGCGGTCCTCTTTTCTCCAGAACCTTAAAGAACATCCCGTCGACTCCTTTACAGACTTTTATTCCTGTAGAAAAGGCGATCAGTGAGTTGCCAGGTACATTTAATAGTTTTTTTACTGCACTGCTGCCGGTTTTGTTACTGGTCCTGGCTACAGTATTCTCTGTATATGCAAATCAGATACCCGCTTTAAAGAATGTTGTCGCTCTGGTCGGACAGCCGAATGTGGTCATGCTGATTGCACTCTTTACTGCGACATTGACCCTTGGGATATTTCAGGGTAAAAAGATGTCTTATATCATGAATATTTATGGGGAGGCGGTTAAGGATGTGGCCATCATCTTACTGATTATCGGTGGTTCTGGTGCACTGAAACAGATACTGGTAGATAGCGGAGTGAGCGGGCAAATTGCAGAAATGTTAAAAGACCTTCATATGCAGCCTTTGTTTTTGGGTTGGCTGATTGCAGCTGTCATCCGGTTTTGTGTTGGCTCAGCTACAGTAGCCGGGTTAACAACAGCGGGTATTATTCAGCCTCTGATGATGGCCACCGGTACCAATCCTAATTTAATGGTACTGGCTATCGGGGCAGGGAGTTTAATGTTTTCACATGTTAATGACTCGGGATTCTGGATGTTTAAAGAATATTTCAATCTCAGTCTGAAAGACACGTTTAAGTCATGGGCACTGATGGAATCAATTGTGGGTACAGTAGGCTTGATAGGTG
>Ga0194135_10001919_pt1 | contig 12565 bp, 13 predicted proteins | sample LitLau_LLRF_2013_FD_134024 | JGI IMG/M metagenome (GOLD analysis project Ga0194135, IMG submission 134024) | Freshwater sediment microbial communities in response to fracking from North America - Little Laurel Run_MetaG_LLRF_2013 (version 2) | ecosystem: Environmental > Aquatic > Freshwater >... | reverse complement strand
TGGTACAAGTACGGCTGCAGGTTCTACTGTTTTTTATGGATTTGGCAGAACATGGACTACCGGACTGAAAATCAATTTTTAAAATTACTATCATGAAAAATTACTTATATATTTTCCTGGCAATGGCTGCGGTTGCATTTGCCTCTTGTAATCCGATGAAGGATACAATTAATAACCTTACGCCTGCCCCTACTAACCGCACCATAACTGTTACCTCAACGGCTAATTATGAAAGCCTTGCAGCGGCGAATACAGGTATTACTGCGATGTTAAACAAATCGTACCCTCAGTTAGGTGACGGAACAAAGGCAAATGTAACTTACAGTTATAAAACAAACACTGTAAAACCTGCTGATAGTGTTTATGCAAACATTCAATATACAGTTACTGCTGCTGACTATACTGCTGGTGCTGCTGCTGTAGGGAATGGTACCAATAAAAATTACAGTGCTGCACAGGTCCTGTCATTTTTAGAATACAAGTATCCACAGGCTACTACTGATGCGAATAAACTGGTTCTGTTAACCTATACATTTTTCCAGTCGGGTGTAACCCCGTCAACTGGTACATTGGTTACTGAAGCTTTCTTATTACAGGCAATTGGCTGGCAAAAAATCTATCTTGTTTCTCCGGCTCAATATACGGCCCTGGGAAGAGGGGTCAACAATGCATTTGTCTCCGCTGACGTAGCTACGCTTGCATCTTCTCTGAATGCACTTTTAAAAGCTGACCCTGCGGTCATGTTAACCGTGAAACTCGGTGACGTAAGATATATCACTTATAAATATTATGTATCTGCCACAGTTTCGCATCAAAAGGTATTTGTACTGACTTATGATGGTACAAACTGGTCGCCAAGTACGACGCTTGCTTTCCTTAAACAGGGTGGCAAATGGATTCCTGATCCAACTATTTACTATACCATGGTTGCCGCTGATTATGCTAATCTAAATCTACCGAATGTTAATTATACCTTCGGAACGACTACAAACAGAGCGAATGTTGCACAATATAAAAGTTTTAACACCAGTGCGACAAATGGCACACAATGGTCTACAACTGAAATTAATGGTGCTTTGGCCTATACACTTAACCTTAAGTTCCCTAATGCCACAGCAGACCCACAGGTTCCTTATGTAATCACTTATTATGCTTATGCAGGAAAATACAGCTACGTACCCGTGAAATTCTTTAAAACGGCTACTGGTTTTGTATTGGCAGACCAGCAATAAAAAAATATTTTTCAATAAAAAAACCTGCTTCAAAGATCTGAAGCAGGTTTTTTTATTTTAATTTCATCTCTACGATTTCCCCGTCTGTTTTAATCTCCACAAATGCTTCAATCCTGTCCTGGTGGTTAATGGTATAACTTTTACGGTCATAATAATCGGTCGTGCCTCCATAATTATTATATCCGCTTCCGGTATACTGATCATAAGTACCAGTGGCATCCCAGCTCAGGTTACCTGTCAGGAAGTATTTTCCAGGCCTCATGTCGGGAAAGGTAAATTCGCCCTGGCTATTGGTTATAGCCTCAAGACGATAGCGGTAAGCCGCATCCGACAGATAAACATATACTCTTTTTTTATAGTCCTTACTCTTATAGTTTTCCTTGTCTTTCCGCAGTTTATACCACTCTTCAAAATATGGAGTCACAGGATAGAGAATGACTTTCATTTTATTGGCATAAATGCGGCCGGCTAAAGGAGCTTTATAACCAAAACCAGTCTTGGGTTTGGTAAAAGCCACACCTTTAATAGTTGAAGTTCCTCTGGCCAGTGCACTTCTTGCCTGTACTGAATCGAATTTCATCTCGGGATATAGTGTGGTTACTTTTTGTTCCGGCTCCTTTTCTACATACTGAGCCCGGGAAGTACATGCAAAGCAAATTATAAAACCTACCGCCAAAAGGTATTTATTGCTGATCATAGGGATAATATTAGTTAACAAACTGATACTAAACTACAAAAGTTCCAAATAAATTTCAAGGCTCCTGGTTCTAATTATTAATCCGCTTCATGCGTGATTTACTGCTTTAAAAATTGATAATTTAGATGCGCTGAATAATTATCAACACAAAACTAAATTATAAAAATGGGGAGCGACAGATTATTTGATCAACAAGAGGCAGATCTTTTGCTGGAAATCATTGTCAACAGGAGAGATGTAAGGGGAAACCGTTTCTTAAATAAGCCTTTGGGAGAAGAAGAGATCGATAAAATATTGATGGCTGCAATAAATGCACCTTCTGTAGGCTTTTCCCAGCCCTGGGAGTTTGTTCTGATCCGGGATGAAAAGATTAAACGGCAGATCAGGGACAGCTTTGATCAGGAAAATGCGAAAGCAGCCGGGCTGTTTGAGGGTGAAAAACAAAAGGAATATAATGCGTTGAAACTGGAAGGTATTTGTGAAGCCCCATTGAATATCGCTGTCTTTTACAAAGAAAAAAACAAAACGGTACTGGGACAAACATCGATGCAGGAAGTGGGCTTATATAGCGTAGTATGCGCTATACAGAACATGTGGTTAATGGCCAGGGCACTCAATATCGGGATGGGATGGGTAAGTATTATTGATCCTGAAAAGGTAAAGCAGATAGTAAAGGCACCTGAAGGCAACCAGCTGGTCGGTTATTTCTGCCTGGGTTACACCACAGGGTTTCTGAAACAGCCTGAGCTGGAGATCTTAAAATGGGAAGCGCGCAAGAGCCTGAAAGAACTCGTATTTTATGACAAATACTAGGGATCAGTAAACAAAAAAAACGTCTTAAACATTAGCTTAAGACGTTTTTTTTTGTAAAATAAAATATACTTTTTTTACTCGCGGAGAGAGAGGGATTCGAACCCTCGATACCCTTTTGAGGTATACACACTTTCCAGGCGTGCTCCTTCAACCACTCGGACACCTCTCCCATTACGGGTTGCAAAAGTAGTATTTTTTTTTATTTGAGTATTATTATTTTAAAGGCTACAGAAAAATTAATCTATAACCGTTACTTTCATCATATTCGTTTTACCTTTTCTTTCCATCGGAATTGCGGCAGTATTGATCAATATATCTCCTTTTTTGATCAGTTTCATTTTTACCAGCAGGTTGTTTACATCTTCAATAGTATCATCCGTACTTTCGAATTTGTCATAATGGAAAGCCTGAACTCCCCAAACCAGACTTAAAGTATTTAGCAATTGCCTGTTGCTGGTAAAGATATAAGTCAGTGCCTTAGGTCTGTGGCTCGAGATTTCGAAAGCAGTATATCCGCTTACAGTCATAGAAACAATACCTACAGCTTCTGTCTGTCTGGCTAAATTACAGGCAGAATCACAAATCGCATCACTCAAAAAGGATTCACAACTTGGTTTAAGTGGCTTACTAACGTTAAAAGGATAGTTATTTACCTCAATGTTCTGAATGATTTTCTGCATCGTTTCGATAACGATCAGCGGAAACTCTCCTACAGAAGTTTCACCACTTAACATCACTGCATCTGCACCATCCAATACTGAGTTTGCAACATCATTCACCTCTGCACGTGTTGGTCTTGGCGTAGTGATCATGCTTTCCAGCATCTGAGTAGCAATAATTACAGGTTTAGAAGCTGCGATACATTTCTGTACAATCATTTTCTGTAACAAAGGAACTTCCTCCATTGGCATCTCTACTCCCAGATCACCACGGGCAACCATGATCCCGTCAGAAACTGCGATAATTTCATCAATATTATCAATGGCTTCAGGTTTTTCAATTTTAGCAATTACTCTGGCTCCCTTGCCTCTTTCTTTGATAATATCTTTTAATTCAACGATGTCAGCCGCATTACGAACAAATGAAAGACCGATCCAGTCTACATCATTTTCTAATACAAAGTCAAGGTTTTTACGGTCTTCTACAGTTAAAGAAGGAATAGAAACTTTAGTATTTGGCAAGTTTACTCCTTTTCTTGAAGTCAGAATACCACCGTGAACAACTTCACAAACTACTTCATCCTCATAGTTTGTTTCTACTACTCTCATTTGCAGTTTTCCATCATCTAAAAGGATGATTTCTCCTGGTTTCACGTCTTTAGGGAAACTGGTATAAGTAATATAAATACGCTCTTCATTACCGATACATTCTTTGGTTGTGATGATTGTACGGCTTCCATTAACTAAGTGTATACCACCATCTTTAACGATTCCTATTCTGATTTTAGGCCCTTGTAAATCAGCTAAAATACCAACATTATAGTTGTGTTTTTTATTGATTGAACGGATCGTATCCAGGACTTCCTGGTGATCTGCCTGTGAACCATGTGAAAAGTTAAGTCTGCAAACATCTAATCCGGCATTAAACATGCTTAATAAAACGTCTGGTTTTGCTGAGGCCGGACCTAGCGTGGCTACAATTTTTGTTCTGGAATGAAAGGGTTTCATTTGAGTTATTTTATTTGTTAAGACCAACAAAAGAGGGTTTTAGCTATAAAAACCACTGTTAGCCTGGTTAATTCTGTTATTTAACTAAATAATGTCAGATTCAAATATAGTGTATTTAATACACCTTACATATAAAATTTATATTACCAAATTTTCATTAGACTTCAGTTTCAGGGGGTCGATCTGTGCAGCAACCTGTATATCAGCCAGTTTATTGAGTCCTGAGATGATATAATTCAGGTCATCTTTGTCAATATATGACTGAATAATCATGAAATAGTCAACTTTATTCATCTCAGGAATTAAAAAGCCTTCGCCGTTCCGGTTACTGAGAATAAAAAAATCATTATCACCCTGTTCTGCATAAAAATAATACTTGGAAAAAGCTCTGGGAGGCTCGTCCAGATTGAAAAATACCTCGTGATCTTCAACCTTTTCAAAATTTAAATTGAGCCTTGTATTGATCTGATGACAGAGTACATAATCCTTTAAAGAGGCTGTGATTGCGATTAAGACAAAATCGAGGTCTAATGAAAGTTTTAAATAAGTTTTGTTCAAAGCAGATGAGTAAGATATATTTTAGGATACGAAATTATAAAACTAATTTTGCTTTATCATTTGAAATAAAAACATTAAAATTGACAGAGAAATAAAAACATTTGAAATGTGTCAGAATTTATTTTTCTTTGCACTGAATTATTTAACCCATTAAATTATAACATTATGTCTGATATTGCTTCAAGAGTTAAGGCTATTATCGTTGAAAAATTAGGTGTGGATGAGAGCGAGGTTACCCCAGAAGCTTCTTTCACTAATGACCTAGGTGCGGATTCTTTGGATACTGTAGAACTTATCATGGAATTCGAAAAAGAATTCAATGTAGCGATTCCTGATGATCAAGCTGAGACTATCGGTACAGTTGGTCAAGCAATTGCTTATCTAGAGAAAAACGTAAAGTAGAACATACGGCCTCCGTATAATCCGTATAAATGGAATTAAAAAGAGTAGTAGTTACAGGTCTAGGTGCACTCACTCCAATTGGCAATACTATCCCAGAATTCTGGGATAATTTGTTAAAAGGGGTGAGTGGCGCTGCGCCTATTACAAGTTTTGACACAGAAAAATTCAAAACGAAATTTGCCTGCGAGCTGAAAAACTTCAATCCTGAAGATTTTTTAGAAAAAAAAGAGGCACGCAAATTAGATCCTTTTGTACAATACGCAATAGCATCAACAGACGAAGCGGTAAAAGATGCTGGATTTGACTTCTCGCAAATTGACACCAATCGTGTTGGCGTTATCTGGGGTACTGGTATTGGTGGTATTAAAACATTTCTGGAAGAAATGAGAAACTATTTTTCGGGCGATGGAACTCCCCGGATCAATCCGTTTTTTATTCCAAAAATGATTATTGATATCGTTCCAGGCCATATCTCTATAAAATATGGGTTACGCGGCCCTAATTTTGCTACAGTTTCTGCTTGTGCATCTTCCACTAACGCAATGATCGACGCTTTCAATTACATCCGGCTTAATATGGCTGATGTGATTATCAGTGGTGGTTCTGAAGCGATTATTAATGAAGCTGGTATCGGCGGTTTTAACGCAATGCATGCCCTTTCGACAAGAAATGACGATCCTTCAACTGCTTCCAGACCGTTTGACAAAGACAGGGATGGATTTGTAGCCGGAGAAGGAGCCGGAACAATTATTCTAGAAGAACTGGAACACGCAAAAGCCCGCGGTGCTAAGATTTACGCCGAATTAGTAGGTGGTGGAATGAGTGCTGATGCAAACCATATTACTGCCCCTCATCCTCAGGGACTGGGTGCTAAAATGGTAATGACTAATGCCATGAGAGATGCTGGTCTGAGTACCGGAGACATTGATTATATCAATGTTCACGGAACGTCTACCTCATTGGGAGACATCAGTGAAACAAAAGCTATTGTTGATTTATTTGGCGAAGATGCTTACAAACTGAATATCAGTTCTACAAAATCAATGACTGGTCACCTTTTAGGTGCTGCCGGTGCGATTGAGGCTATAGCTGCGATTCTTGCTGTAAAGAATGACATCGTTCCTCCGACAATTAATCACTTCACAGATGATCCTGACTTTGATCCTAAATTGAATTTTACTTTTCATACTCCACAAAAACGTTTAGTTCGTGCTGCTTTAAGCAATACTTTTGGTTTTGGCGGACACAATGCATCAGTAATCTTTAAAAAATACGAAGAGTAAACGTCAGAATATATCGATTTTAATCAATTTAATGCCCCTATTTGACCTATATAAACTTCACCTGTCTCCGGATAAAGAGTTTATAAAAAAGCTGAAAAATATGTTAGGCTTTGTGCCTGGAAATACCGTTTTATATAAAATGGCATTCAGGCACAGGTCTGTGGCTAAAATATTGAAAAATGGGAGCAGGAGCAGCAATGAACGTCTTGAGTTTTTAGGTGATGCTATCCTGGGGGCTGTTATCGCAGAACTTCTCTTCAAACATTATCCCTACAAAGAAGAAGGCTTCCTGACTGAAATGCGTTCCAAAATCGTTAACAGGGTAAATTTAAATCAGCTTGCACGAAAAATGGGGTTTGATCAGTTAATCGTTTTCGATCAGAAAATGGTTAATATGCAGACTAAACACCATTCTATGCTCGGAGATGCTTTTGAAGCACTGATCGGCGCAGTATACCTGGATAAAGGGTATAATTTCACCAAAGATTTACTGCTTAAACGAATTGTCAAACCCTATATTGACATTCATACACTCGAACAAACAGAAACCAATTTCAAAAGTAAACTGATCGAATGGTGCCAGCGTCATGCCAAAGACATCACATTTGAGATGATGGAGAACAGCGAAGGTGATAGTGCCAAACTCTTCACTATACAGGCCATCATTGATGGTGAAAGCTACGGTATCGGCAGAGATTACAATAAGAAAAATGCAGAGAAACAAGCCGCCGAAAAAGCTTGCGAAGCATTGTCCCTTTAAATTATTTCTTTTTTAAAGTATCCGTATACTGTTTGTAGGAGTCTTTAATGTACTTTACAGCATCGTATTCAGTCCAGTTTTTTGATTTCTGATAATCAGGGCGATAGTTTAACATAAAGTTTTCCAGTTCTTTATCCGCCAGGCCTGTGTTCTTCCGGATCAGTGATTCATTGAAATAACCATCTATCTGTGTCTGCTGCAATTCTCTGTTATAATAATTCCCGAACCGCTTTGCATTTTTAGGTGTACGTCCGAATAACTCATATATGGCCGTTATAGGAGCAAAAATATAAGAAAGCAATGGGGGTTTCCCTGCATAAAAAGATCCTTTATCTCTGTAATCCTGCTTCAGTTCGTCCAGTTCAGCCTTCTTTGATTTAGCCCTGATATTCACTTCATTTAACGTCGTTCCGGTACCATTATCCAGATAAACAATTAAATCCCTGTTGGATAAAACAATCATTTCTCTGTCAGAATAGTTTTGTTTATAGATCACTAATGTGTCTCCAACAGCTGCTTTCACCTGAAAAAGACCAAGATCATTACTCCCAACTGTAAACTTAGTCCGCAAATTGGTAATCTGCGCTGCCGCGATACGGTTTGTCGTCCCTTTCATCATGACTACGCCACTCAACTGGAAATCCTGCTGTGCAAAGACAGCCGCCGCAGAAGCAAATAAAAGTGTAAAAATGAATAAACTTTTTAGAATTGTTCGGGTCATTTGTCAATGGTGTATGTGGTAAATTTAACCAATGTTTATCAATCTGCCATATCAAAAAATATCAAATGACTTTTTAAAGGCTATTCTACCTAATCATTTTAACAATAAATTATATCTTTGCACATGATAAAATCAATGACAGGTTATGGCCTGGCCTCTACAGATCAGGAAAATACAAAGTTTTCCGTAGAGATAAAATCCCTCAACAGTAAGTTTTTAGAACTCAATCTAAAACTACCCCGGGCTTATGCAGATAAAGAACTTTTATTGCGTAATATCTGCAGCAAGGATATTGAACGTGGAAAAGTGAATGTTTCTATCAATATTGAACGTAGTGAAGAAAACCTTAAAGGAGCAACAATCAACGGAGCCCTATTAAGTAAGTACTACAAACAACTGGAGGCTATCAACATTGATTTAGGTGCCAATTCAAATAACCTGCTGCAGGCTGTACTGAATTTTCCTGACGTAATCAGTTATACTGAAGAAACAGTTAATGATGGCGAATGGGATATTTTACAACAAACTTTTAATACCGCGCTTGCTAATTTCAATCAGTTCAGAGAAACTGAAGGAGCTGTTTTAAGACAAGATCTGGAGCTTAGGATTACCAATATTCTTGGTTTCTTCGCACAGATTGAGGTTCTTGCTCCATTGAGAATCCCTCATATCAAAGCAAGACTGAATCAGTTTCTCGAAGAAATTGCCGGAAAAGTCACTGTTGACCAGAACCGTTTGGAACAAGAACTAATCTATTACATAGACAAACTTGATATTACGGAAGAGAAAATCCGCCTGAAAAGTCATTGTGATTATTTTACTGAAACGTTAAAAAGTAAAGATGCCAATGGCAAAAAACTTGGATTCATTTCTCAGGAAATAGGACGTGAAATAAATACTATGGGTGCAAAAGCAAATGACGCGCAAATACAACAATTAGTTGTAGGTATGAAAGAAGAATTAGAAAAGATTAAAGAACAGTTGTTAAACGTTATTTAGAGCCTGTTTAAATTTAGATGATCAAATTGTTTATAGCTTATTTTTAAGCGAAACAAGGTTTATTTATTTCTGGTAGCCTTTCTACCTGAAATGAATAAGACGATGTTGCAGCTAAAAAGAAGCATAAACAAATGAGCAGATGAATTTTAAACAGACTCTTAGTACGTCAGCAAATATTACTCAGTGGTAAATTGCAGCCTGTTAGGCCGTGAACTGAACACTGAACATAGCAATAGAATACACCAATGATACAAGGCAAACTTATTATATTTTCCGCCCCATCGGGCGCAGGTAAAACGACAATCGTTAAACATTTACTGGAAAAATTTCCATCGTTAAGTTTTTCCATCTCCGCAACAACAAGAGAATCACGCGGAGATGAGAAACATGAAAATGATTATTATTTTATCTCTAAGGAAGCCTTTTTACACAAAGTTGCCCACCAGGAATTTGTAGAATTCGAAGAAGTTTACAATGGTACCTTTTATGGCACATTACGTTCTGAAATTGAGCGCATCTGGAATGAAGGCAACCATGTCATTTTTGATATTGATGTAGAAGGCGGATTGCGTCTGAAACGCAAATATGAAAATGACGCCCTGGCTATCTTTGTTCAGCCACCATCTCTGGAGGTCCTGAAAGAGCGCCTGAGCGGCCGTGGCACTGACAGTGAGGCAAAACTACAGGAAAGATTTATTAAAGCGGAGAAAGAGCTTAAATACGCTGATAAGTTCGATGTTATTCTTAAGAATTTTGAGCTGGAAACAGCTTGCAAAGAAGCCGAAAAACTGGTAGCTGATTTTTTAAGTAAATAAAATTTTAAGGGAAGGAATGGCAAAAACAGGTTTATTTTTTGGTTCTTTCAATCCTATTCATACCGGGCACCTGATTATCGCCAGTTATATGGCTAATTTCACAGACCTGGATGAGGTATGGCTGGTTGTTTCGCCACAGAATCCATTAAAAAATAAAAAGGGGCTTGGTAATATGTATGACAGACTGGAGATGGCCCGTTTAGCTACAGAAGCAGCTGCACAACTCAAAGTCAGTGACATTGAATTTAACCTGCCCCAGCCTTCCTATACGATTGACACACTGGCCTACCTCCGTGAAAAATATCCGGTTAAGGAATTCGTCCTCATTATGGGAGCCGATAATCTGGTCTCTCTTAAAAAATGGAAGAACTACGAAGTGCTGCTTAAAGATTATCATATCTATGTTTATCCCAGACCAGGTGCGGATGTTGAAGAATGGATAAACCATCCTTCGATTACATTTACAGAGACCCCTCAGATGGAGATTTCATCGACTTTTATCAGAAAAGCACTAAAAGACAATAAGAATATACAGTTCCTTGTCCCTGAAAATGTAATCGCATTTATGGATAGCAAAAATATGTACCGTTAATCTAAATTTAAACCTTGCGCTATCGGTAGATCAGAAATATCGCAGGCTTTTTGTGAAGATCAATCTTTTCCTGGCGCCACTGCCCTATGGTCTGTGTCCGGATATACTCATCTTCTCCGGTTACATTACAGGCAATACATAATAAAGTATGGGCAGCTGCATTTTTAATGATGTCTTCATACAGGTGATTATTTCTGAATGGCGTTTCGATAAACATTTGAGTTTGTTTATTTTTCTCTGCCAGTTGCTCCAGTTCTTTAATTTTTTTCACTCTTTCTACCTTATCAATAGGCAGGTAACCATGGAATGTAAAACTCTGCCCGTTAAACCCTGAGGACATCAGCGCCAGCAATAATGAATTTGGACCAACCAATGGAACAACTTTAATCCCACGTTTGTGTGCCTCAGAAACAATTTCAGCTCCGGGATCAGCAACTCCAGGGCAACCGGCTTCACTCATCAGACCTACATCTTTTCCGGTCATCAGTTCCTTAAAATAAGGTACCATTGAATCATTCCGTTTATGTTTGCCATAATCATGTATGGTTAACTCACTCTGAGGGATTTTTATACCAGCTTCTTTTAAGAATTTTCTGGCCGTCTTCTCATTCTCAACAATATAGGTATCAATAGCATTAATCGTATCAATCAGATAGGGTGTGAATGACTTCGCAGAGGCGTTTTCTGCCAATGGAACGGGAATCAGGAATAGTACACCTTTTTTCATTTGTATATTTTTTTTAGCGGTTATGAAGCCTGGCGGGAGCTTATTCTTATTCAGGGAATTAGAAGCAAATGCCAGTCTTCATTGAATCTTATTTTTTGGTATAATTTATGTAGTATTACTGCGAAATCTGTCTACACCGGTTTAGCGGATATGAAAGCTCTTATAAGTAGTAATGTTATTAAATTTTCATTTTTTAATCTGCAGATTGCAATAGTTTCGGATTACAAAGGAAAAGAATAAATATCTGGAAAGAGAAAATAAGCCTCTAAATATTACTTTTTAACCGTTTAAGAATCAAAAATGCCGTTATCCCTGCCATGCAATCTTTAAATTGCGCTATATTACTTGCAACGTTGTGACATAAAACGTTAAACTATCGTCCCTTTATTCACTCTTAAATATAAGTTAGGTTATATTATAAATACACACACAAATGAAAAAATTAATCAAATTGCCTGCTGTTCTGCTGGGGCTCATGCTCCTGTTCAGCGGCCTCACTCAGAAAGCAATAGCGCAGGAGTATGATGATATATCACTCCAGTCATTTTATGATGAGTTATCTCCTTATGGTACCTGGATTCAGGATCCGCAATATGGGAATGTATGGCGTCCGGATGTTGACCAGAGTGATTTCAGACCCTATTATACGGATGGCCGATGGGTTATGACTGAGTATGGAAACACCTGGGTGTCGGACTACGACTGGGGATGGGCACCATTTCACTATGGTCGTTGGATAACTAACAGATTCAATCAATGGGTATGGATCCCCGATACTGTCTGGGGACCAGCCTGGGTAAGCTGGAGAAGCGGTGGCGGATATTATGGCTGGGCTCCATTAGGTCCCGGTTTTAGTATTAACATCAATATCGGCGGAGGTGGTGGCTATTACAACACACCTAACAACTGGTGGAATTTTGTATCACAACGTGATATTTACAGCAATCGTTATCCCCGTTATTCAAGCAGAAACATAACTATCATCAACCGTACAACTATTATTAATAATACTTATGGTCGTGGTGGCAGAAATACTTATTATACTGGTCCCAGAGCAGAAGATATAAGAAGAGCAACAAACAGGGATGTAAGAGTTTATAACGTTTCACGTTCTGAAACCCCTGGAAGAACGAGCATTACAAATAATAACATCAATATCTATAATCCAAGATCTGGCGGAAGATCAGGTAATGTTAATCCTTCAAGGTCAGGCAACAATGTGGTGGGAACTCCATACCAGCCGGGCAGAACAAGTAGTGATGTAAACAACCGTGGTGGACAAAGCCGTCAGGATCAAGC
>Ga0194135_10001918_pt1 | contig 12565 bp, 15 predicted proteins | sample LitLau_LLRF_2013_FD_134024 | JGI IMG/M metagenome (GOLD analysis project Ga0194135, IMG submission 134024) | Freshwater sediment microbial communities in response to fracking from North America - Little Laurel Run_MetaG_LLRF_2013 (version 2) | ecosystem: Environmental > Aquatic > Freshwater >... | reverse complement strand
GCTAATTATTCTACATACCTTGCTGTGCCATAGTGAAAGCAAAGTGCACAACTCTACTCCGCGCTATTCACATGGAGTAGAGTTGTGCACTTTGCTTTCACTATGGCACAGGCTCTTTGGTCCGACTGTAGTCTTCCTTTCGCCGTTGATCAAGAAGACGCTGGAAAAATTTAAAGCATTACCAATCAGTTATGAAATTTTTTTTTTTGCTTCGAATGTAAGGATTTATTGGTGAGATTCCTCACCTTGGCACACCGTTGTAATCCCATCGCAGCCCCAATTTGAGAGTAGTGTATCCTTCTAGGAAAATAGACTTGAGGAAAGGAAAAGCTGCTAAAATCCCGGCCCCAAATATCCCATTTTTGATAAAGTTATGTCCATGCTCAAGCAGTTCCAAAAGTTCAGGATCATCATAGTCCATTCGTTTCCCCATCATCATAGTTCCTACCAAATTGGAAAAAACTTTTGTGTAAGTAGTTGGCTGAAAATCTGATTCGTCCTTGAGGATTTTGCTGGCGTTCTTCATCTATGCAGTTAACGAGTTCCACGAGTTCATCCATAATAAGATTTTGCATCGCCTCCCGGTTTTCGAATCCATACTGGGAGTATCACGACAGAACTTTTGCATTCTGACCCATGGTTCTCCGGTGGAAAAGCCGAGACCTGGAAAGTATAACACATATTGACGACATCTAAATTCAAAGAAAATAAAAGGTATCAAAGCGTACCAATATTTTGATGTTAGTTCCGATCCCACCAAATCCCTTCACATTGTCTACCATGGGTTTCCTCTTTGTTACATAAGTCTTTCACGGCGTCATAAGATGCGACAACAACTACAAATGGCAGACATACGAAAGTACGACGTTTTAGCTCCATCCTGAACTGAGAAGAAGGTAATTAGAAACAAAATGTCTCACCTGCATCCACCATTCCCATTTTGGCGTTCATTAGATCTCCATATTTTTTTGAGAGCTTGTCCAAGGCCAAGTAGCTTGTTGGACTTGCAGCTGCAATTTGTGGGAGCGTCCCAAGTAAGGGAAACCGTATAGGACCTGGAAAATAAATAATAAATAAAATTATTCCTGGTGATGATAATTTGACCCTGAGAAATGACATTTGGGATTGCGAGCAGAGAAGGGAACCCACCCGGAGGTGATGTTTTCTGATTTTGGTTTTCCCAAACGATGCAGCAAAGTATCAAACTCGTAAAAAATTCCAGGATCATTTTCCAAATAGTATTGGCAAAAATGTGGAGTTTCAAATGCGGTTTTAGCACAAGACAATCTTCCAGTTGTATATTCCTACTCTGGTGTTGATTCCATTTGACTTTATCCTACAGTTAGACATTTACTAGTATTGGTTACTGGAGATTGGGGAGAAACAACAAAAAAAAACTGGAATAATAATTAAATGACTTTGAATCGGGATTGGAAGAACTCGTTGAATTGACCGTGATTATTTCTTTATGGCAGAAAAAATTTCAAGTTCATGAAATGAAGTTGCTAAATTTTTCATGCCTCTGAACATTGTCTGTAGGTAGAAACGGGCCCCATCAACAGACAATGCTCCACACTCCCCTGGAATCGTCAGAGATTACGAATGACTTTCTCTCCCATACTGAACTTTCTCCATAAGAACGGAGACCTCCTTTCCTCTCCCAATACAAGCATATAAACAGTCTCACGATCTTACACGTTAGGAGGGTTGATAGGATATAAGGTGGCGTAGTTAAGTAGTCAAAAATTTTAGTTTTGACCAAGGTACTAGAAAGTTATTTCTCGGAAGTTACATTTATTGATAAAAGCAGCTAAATTTGAAGAATTCAACTGTTAATAATTTTACTTGTTTTCATCTCAAGTGTGTTAACTCCTGGCAAACACGGAAATTTTATTTTTAATTAAGAAAAAAAAACTTAGTTTGTTATTGTAGACGGGTTGATATTTGTAACACAGATGCTTTAAATTGGTTGCAAGAGGAGAGGATGAATTGACAGTGGTGCATGCCCCAGATGAACGTGTGTTGATTAAGCCAATTGGATGTATTCGGCCAAATTCAAGGTTCCACTCCCATCCTTATCCGCCCGATGAAACTTGTTTTCAATTTGTTGTATGAGCGCAGGGTTAGTTGGTTTCCCCCCGTGATAGCCCCAGAGTTCACCCAATGTAATTTCTCCAGTGGGCTCCTCTGTGTCCATTTTATGAAAGATGCGTTCCATGACCCCGGCTGAGGTGGCTCCAACTAATGACACTCCAACCAATCCAAAGAGCAAGACCAACAAGAACTTCATGTCTTTTCTTAGTCGCAATCGTAACTTTCTTGTATTGTGGCAGAACTCAAATTATTAAACTCTTAAGGCTCTCCTAGTCGATGGCTGGATGGCTAGGTTGGTATGAATAATTTCAGCTCCTAACGGAATAAATCCAAATTGGGTTAAGTGAAGCTAATTAACAAGAAGACTAAACCGCAGTTGTGATATGTAGTTTTCCACCAGTTAAATGTATTTAAATTCCATTATTTCCAACCGAATGCATGACTGGAGAATTTCCAGTAACTTCAGAAATATCATTGACATATCATTATGGCAATAAGAAAATGGCAGTACAGTACCTACATACCTACACTAACCAACCCAATACAGAAAGAGATGCCTTCCTATATAACGCAATACTCTGCAACGCATATTGACTGATGCGCACACAAACTAATTTCATTTAACATGTAAATATAATAAGTCTACTATTGTATCGTAATTCAATTCGAAATGGAAAAATAAGCAATTTACAAGACAAGTGTGCGCTTAGAGAACGTCCATTATCATTAGATCCGAAGTTTGTTTTGATTTGACTTGACATTACTGATTTTTACATTAAACGTAACACTCCGATAAGACTAGTCAGTAAATAGTGTCATGAGCTGCCGACTTTGTGGCACTCGGATACTGTTCCGGGCATTTAAGCCTAATCATAATCACCTACATCCACAAAGTCAGATCTATGAGACTGTATTTACTGTCTAAAATCCCAGAAGTTGGGACTGGAGGCTGGAACGAATCCGAAATATCGGAATGAGGAATAGTAGATTGTATCGTTTAGAAACTCACAAACTTTGTTCAACTGAGATTGAGATTATCAATAACGGAAAAAGGTAAAGGTTAGGATTTAGCATCTACATTTACCGGACCATAAGGATTTCTAATTAATTAACAGAGGGGTTGAAATGCACTGCTCGCAGTCTCTCTCTTTCTCAAGAGTCATGATGACCTTGTTTATCCCATTTCATTCTATCTAATAAATGGTATTATTAGACGACCAAACTTGGAAAAATTGTTGAAAGTGTATTGAGTAGTTATCCTGTTCCTTTATTGTCCTGCTGGTCCAGGGTAGTAATATGGCGGCGGTCTCTCGTACTCATCGGATGCAGGATGTGTGGGTTGGTGGCGAAGTTGTGGTTGAGCTCGATGGTCACTCCAGGCTCTATGGAATCAAATAATTAGCTAAGTTACAGTTCAATTCATTTTTGAGCTATACTTCCATTTTTTTACATTCTTGAGAATGACTTACTTTGTATTTTCTTCGTACCTGCTTGTGCTGGGTCGTCCTCCTGACACGTTTCGACCGCTACTCCCGGATTGCCGATACTTACGCTCACTAAAAACCATAAACAATTGGGATTAGTATAGAAAGTTCTGCGGATTCCCACAATGGAATTGATGTATGAACAAACATAAATTGACTCCTACTTGTTAGTATTGAGTGGAATAGTATCGGAAGAGTAACTGTCACCGAGATGATTAGTATCACTATAAACACAGATCACACAAACATCATTTTAATGATAATATTAAGGTTAACCCAGCGCAGCGCCTAATGGTAGCAGTAGCCACATGTATGTAAACACAACTACGAGACATACGAGCAGAGCAATAAGCGCCACATAAAAGGTCAAGCCAAGTTCTCACCTCCCATCAAATCGATTTCCATATTTCTTTCCCCGTCGATACAGGCGTTTCAGAACCCGGCCAACGATTAGGAGTGGGAAATAGGAGAGGAAGATGAGATTGAGACAGAGCCAGAGTCCACTCAGGGGGAGCTTCATGTTGACGCAGATGTAGTCCTGATTGTTCTTGTAAATCTTATAAAGTGGATAACACTGTCCTACTTTGTTCAAAATGGAGTCCAGTGTGTAGTTGGAGTATTTCTGGATCTGACCCATGAAGTTTGTTTGGAATGTTGTAATGGAACCAGTGATCTTCAATAAAAATTTATGAAATCATTATGTCACTTTTAGCTGATGTAAATTAGAATTTTAGTAACTGACAAACCTGTGTCTTGAGATTTGATGTGGAGAGCCCTTGCAATTGAATCAACTTTTCAATCTCACCAACACGAAGTTCATTCTTGAGTACTTCGACTCTCCGGATCCCGTCCAAGCTTTTGTTGACCAATTGAATGAGAGGGCGATAGATGAATGAGTTCATCCCGTTCAGAAAGACAATCTCATTGAGGAGGCGAGACTGGGAGTCTGAGTCGGATTCCTCGTTTGCTTGAATGGCAGTCAACTCATTGATGATGTGGTCCAGATTGATGGTTAGAATGGGTTGATCAAGGGAATGGATGACTTTGGTGTAATTGATTTTGTTGATTGAATCCAAGTTCAGTCGGATTTTGGGCACGTTGAAGGCCAAATTGGGAATGGCTACTTTTGGAATAGTGAATCGTGATGGGAGATCTGCAAGACCCTGGATATTGTAAACAGTTGACAAGTTGAGTGTATTGAAAGCACTTTTCCCTGCTGAACAAGACCTGAAAAATTTAAAACATTGGGTATCATGCTGGTTTGGTTGTGTATTGCCTCATTCTTCCGAAACATTTTGAATCATAAGTCTCATCCTTACTCGGTGATTTCGTGGATTCTGGGCAAGTTCAGCCTAACTCCGTCAATTTCAATCTCTTTGGGGATGTACTCATCCATTCCAAAGTTGGTTGAAGTAGAATTCTCACAACCAATCCAAACTATACCAGTGAGGGCCAAGTATCCCAACATCATTACAGAAATGAAAGCGGCAGTGACGATAATTAGGAATGATGAGCTACAAGTAATCACATCACAAATTATAATTAGAGACTTCATTTACATAATGAGCCATGAGTAAGTGAAAGTGACATAATTTACCAGTTGATAAATGAACTCCCCAATTCTCGTGAGCAGCATTCAATGTTACTCCCTGGCTGCTTCCCGCAGAATCCAATGCAAGAAGTGATGACGAGACAAGTGAGGATCGCGGTAAGGACTCCGATTGTACCCAGGGTAGAAGAGTACCTAGAACAGAGACGTAAAAGATTTCATGAATGGCAAAGGAAAAGACCTAGAATGGATGCATGAAATCTTGCAAGACTATTTCGTATTTGCTCTGTCTTTGTCTTTGCAGGCGAGTCAAATTCCATGACTCACCTTATGAATTCATACTCCTCCAACTTCTCCTCGACATCATGCTCTCGAACCGTGGATGCAACCGAGTTGAGCTTCTCCTGGATGTTGCCAATACTCCGAGCAATCAGATTGTTGTAATGAATCAATTCATATTTGGTGGAATTCAACTTTTGCCGGACAAGTGGGAGGTTTGCATTGACTTCATTTTGGAGTGTCACACTTAATGTGCTCAATTCTTGTTGTATACTTTCCAGGCTCGATTGGATGTCCAACGAAAGAATGTCAGAGAGCTCCTTTAGCGTCGAATTCAAATGAGGAAGCTATTTAGAAAGAAAAGGAACAATCAGTTTAGTCATCCAAACAAACTACGTCATGGCATGGCGCTTCCTCTCCAGTTCCATTTATGAACTATACAAACAACTTTTGTTACCTTTGGTATCTGAATCCTGAATATCTTTGTTAGCAAGCATTAATATAATTAAATTCCAGTTACTTATTATGCGACTCTGCTCAATATGATTGATTGCAATAAACCTACAAAATTAAAACCTAGAAATGGTCAACTTACCCGATTCAGGTCAATCTCTGAAATTGAACTGGAATCGTCAGACAGCTCTTTTCTAAATTCTTCCAAGATTTGATCCCCACAGTTACACTCTTCTACAATCTTCATGAGGCGTTCCCTTGACTCATTCAAACTTATCTCCAACTGACGTGTCTTAGTCTTGATCATTTTACTCGCATTGAAGAGGTCAAGGAGGATCCCATGTACTTCTTGAGTAACGCTGAGGAATTGACGTATCTTTTCAAAGTTTTCTGCAATCTGTAAATTATCTGCCAGATCATTCTTGATGAAATCCCCGGATCGTGCCAGCGTATCAATCAAAGAGGCCTCGAGGGTTCCGTAGTTTAGAATAAACAGGGTATGAACTTGGGTCTTGGTCAAGTTCAAGTAGCTCGACGTATCCGAGAGAGTGGAGTTTAGTTGAGTCGGCAAGATCTTGATTGTACTCTTCAATTGCTCATTTGTCAACGTGGTAGAGATCACAAGGAACCTTAAAGAAATCAAACCAAAACTTCTTAGATTAAGATTACTGTGATTGGTACCAATGTTGGAAAACATTTACATGTTCTTACATGAACCCTAGAACGAGGGCTCCATAAATCAAGGTCCAGAAATTTCTGGCACATTTCCGATCATGTTTCCGCCGGTCTCCTTTCCTACAACAATCTCGACAGCACCAGAATAATCCGGAAAAGAGTAGCAGGAGGGTGAGAATGGCCAAGATCCCAATGTACCCCACGATCCGTCGATTTTGATTAGCAATCTCCAAGTACTGGGAGGAATTGAGGGAACTCACGTTGACATCTTGGAGTAAGTAATTCAGACTAATATTTGACAATTTGTAAATTAGATTGAGTCCATTTGTATTGAATGGGGGTGAGCTGGAAAGGGTTAGATTCATGGGTAGAATGTAGTTGATGTTGGCCATATTTGGATGGAGAGAGAATGTGATTGAATGATCAAATCAAAATGAGCTGATTGATTAGTTAATTGAGCTGAGTGAGTTATTATTAATAACTTAGTAAATTGAGCCCTTGACTTTGACTTGGATTTGATGAAAGACAGTGTCGACGTCGACACAACACACTTCACACAGAAAGAACACACAAGGAAATAGATTACAATGGACTTAGCCAATTCTTAAAGACGTTGTGCGTCATTTAACCCTGTGCCCTCTGTGCGTATATCCGTTTTCCTTTGATTCCGAAGAAATGGTAGTGCCGAGACAAGGAAACCACCACTGTGGAATTCTGACGATGAGAAAATGAATTTCTCCTTGTTCTTTTGTTTACATTGTGAATGTGATTTCGATTTATAATTAACACTTTTACAAACTGTCTCTAGGGGGGAGGAGGACACTCTATTCGGCTAGCACAAGTCAGAAGTAACGTTAAGTTTCCCCATGCAATGGATGACTGACCCCGATTTCCTTCTCATCACTTTTTATTCCGAAAATATCACACAAACAAGCAGAAAGAAAAGTGAGTGAGGGATGATGATGTGCTGATGAAGCAAAGCAAACGCAAACGGGAGTCTTCCTCCCGACGGCGACCCAACCCTAAAACTAACCTAAACAAAAAGCAAAAAAGAGAGAAGGGAAACAAAGAAGACGAAAAAGATGACACACGCTTTTGGATACACTCCCCATACCAAAACGCGGACACCTGACACGCACCATTCAACGCAATGCAAATGCAACCCACACAGCATTCAATATCGAGCAAGAAGTCTAAAAACCGATCCGTACGATAATTCCACGATAATTGACAGAAAACTTTCATGATATTATTATTATTGCCTTTAAATTCCAAATTGGAAGTCCCAGAGCCATAGCTGGTGTCGTTTGTCCTCGAGAGGTAGCCCAAGTTCCGGTTTTAAGAGGGGATTAGGGAGTATATGAGAAGCGAGACGAGACAGCGCTGCCCGCGTCCAAGAATACAATACCCAGGTGAAAATTAAAATCAATAAACGCGAATAATTTGACTAGACCGTAAAACAGCAGCTGAAGAGCCCGTGAAATCTCCTACTTTGACTTTTTTTTTTAACCTAACCTCACAATAAACAGTCAAAACCTCACAAAAAAAGTCAAAGTAGGAGATTTCACAGGCTCTTCAGCTGCTGTTTTACGGTCTTCTAATAATTTGTTGCCATCAATTAACATTAGCTTATCAAGTCCTATACCAAACATTTTATTCGCAATAACTAATCAATATTGTAGAGGTGTTCTAGTGCGTTAAGAACTTTATTTAGATATTTTTTAGCTCGTAATCACTGAGAACGATGGTGTGAAAGTGAGACTGTCGTTCTTTGTCCAACCAAATTTGTGAGTATGTTTAACTATCTGGTAGAACTTTTAGTTCTAATTAATAAGCACACTCGTAACACTGAATTCTGGATGTTTGAGGTGTCGGGGTTCGGCCGAGAGAATTTAAAGGCCAATGCTCAGTCAGAATCACACGCACTCATCGCATCTTTATTTTGGCTTCTACCCAGAAATAAAACCGGAAGTGACTCCCTCCGTAGTACTTGCTATTCACGCCTCGTCAATTTGATTGTGCCTTTTCTTTAATTTATCTAAAAAAAAACGTACGGTGAACAAAGGAATCACTAAATAAATATATATCATGGACAAAGTAGTATAGTTGGGTGGATCCACGGCATGCATTACCTAGTTTAATGCTAAATTGAATCTAATCTACCCATGTCATGTTCTTGAACTCTTCACTATGCAGGGGAGTTAGCTGACTGGACTGGAAGTTAACTTAAAAACACATGTCAGACTAATACAAATCAATTTAAGCATGATTTGAATTGTGATTTCCACGATCTTTTTCTGGAACTTCGTCTTCCTCCCCTTCCAGTTGTCCTTCCTTTAGGGAGTGGCGTCTATTGTCATACGCGTGCCTATGTAAATGTAACAAGAAATAACAATAGAAATGGTGCCATTCTCCATCACGGAGCATATTGAATTGAAACCGCACAGAGGCCAATATCCTTAAACCTCTCCACCGTGTCAAAGTCAAAGTTAAGTTTATACAGGAGACGGACAGAAAAGAAGAGCAGAGCGGAAGTGGACATGCATGAGAAAATAATTTGGTTTCCTTACGTTCCAAAGGCTTCACCGTCTTCAAGCGTCTCCGGAAGTCGTTTTCCTAATGTTTCCGGGATCAGAAGTGCAAGGAATCCGGCAATTCCTGACAAACCACCAAAGATGAGAAGAGGCAATGGCTTCCAAACGTCCTTCTACGGTGTGGGATAACGAAATAATTTCCCACGTAGGCGAATTATTTTCTACTAATTTCCAAATGGTGGGCAAATTATTTAACTTTACCAAATCCAGAACGTAGTATGACAGGATACCGCCGACCCGTGCAAACATGGAACTAGTTCCTACACCGGCATTCCTGCAACATAAAATTACTTCTGTTCAACGCTCGCATGAAAAAACGAAAACCGATTTAATTATAGGTTGCTGGCTATACCTAACGACAGTAGGAAAGTTTTCCGCAGTAAGGATGTATATGACACCGTACGAGGCGGTGATACAACATTTTCCAATCATGGACAATGTAATGAGAAGCCAAGCTGAATCTGGGGGCATAAAAAATAATACATGTTTGGGATCGGCATTAATTAAGGAGCAAAAATCGGAACTGAACCGTGTCTACAGAAACATACTGTCCGGAATGAAGGCACAAGCAGACATTGCAAATCCTAAGAAATCAATTAAAAGATAAATTGATTTTAAGATCGACTCAATGCTTGAAAGGTGTCTGTCAGTCAACTGACCTCCTGCCAACATGCACCCACAAAGAACTGCTTTTCGCCCGAGTCGATTTAAAGTACACAGGAGGAATGTATATGCAGGCACTTCAACTGCACCCGAGATTAAAAAATTGAGGTAATCGTTTCCTCCAAGGTTTGATGTGTTGAGGGAAAGTCCATAATACACACCGCTGTTGACGAACCTGGATCATGCCGAAAATTTAAAAAAAAAACACGACGATGCATGCCTTATCTCGGTTAGATGTTTACACGGGTTAAGTGCTATTGGAGGCGAATTTAATTGATATGATTGATTACCAACTGAAGAAAATGTTGACAGCTCTCAATCCAAGGCGTGGATATCCAAAAACGTGAAAAATGTTATGACTGGATTTGCTAGCTTCCTCGGCACAGAGGCATTCGTAGGTCTCTTCAGGAAGCGTCACCTTATTCTCAGTTGCCACCTTTCGAAGGAATTTGACCGCTTCATCTTTTCGTCCACGTGCTAGCAACCATCGAATAGATTCTGGAAGGAACCTGAGCAGAATAAAAGAGAATTGGATGTTTAGATTTTAAAAGAAACATTTAGCACAAAACTTCCTCCTCACCAGTAGTAGCTTAGGAATATTAGTCCTGGTAGTGATAGTGCAATTTGGAGCATGTGCCAGTCACGGATAAACTGAAAAAAAAATTAACGATAGATTTGCATGCCGGGCTTATTGAGCGTATCGGGCTCACATAAGCAAAGATTGTAGTGAACAAATATCCTGCAGTGAAGAAATACTGGCAGACGACTCCAGCTACCATTCGTTTCGACGGCCCGACCATTTCCATCGCTCAAGAAATAAAGTGTTAATAAAAGTTATATTCAACAATCCGAAGTAAATTTTCTATATTTTTTTTAAAATTTTTATTTTATTACCAATGACAAAACCAACAAGGAAGATTCCAGAAGTGGTGGCTCCCACAATTGCCCGGAACGCGACGAAAGAATAGTACTCGGGAGCTAATCCTGCCAGTATTCCAAAAACCACTTGGAGGACTAGGGAGACAAAGAAAATGGGACGTCGTCCAAACCGGTCGGAGAGATCACCAAAAACAAAGGAACCAACCATAATCCCAACCATAAATAAGGCTTGGGCATGGGAATGCATGATCTTCCGATCCTCACAGACAAGGTTGTACTAGAGACCAAACAAAATCGCATAAAAAATTTCGATGAAAATCCTTTAATATGTTAACACGCCGTAATGAAATGACTCAACGTAATGACTCACATCCATGAAAGCACTACTTTGGTATTTGGTCCGATCATAGACGTATTCTCCATTGCAGTCGACTAGAACGTCGCCCCCACTCTCATTAAACCGAAAGCACCCATTCCAGGCCTCTTGTTTCGCATCCCAAGGGAACCAATCACTGAGCTGCTCTCCATCCGGAAGGGTATTGTAAACGGCATCGTCAGATTCAAATGGTAACTTACACCTGCGTTGAAATATAAAATAAGAAACGATATTGTTAGAATTATATGATTCAGTTACGGGTACGCAGAGGTCAAAAGGTACAAGAAATGTTACCTGTGATTCACTTTAGCTCCAAGGAAAACCCATGCTAATTTATGTAATGCGCAGGATATGACAGGAAGGCAGAGGAGGAAGTAAATTCGTTTCTGATAACGTCCAAATTCACCAATCAGCGGGAGGACGCTGTCAAACTTCATTGCCTTCACGGGTTCTATACCTGCGGCACCAACAGTTGGATCAACGCTTGTCTTTGATTCATCCATTACTGAATCTGATCCAGTCACGCTTTATACTTAACGAAACTTCGAAGCAGTGCCACGGGAGACAGTTTCGGAAACTGCCAAATTGGATTTTCTATACACAATCGAAATAAAAGGGAATCTTTGACTGGAGGAAATATTTTACGGCTATAATCCTCCGAATCCGTGTTAAAATAATACCAAAACTTTGGATCTGGAATTTGTAAACTAAACCTTCATTTGTAGAGATAAGGGAATGACAGAAAACAATGGTTTGATTGGAAAAAGAATAGAATGGAAAATGCAGCTCACGAGTTCTCAAATTAACACGTTTAACTCGTTTACTTATTTATTAGCCTGCCCTAACTATAATACGGCTGATTTCGGAGAAGCACGTCCTTTGCAACAAAATGAATCAAAATGAATTATGGCGTCCTTCTCAACTTAAAGAATTCACTCTCTAATCCAATCCAAAATCAATACATTCCCTCTGCCACAGCGGCCGAATTACGGAATTCATGGACGTACCGTTATTCAATAGCCTTCTGGAGAAATAGAACAATAAAAACTCAAAGTACACGCCGCTGCTTATCCGTTGCACAGACTGAGGATGAGGGAGGGCATTTAATCAAATAAGATTTGACAGAAAAGGGTAGGAAGAAGGGTCCGCTATATTTGGATACTGGAATTAACAAGTAAAGATTTTAATGACAATCCAGAAAAGGATAGTGAGCTGAGGCGGACGGGAAGAAAATCGTTAAATCACCATGCGGCTCAAAAACTAAGCAACCCACAAATTCCCCCGGCCCGGTGGTTTAAAGAAATCTATGAGGTCTTCTGCAGCTCAACTTCGTTCTGGATCGGATAAAACCGAACCGAAGACTTCGAAAAACCACATAAAGGAGCTTGAAGCTCAAGCTCACATCAGAGCTTGTCGATGTGTTGAAAGGATAGGATCTATGTTTATGAGACGATGCATTCGAACTAGTCAGTTCCTTCCGTCTCCTCTACCGTTTATACTCTTATCAGCAGTTTAAATT
>Ga0194135_10001917_pt1 | contig 12565 bp, 14 predicted proteins | sample LitLau_LLRF_2013_FD_134024 | JGI IMG/M metagenome (GOLD analysis project Ga0194135, IMG submission 134024) | Freshwater sediment microbial communities in response to fracking from North America - Little Laurel Run_MetaG_LLRF_2013 (version 2) | ecosystem: Environmental > Aquatic > Freshwater >... | reverse complement strand
TTCCAATACGTGAAACAGTGAAGGAAACATACAACCCACAAGTGGAGTCAACCGCAGAAGAGGCTACAAAGATTTCAGACCCAGCTGTTATTAGACAGCGCGATCTGAAACCTTTATCAAAAGGCAAGCCGGAATCGGTAATTTTAGGCTTAATTTCACATTTTCCTCTTTTGTAAAATATTATTTCCTCAATTTCTCGATGCTCAAGAGTTTAATAGTCACCCTTTACAGAGGCTTGGGGCTACATCCAAGGAAAGAAAAGTTCCAGCATCTCGAATTAGTCGTCTAGTTTCATATGGTGGCCTTGCTGCTGGGTTGGGAATGGGGGCCTTGGCTGAAGTTACTAAACGATCACTTGGACTCGGAAGTTCTGGAGGCGGAGTTTCTGTTCTGGATTCCAATCCATTCCTGAATGACGCGAATGCCGAGCGCATTGTTGATACACTGTGCAGGGTTAGAGGTTAGACGACTGCTGTAAATAAATATTCGAATTTTAATTAATTACAAAGATAAGGCTGATGTATTAATGTTCTGTGAACCAACAGGTGCTGCTTTGAAGCTGGGTAACTAATCACGTAACCAGATAACGGTTGGGTTACAAGCGAAGAAACTGTTCTAAGTCGCTAATATTGTGTATATTTATAGGCCAAATCCTGAGCATTCAAGATGACACTATGATAAATCCTAAACTGCAGCAAATATTTGAAAGAGTGAGACACGCTGCAGATTTTATGCCAACCTGGCAAATGGAGGTAATTTTTGACGCCACCTTATGCCCTTCTTTGCCTTCTTCATTTAATGGATTTCAATCCACGCTAGCTTTAGCTAATGCTAATCAGGTAATCCTTGGACTTTTTGCAGAGAATAATGGAATCCGAATTTGGTGTTGATTGGAGGCAGAAACTGTCAGAGTTTGACATGAAACCTTTTGCTGCTGCATCCATCGGACAAGTCCACTTGGGCAAACTCGAGGACGGACGCCCAGTTGCCATCAAAGTTCAGTATCCAGGAGTAGCACAGGGAATTGAAAGTGATATCGACAATCTAATGACTGTGCTCAACGTGTGGAAAATTTTGCCGGATGGTTAGAAATTCCAGGATATGCCGCTGAGGGTTTTCAATCTCACTTCATTCGTGTCCATTGTTAATTCAGGCATATTTGCGGAAAATATTATCGAAGTGGCTAAGCGAGAACTGAGATGGGAGGTAGACTATATGAGAGAAATGGAATGTGCCAAACGATTTCGCATACTTTTACAACCTTATCCCGACTATTATATTCCAGAAGTGATCGGTGAGTCCGGACTGTGTGTGTGCGTGCTTTTAATTGTGCTATGTAAGGTTTGGTTTAAGTACCATATTGAATTTTCCAGATGGACTCACCACAAAGCTTGTTTTTACGACGGAATTAATCGAAGGGATCCCAGTGGACAAGTGTGATACTCTGGATCAGGCTACGAGGGATAGAATTTGCTATTTGATGCTGGATTTATTTTTTCGTGAGCTTTTTGAATTTCGATTCATGCAAACCGATCCAAATTGGTCGAATTTCCTGTATAATACTGAAACAAAGCAAGTAAGCGATTTTTACGAGCAGAATTTCTTTCTCGCTCCTCTCGACCCTTGTATTATTTTTATTATTATTAATTTCTTGTTAAATCCTTGTGGTTTTCAGATTGGACTCCTTGATTTTGGTGCGTCTCGCGAATACAGCAAAGACTTTGTGGATAAATACTTGCGAATATTGAAAGGAGCGGCCACAGACGATTTGGAGCTTGTACTAGAAGGATCCCGCGATATCGGATTTCTAACTGGATATGAATCTAAAGTAATGCTGTCTTGGGACTTCATTGACCATAACGTATGTCGTGATATCCAAGTTGTTAATGTTTAACCTATTATACTTGCAGACGATGGAGAAAGCTCATGTAGAAACAGTGATGATGTTGGGAGAAGCCTTTCGCATCCATGATAAACCGTATGATTTTGGAACACAAAGAATAACTCAACGAATCCAGGAGTTGGTCCCAGTCATGGTAAAGGAGAGGCTCTGCCCACCACCCGAAGAAATATATTCCCTTCATCGTAAATTATCCGGCGTCTTCTTACTCTGTGCCAGGTATATTTCCATTCTGTCCATTTTGAGGATATTGGTGAGGAGATTGTAAATTCTTACCCCAATTCTTTCTGCCGTTTTCTTAGGTTGAAGGGCAAAGTTCGATGCCGACCAATTTTTGAAAGAGTTTGGAACACGTATGAATTCGGAGCCGAAAATAATTTACCAGAACCATCCAAGCTCAAACTCTCCGATGTTCCCTTACCTCTTTGATGCACTCACAGAAGACAGGACAGAAGGGAAACTGAAAATCTCTGTCCAACGTTTTTGCTAGTCGGCTTTGTAAAAAAAAATTGATATCACGATGAGGTTCGAAACAATAAATCTCCTCCCATTTTTATTCTGAGAGCCGATTTTAACAACTGAATTACTATATAAGTTTTGATTTCCAGAACTGTCAGAAGAAGTTTTCCATTCCATTCCACTGTTTTTCAGCACCGCCATCTTCTAAAGCCAAACGCGCACGTCCTGATCCCAGGACGCAGAGGCAATTGCAATTCCATTGCCACTCAGGGCAAGGGATGTGATTCTATCCTCATGTCCAGTAAGGGGACCTTTCATTTAAAAGTTACAGTCATCTTAGATTTTTCCCCACTACAATTTCATTCCTAATCAACGCTCACCCAAATACTTTGATGTTAAAACGTCCCACGTGTGAATCCCACCATCATCTCCTCCCGCCATCAAATAGCGCCCGGATTTACTCAGTAATGACGATGTGAACCCTACGTCAGGGGCCGCTGCAGCATACTCACTTACTTGCTGATCGGCTCTTATATCGAAAAGCCGTGCTGTAAAATCCTCGGATGCAGTTGCAAAGGCCCACCCACTCGAATGAAACTAAATTAAGCATGAGGTAAAATTAGATTTTAGATGGAAAATATACAAATATGTTGCAAGAACTTTACGTAAACTGAATTGACGTCTGCTTTATGCCCATAAAATGTTTGTTGGCAGGCTTTAGTCCGCAGATCCCACAATTTTGCAGTTTGGTCAACTGACCCAGTGACAAGGATGTTGACATCCGTGGGATTCAAACTCATCGTTACGACGTCACCCGCATGCCCAAAAAGCTCTGTCGTCCTTATTCCCGTCTTCAAATCCCATTTCGAGCTACATGATTATTATACCGTAAGCTTCATGACTACTGAATAAACGCTCAAGGAATAATTTACAGTTTCATGTCTCCGCTCCCGGTTACTAGTTCCATATCGCTGAGAAATTTGCAGCAGGACAAAAATCCGTCGTATGGACCGAGCTCTCGAATCTGCGAAAATTAATCGAATCAGCGGCGATCGGTTTCACAATTTCTTACAAATTTACAAAATCCTTACAATTTTTGCTTCTCCTTTCTCGTTCTTATTATTGAGGTCATGAACCGTGGCACAATTATCCATTCCCCCACTTGCTACATAGGGTTCAGAATAATCTTAGTTTTCATTAAACGTATTGAGGAAGAGAAAGAGGAGGTGGTAAGTACCGGTAAAGTTTCCAGTTTCGGAGATGGCGACCGTCATGACCCAACTGGAGCGGAGCGGAATTATTTGGGTCTGAACGAGGGATTACTATATGATAATTTTGATAATTTTTTTTAAATCTACCTTGTTCTTACCTTGTTCCCCGTCCATGTGTCCCAAATTATTAGTTTCCCATCCAGGGAAGCAGATACTAAAAGTCTAGGAGAAGATTTAAGATTTTAAAACCACGAACATAGTCTGAATATTTTTCCAACTTCTAACCTCGAATCTCCAGCGAATGCAACTCCATTGACTTTGTGAATATGACCTTTGAGCATTCGTTTCACAACTACTTTCAGTTTAGGTGCCTCCCTGAGGTCAACCATCACTTGCTCGAATTCCTTATCCCGCACATTCTTTTGTGACGCTTTAATTTTTTCCTTTAAATCTTCAATTTCCTTTTGCAGTTTCTTGCATTCCGCGTCTGTATCTTCCTTGGGGGACATTTTGGGTTTTTCTTGGACTAGGGAGAAGTTGGAACTGAAACCTTGGCTCCTAAACTTGGAAAATATGCTGTCCAGATCGTGATGTTCCTCAGAGTTGAATGATAGATTTGGTTTGCTTAATTAAATTTATTCTCCAGACCCTAATTGGATTTCTCCGAGGAATTGGTTCTTGTTTGGCTTCTTTGGTTTTCCTGGTCACGCCGTCGTTTGTGGATATTTTATCAATTTGGTTCAATACTAAAACGACAAAATTTTCCATGTTCGATGTTCCAAAAATGCTGGTAACGAGAGTTGCCATTTTTTTGCGACAGGGTCGTATGTAATATTTGAAATCTGAACGTTTTGAAACCGTTATTTGTAGCCATCAGTGCGAGTGTGAGTGTGAAAAAGAAGTGATTTAGTGTAAAATCATTAAGAAATACTAATGATTCCTAGCATGTTTTGCAATAACCAATTAATGGGGAATCCTTTTACAAGGCTCTCTGTTTTTGTATAAATTAGAATGCTAGCTGGTATTTGCACTTCCCATTGCGACCGACATAAGAAATTACATTATATATGCATTCAATCAATAATGATTTGTGTAGTGGTCATGTAATTCATATCCGACTTTGTAGTTTGCAAAAACAAGTTTCAGAGTTCCTTTTGACACCAGTTATTAAATGTACTTTGGTTTACCATTTTTCAATATTGGAATATGCAGTTATATCCCCCAATCTGAAGTAGTCAAGTAGTGACTGAGCAAGAAATAAAAAAAATATTGTTTCACTACTAATTATAGATGAGAATGGGGGAAATTTATTGAAGAGAATTTATTTTAAAGCAGCGTTCTTAAACTACATTAAGTTCCGTTCCAGCGGTTGGTTTATGCACTCAGCTTTTCTACATTTTCAATTTGTTGCATAAAGGGTTACAAAGAATTTGTTGCAATGAATAGAAAAGAAGACGTCGTCGTTCTTCCTCTAACTTCCTACATTTCAGTTATTCTGTCGTTTCTTTCTTTATTTCTTTGTTGTCTTGCTGTCAGTTGTGCAAAACCAACTGACTTCTTACACAATTCCTTAAAAGTTTAATTAAGTTGGGTGCCATCCTCCATTTCGTTCCTCTCTACGGCAAAAAAGCAATAACCCATTTATATCCAAACGCATTCCGTGAAGTATGCTAACTGTCATGAGTTCTAGCCGTGTTTTATTTAGTAATGGATGCACGCGTAATGCAAGAACAGGTAAAACAACTAATTGGTTTGAGTCAACAGTGGATTACGTGTGGGTCATCCCTTAGTTACGTGGCTTGTCTGTCATTTCCACGATGAAGATCTTCATTGTTGAGCTTTATTGACAGTAAACGAAATTAAGCAGGACAACAATTTGTATCGCCTTTAGATGAAACCGGGGTCCAAATCAAATTAATTCAGAAATGAAGTTATATCTCCAATATTTTTTAAGAATGTTGTCAATTTTGTAATTTTCACAGTTTTTTTGAACGGTTACTTCATTTTGAGCTGAAAATTTGCGTTTGATGATTATTTAACGTGCAATAAAATTTATTACTATGTGTGAAAGGTTCAAGTATAGAAAACATCCCATAAAAGGGACTTGGTTTTGACGGATTGTGGAATAAGTATATATCGGAAGAAATCCTAGCCCCACAGTTCCTCTGCAAAATCAATGGATCAAAACGTAAATTACTATTACTCACTATTAACCTGTCCAAAGGGATGAGCCAAGTGCAATAAATGTCTTCGGCAATGCCTCTTTGTTTCTCATCTTCAAAAGTGTCTTCAAAGAGGAAGCATAAAGTACCCCATTCTCATTTTGATTACCAAATCCATGTAGACCTAATCCTGTGGCAGACTTAACAGGGTGGGATCATTCCGCTTTCTACTAAATAAAAAAATGGGATGAAATGGAAAGGAAAACTATTTTACCTATTTGTATTAAAAGGTGTTGGGTGAGCGGATAATAAGTAGGCACTTATGCTCACACTACATTTATCATCCGATCACCTGCGTTTCTAATTACTTTTCAAGCAGACACCGAGTCCACCCCCATTTCAACCCTGCATCAACTTAATAATGTCGTCTCATGTTGGTGTAATTTACAAGTTTCATCTTCATCTCCTGCTTTTGAATCGGACGGCTATCTTGCCTTAAGTTGGTAATGATGATGATTCCGTCGTCAACCAGGAGATTCATTACGCATTTTAAAAACCCAGATATAGGCTGGGATACTCAAGGATGAATCGGTTATCGAGGATTTCATAAAACAATAAACAATGCGCAAAAGATTCTAGTTAGATGCTTGGGTGTAAATGTAGAGGTCATTCAGGGGAATTTAACGCCTGTTAATACTAGGAAGGGATGATATTAAAGTACATCACCGCTGCGGGTGAAAGGGAAATGAAAAGGAAATTCATATATTAAGCAAATCCGTGATGCATATGAGGAAAGGCACACTTTACGAAGTGCAATTCCAACGACTAGAAGAGCGTAGCAATTGTTAACGCGACGCAGTAGGAATCCAAATGACAATTGCATTTTGTGCAGATCTTACCCCGCATATCCTCATCCCTCATCTTCCTCTGCTGTTGGAACAATTGAAGGGAAGGAAGTCCCATCCAAATCCTCTTCCCATCTCCCTCATCCCCTCGGAATAATCTTTCCAACCATCTTCATCATTAACGGCGGCGGGAGAATGTATGGATGCGTAGAACTGCAATAATGCAACATTTCACAAAAAAAAAAAAACGAAAGGGTAAGTTAGTTGCCTTAAATTTAAGTTGGGGAGGGTCACCTCACCTGAGACTCACAGTGGTGACTCCCTACGGAGCCTTGAGGATAATGATGAAGAAGATACGACTATCGCATCTTCATTTCCATTTCTGCCTTGCGGAAGGCCCAATTCTATTTTGAACATCAAAGAAAACAGTTCTAATCCCGAGACGCAGGACGCCTTCGTTTAATCATAATATCAAGTGGTGATCAAAGCAAGGAACTTAGATTACGTTTAAAAAATAACAACTGAAAGAAGCGGCAGCAGCACTGAAAAAGAAGATCACGATACAAAAATTGGAGTTCAATGAATTAATCAAACAGTGTAGCTCAACTTGGACATTAATAAGGTAAACCCTACTACTGACATTATTATTTAATTCCATAAAACTTTTGCTAGTGTGATATCCGAATTCGGAAATGCTTCATCATTCATCAAATTATTTTGCACTTGTTTTCTAATACACAGAAGAATTACTTTGGAAAAGACATGCTATTGCTAATTGTAATACGTTACCCTATTTGCATTCTAATCTTCTACCATAAATGTATAAAGATTGGAATCAATCAAATTTCATAAGGGCAGTGGTAGAAACCTTGTTAAATCTCTACTTTCTAGTATTCACCAACTTTTTTTCAAGAATTTAGTCTGTCATACGAGTAATTCATGTGGGATATACTTCCGGAAAATTGTGAAAACAGTTTTATAGGCTTAAGCTGAAGTGCTTGTCGGCAAAACGTAACCAAATCCTTGATAAATTTCGAATGCAGAGAATACGGTTACATACACGCTCTCTGTCGCGAACAAAGACTGCCCTGTCGCGAAGCATGGGAAATAAAAACATACCTTCCTTGAGTAGAACATCAAAAAGTGTCATTTCGCAGGCTTTAGTGTGGAGAATCACGCAATAAAAAAAATAAAATGCACTTTTGGAATTCATAAAGAGATCTTACGATGCTCATTACTTACGATTACACTTTCGTCAACACTTTAATTTTTACAAAATTTTCTTTCCGACTCATCTTGATAAATAAATTCGCATCCTGAAACTAGAAACGCTGTCGACGTGCAGTCTTAAGCAAGGAAGGATTAATAAAATTAGCAGAGGAAAAAAGGACAAAATTTGAAGAAGGAAAGACATGTCAAATATATCAGACTTCATTTAACACCGTTCGCTGTAAGGAAAGCGCCATATTGATTTTGAGATAAAGATTACTCCTTCGAATTCTTTGATTAGGGTGCAGCGCTGATAATCATCAGTGATGTGTGGATCAAATTGACAGGTTGCATATAACTCGGATTGCTTCATCTATTCTACTCCTTTCTATCCTAATCCGTTTTCTCAAATTTGAGGTTGTTAAAGGCTTATTACATTTTAAGCTAATTAAAATTACTCATTACACCCATCTTAGAATTATATAAAATTCCAACGTTGGAAACATCCCCACCATGTACTCAATCAGTACCAAGCTTGCACTTGGAATATAGCTAGTGGGTTCGGTATTAATTGGTACAGTCCCAAAACGATTTAACTGAATTTGTTGAATCGAATCTCGAAAAGAATTGACATAGGTTTGGGAGTTATCGCAGTTTTCACCCTGCGATCGTTGCGAATCATAAAACGGAATTCCAATCATTAAAATCATGTCACTTGGAGGGATGAGGCAACGTCGAAGATTGATTAGCAAGATGAGGTTGTTTATAATAAGGAACACCTACTTGTCCTAATTGGGTTTTGGGAAATTATAAATGACACTTTTGTGACAGGAAGGAAAGTCAAGGAAATCAAATTTAGAAGGGGTAAGAAGATTTTAAGACGTTAAGCTACGGCTCTGGGCTCTGCGCTGTAGCCTATAAATTTATTTTATTCTGCTCTCTATCCTAAACTGTTCTTAATTAAACAATTGTCAATAAAGTTTCCACATTACTCCCAACAAAAATTAATTAGTGTCTACAAGTTAGTTTGAGTTCTGATATTATAAATTCCCTTCCTTCCTCAGTAGATTTTGAACCTGATGCAACTCTTTCATTTTACTCAGAAAGGAATTTACAGGGTAACTCCATCGGATGCCCCACCCTTATACCCAAGGTTTTAATTAGAAATTTCGAGATTAGGTTAAAGTTTATGGAAATCCAAGTGAGTTCCGCTCGTTCCGTTCAAGCTCTTCACGATTCCATTGTCTCAACATTTCCTACCTTATGAATTATAATTAAAGAAAATTTGGTGGTAAAGCCAGCAGGCAGGGGATGTGTTATTAAATTCAAAAGGCAATGTCAAATATATTGCGACAAGGGGAGGGTAGATTGCATGAGCTTGTTAATCTAACTGTTCTCTGTAACTCATTCAATGCAAGTCAAAATAAGCAGGTAACCCATCCATGAGAGAGGATTTGAAAGGTCCAATAATAATAACAAAATTCTTTAATGAAAGGAAGAGTAAGTCCAAACTCATCTCGCTTTCATTGTGCTGAGTACCATAAGTTCCGCTTGAAGGTAAAGCAAGGCTTTGTGATTTGATTTGAAGTGATGAAGGATAAATTTCTGACTAGGTCACGGGGGAGCCTAAGTGGCCGAATGCTCTCATCAAATTAAGGTGTAATGGGGATCGTTAAGAATCAAACAAAGGGCACATCCATGCATGCCTTCTAGTTACGTAATCAATGGCAGCGGCCCAAAATTCAATTGAAAATTTGAAATGCCGTCTGCCTCTATTCTCGCCGATTACAAAAGTCATCAGAGATCATCTTCATTAAATAATTCTTATAGTAAAGTATAGACAAAGGATGGTGCCATTTAGACAAGGACCAATTCAACTCCCAAATTGTGTGAGAGGTGGATACGCTTCAACTAATTTGCTTTACTGTTGTAACGCTTCGTCCATTATGCATGAGCCTTACCTATACTTTTGACTTTACTTCACTTACTGCATGCCGTGTGTGTCGTGTCTCGGCGAGAGGGATATGTCATCTTCTTTTGAGCCAATAAACTGCATTGGCACGTTGCAAGTTGCAATTAGAATGCGACTGAGTGGTATATTGGCATGACCACTTTATAAGACAAATGGAATTCAAAATTGGAATTCAATGAAGCGTCCGCCAGTCGTGCAGAAATCGAATAGGCCATGGTCGAATTATTTAAACTCATCATTTGACCCAAAGAAACACAAAGGGATGAACTGAAAGCACAATAAATCCAATTGCAAAATCAAACAAATACGGTTTGACGTTTGTACTTTTAACAATTGGACTTGTTGGTGGAAATGATTATTTCTGTCGTGTCCTCAGACAGAAATTTTGAAATGCAACTTTGACGGGTGGTGGTGAGTTTCTTATTATTTATCAAGTGATCAAGTGACAGACTAATCGACGTTAGAAATTTCAAAGGGACTTTCCATTTCCCTTGATTGAGGACGGACACTTTGAGGGCTCCGCTTTATTTTTGTTAAGTTTCAATTGCAAGTGTAGGATTTTGAACGTGGGGTGTTGGATTGAAATTCCTGGAATTTCGACATTGCCGATGAATTGATTATCAGCATCTTAGTTTCAGCAGTGATAAACAAGGATTATAGATTGCACTGATGAGCATAAAGTGCTAATGACCGCGGTGCGTTGAAGCCTACGCATTAAATCGTTCCTCCTCCTCCAATTGATCGAGATGAAATTAGATTAAACTTCTAATGAATTTCTCTCTACTCACTCTAGGCAAGAGAGTAAATGTATTCAGGTGGAAAGCAATTCATTAAAAGTTTTCACCACCAGAAAAAATTGAATCCAATCTCCCATTAAAGACTCATTAATCGAACTAATCAGTTAAATTTGACCCAATCCTTGGGCTCTTCCACCCCACACCTCAAATCCCTGACTGTTACGACTAACTTATAAAGTAACGAAATTGCAGAAGGGATTCCTTTTCAGCACATCGTTTCTAATAAATCCCAAACACTGTGAGAGATATCTCAATCATTCGGAGATAAGATAAAGTTTGGGTGGTTGGCACGTGCATTCCATCCCTTCACCGGGCACCACATTCTTCACCTCAGCAGCAATGGGATAATGCTACATGGATGATGCAAGTTCGGCAGCAGGTGCATATGCAGAACTATAATTCGTTAAGTTAGACAAAAATTTCCTCCCTCCCTTTTTTCCCATTATTCTACCGCCGCCGCGCCGGATACATTTTCTCTCCCTCCTAAATTAACAGAAGTAATTTTCTTCATTTCGGTGCGGGTCGTGTCGTTCGTTCGCTTCAGTTCCAGTTCTCCTTCTTTGGCTTGGCTCGCGGATATTATTTTCAGTTTACAGGAGGCGTCTTCAATTCACATAGGAAAGTAACTAGTCATCATTGGGTCTGTCAGCGGGTGGTTCTTTTACCCTTGAAGTGAAACATGTCACAGAGAGAGGATAGAATCCGATATTTCAAAAACCATGGGAAAGATTCAAATGTAATTAGTCTTTGGCCTTCCTCCTCATCATTCTTCAAGTTGCAGTTAGTAAGCACTTTATTTATGCTTGATTGTTTTCAGGAGTTGCGGCGACGCCGCAGAGACAACTCTGTAACATTACGTAAGGCTAACAAGGAGGAAGAACTTTCCAAACGGCGAAATATCGATATAGACGACACTGATGGCACATCGAAATTGAGAAGTATAACTACCGTCGATCCTAGCGGAAATATTTTGAGCAGTTTTGTTGTAAACGATGAGACGATCAAGCATATCATTGCTGACATCAACAGGTGAGTATGACACATGAGAGAGATACAGAAAAGGATATCCATCCACCCAGTCTTTAGTTTGATTCAATGACTTTGGTGGTCTTTTCAAGGTCTAATTACCGATTTTTCTTTCTTTATAATTGTAGTTTGGATAAAGCCCGTCAATATGTGGCAACACAAACGGCTCGAAAGATCTTGAGCCGAGAGCGCCATCCACCCATTGATGTCATGGTGGGAGCAGGGATTGTGCCAAGATGTATCAAATTCTTACGCTACTCAAATTATCCTGATCTCCAATTCGAAGCTGCATGGGTGCTCACAAATATCACTTCTGGGAATTCAGCTCAGACGGACATTGTAGTCAAGGCCAATGCTGTTGAGCCCCTCGTTGATCTCCTTCGCTCTTCCTACACTCATGTGGTCGACCAAGCCACGTGGGCGTTAGGGAATATTGCTGGGGACGGCCCTGTTCTTCGGGACTTGGTAATTAGCAAAGGAATTGTTGCCCCACTTGTGGATCTACTAAATACACAATCTGAGGTAAGAGAAAATAATGAGAATAGTTATAAAGGTAGCGTAAATTTCTGAAGAAAAGGCTTACTTACTGCTAACAAAGTATGCGTATTCATTATTGCTCATTTATTACAGCCGTCCTTACTCCGGAATCTTGCTTGGACCTTATCCAACCTTTTCCGTGGTAAAAGTCCACCTCCTCCAAATGAAGCAAAACGAAAGTGCCTCCCTGCACTTCGCCGTCTTATCATGTTGGATGACTTGGGGGTTGTATGTACGTAAACCAATCAACTCTTTCTTATTATTTATTCACTTTTTATCTTTGCGCACATACCCAACATATTTTCAAAGAAACCAGCAAAATATATCCACGTATAAGAATCACTCAATGAGATGTAAGATGTGGTAGTCGTACGCTGTGGTATGGCAGGCAGGAGACTCTTTTTGTTCCGTATAATCCCCTGCTTCCCCTCCACAACTGCATGTGGA
>Ga0194135_10001916_pt1 | contig 12570 bp, 16 predicted proteins | sample LitLau_LLRF_2013_FD_134024 | JGI IMG/M metagenome (GOLD analysis project Ga0194135, IMG submission 134024) | Freshwater sediment microbial communities in response to fracking from North America - Little Laurel Run_MetaG_LLRF_2013 (version 2) | ecosystem: Environmental > Aquatic > Freshwater >... | reverse complement strand
TTCGTCATCTTCTGTCTGCCTGCCTGTGTGCCCAAGTCAAGGGAGTTCATCCTCATCCTACGCCTATCCTTACTTAAATACACCATCCAAGGAACACAAACTAGGTCACAGGAATTCGCCCCCACCTATCACATCACAACAGAGGTCAATCATGGCCTTGAAAACGTTGGTCGGGCTCAGTAAGTCATGCATAATCTTACACAGTCTACCTTAGATCTTATTTAGCTACCCGCCCTTCCTCCTTTTCCTTTTTTTGTACGGAAGCAGAAGGGCAAAGTTCGGGCCCTATTATGTCATTGTTGACATGATTTCTTTGGTTTGTTAGGATACAGTAGGATGAAGGTTTTATTACTGAATCATTGTATGGTTTCCCTCGTTTCAGAAATTATGAATGATGTGATCCGTGGAACAGCAGTCAGTTCAGGAGGCAAGAACAAGAAGGCAACGGCAGTTGAATGGAGAGTCCTTGTAGTGGATCAGCTGGCGATGCGAATGGTTTCCGCTTGTTGCAAAATGCATGACATTGCTGCCGAAGGTATAACGATTGTCGAAGATATTCACAAGAAGCGAGAGCCACTCTCATCAATGGATGCAATCTATCTCATTACCCCGTCTGTCAAGTCCGTCAATGCGCTAATGTCTGACTTTGACAACATGAATCGGACAATGTACCGCGGCGTCCACGTCTTCTTCACCGAGGTTTGCCCCGAAGAGCTCTTCAACGAACTCTGCAAGTCACCCTGTGGGAAGAGAATCAAAACCCTCAAAGAAATCAACATTGCTTTCCTACCTTATGAACACCAAGTCTTTTCCCTTGATTGTCCAGAGTCCTTCCAACTTTATTACAATCCTCAGCTCTCGTCTGGACGAGCTTCCAATATGGAACGAATGGCAGAACAAATTGCTACACTCTGTGCCACACTCGGAGAATATCCATCAGTCAGATACAGGTAAACAATGATAACCAGTTTCGTCAATAATGTGAATAATGTCAGTCACAGGTCAAAAGTTTGTATATTTCTGACCATGGCCTCTTATTGATTCCAGAGGAGATTTTGAGCGAAACGTTGAGTTGGCACAAATGGTTCAACAGAAACTGGATGCTTACAAAGCGGATGAGCCTACAATGGGAGAGGGGCCAGAGAAGGCAAGATCACAGCTCTTGATTTTAGATCGTGGATTTGACTGTGTCTCTCCATTGCTCCATGAGCTAACGTTCCAAGCCATGGCATATGATCTACTTAACATTGAGAATGACGTCTACAAGTACGAGGGACAGGCTCCTGGTGGTCCTGAAAAGGAAGTTCTCTTGGATGACAATGATGACCTCTGGGTTGAGTTGCGTCACCAACACATTGCCGTCGTTTCCCAGTAAGAATACTCACAGGCTGAGGATAATTAATTCCGGAGGATTATTCTAAACTCTAAAGGTTTTACGTATGCTTTTCATTGTAGGAACGTGACGAAAAATCTTAAAAAGTTCATTGACTCGAAGCGAATGCCGAGTGACAAGACGTCGATGAAGGATTTGGGTCAGATGATCAAGAAGATGCCGCAGTATCAGAAGGAGTTGAGTAAATATGCTACGCATCTTCACTTGGCGGAGGACTGCATGAAGGCCTATCAGAACCGTGTTGACATGCTCTGCAAAGTAGAACAGGTAGAGAGGGAGGCTACTTATCGATTGAAATTCCAAATTATAGTTGCTTTGTCATCAATGTTAATTTTTGACTTTGTAGGATTTGGCAATGGGAACGAATGCAGAAGGGGAGAAAATTAAAGATCACATGCGAAATATCGTCCCAATCCTGTTGGATAATAATTCTGCTGGGATCTCGAGCTACGAGAAGCTTCGGATAATTCTCCTCTACGTGCTCTCCAAAAACGGAATTACGGAAGAGAATCTGAACAAGCTGATCCAGCATGCAAATATTGAGGCGGATCTGCGATGTATTATAACCAACATGGCCCATCTCGGTTGCAACGTTCTGCTCGACGGGGTAAAAATTCCAACACATCCTATGCTATTTGCTAAGGTTGCTAATCTGGATCCGTTCACTATACTGAATGGAACTGAATGCGTTTGTCTTGCATCTTACTTTTAGAATAAGAAGAAAATCTACCAAGTCCCAAGGAAGGAACGGATCACGGAGCAGACCTACCAAATGTCTCGCTGGACTCCTGTCGTGAAAGATATTATGGAGGATGCTGTCGAGGATAAGTTGGATCAGAAGCATTTTCCATTCTGGGCAGGACGAGCGGCCACCTCTGGATATCGTGGCCCTGCAACCAGGTAAATTCTGCTAAGCTGCAATTTAGGCTACCAGGAACTTATTAATTTATCTTCCTTGATTCTTATTGGCTCTGCTCTGTCTAATTAGTGCACGCTACGGGCAATGGCACCGTGAGAAAGGTCAACAGAACATCAAGAATCTCCCACGCCTCATTGTCTTCATCGTGGGCGGATGCACGTTCTCTGAGATGCGATCGGCTTATGAAGTGACAAATTCTTCTAAAAATTGGGAAGTCATCGTTGGTAAGCTAAAGCTGATCCTTGTTTTTTTCACATCACCTGCCATAGGTGGTTTCACTTTCTTTTTACAGGATCGACTCACATCTTGGTTCCGGAAGGTTTTCTTCACGATTTGAAGGAGTTGAGCAATACCTAAAACAAAGCGGGAGTTTGGGGTCAAAGTTGAAGTAAGCAAGAGGAGATCAGTTCGTGAGAGAAACGGAGAGCATCAAAGAAGTACAATACGAGCGTACGAAACCCCTGGGAGAAGAAGACAGTGCTTATGAAGGTTCTGCTCCTATTTTGTATCATTCCTTTTGCCAATAATTCCTTGATTCTTCAAATTAACTCGAGTCATCCTCCTCGTTCCATTTTTCTTTCATTCCTCCAAATAATATTCAATTTCTCTCTAGTCCAATATTGTAATTTACTACAGTCACGCCTCTTCTTTGAAAAAGAACACCACTCCATTATTATTAAACCTACTACCAAGACATAGCCAACTAGCTTTCTCCGTTGCGGATCTCCAAGACAAATTAGTCAAGTCAATCAATCCACCTACCAAAGTCCTTTTTGCAATAATCCTTGGAGATTAGACGGAGGAGTGGTATATTCTTACCGGTTAGTTTATTAGTTCATTCTGGTGCTTCGAACTTCCGTTAATTTTAGAACTGAATTGTTGTATTTATGCATTATGCTTTTACTGTTTGCATTTTAGTAATTTATGATTCAGGATTGAGTGCGGTTGGTGTGTGCGTCATGTCTGGATCTAATAGAGGCAGGCAGGCGGTGACTGTGTACAATTTATGAGTTACGAGTAAGAAAACAGGATAGCCTTAATTTATTCCTCCAAATATAAATCTTTATTTAGGAATTGGTATGCATGTTAGCGAAAAACTAGCGTTCTTTAGCAATATATACGGGGGAGAGGTCTGCTTGCCTCCTTTGGTCAGAATGACCTTCTGTAATCCCCTCGTGGACACGACTCACTTCATCTTCGACACTACTTTCATCCTAATTCCATTTCAATTACTTGAGAAATTCTGAGCTGAGCACCTCCAGTGTGTTTTTGAAAATTTAGATGATGCTTATCAATTAATCAGCAGAAATTTAGCACAATTTAGCAATAGACGCCACTTATAGACAATTCTCTCCATCCAATTTTCCTTCAAAGTGCTTGGGATGAATTACATACAGGATGGAAAGTAATAATAAAAGTAATCCAACCCCATCATTGACTCTGTTGAGATTGGCTCATTTCGTTTTATTAGTTGAGTAAACTACACAATTTCAGTTGGAGAATTAGTTCCTATGATGAACAGATAGGAATCAATTTTTAATAATTAAGTATTGGCTAATTTATCCCCTTGTACACATGCACATGCTACGGGTTTCCTTCTTCTCCATCTGGCACAATTCATAAATATGTTTTAGAGACGTTAATGACGAAGTATAAGGATGGATACTTCCGGAATCCAAAAAAAAAAAACTAGTCATGAGCCATACACGACGACTGTGAGGAGTTGCTGGAATTGATGGATTTCTTGTGATTTAATACGAAAAGGGAGAGAGATCAATCCTCCCTTTCCGTATTATAAATCCAATTAAGTGACCCTCCTGTCTCTCTATTCCACTTTAAATAACAGTAACAGTTTCCCCGTCTCCTCGTTTAAACCATAAAGTAAAAAATACCACCATGCCTTCCCTACGTCAAGTTCAAGTTAGGTCGGTAAGTTTGGACTCACAAAAAATAATAATAGCTGGATTCTCAGAACGTTAAACTATCTAACAGGGAGTTGGATTTCTTCTTGATTTTCGGCTCTTCCGATCTGGTGTTTAGCAGCGTGTGTGATAAGGAATTGCGAATGGAATAAAATAAATCATCACAGAAAACCTCGATTGATTAGAATTCAGTAGGAGCGAGGATTCTCACTTATTGGAATGGGTTGTAGGGGTTGCTGGAAGGGTTGACGTTGTTCTGTCCGCTGGGAACGGATGAACTTGGCGGAGCAAAGGGCACGTTCCATCCGACGCTGTTCGAGACGTTGTTGGGAGCTTGGAGGTCAGTGTAGGCCGGAGGTGGGCCTCCGTAGCCTTTCGTTGGCTCCGCGAAACTCGGTGATGGCTGAAATGGTTGCGAGAAGGGATTCGGGTCTTGAAGATTCTCCACAAGAATACGCTTGTCCATTGGAGGAGCAGAGTTGGAGTTGGGGAGGATCGTCTGAGCATTCCGTGCCATTTCTTCCCTTGACGCTCTTTGCGAAAGAAAAGAAATCAAAGTCAACATGAGATAAAGAAATAAATCAAATTAATATGAAATTATAAAAGTATAAAAGTAAGCAAAAGCAATAAATTATAAACAAAACAAAAAAACCGGAGGAAGACGACAAACAGGGGAGAACTTATTGAGCAAAATTGGTAGAGGTTAGAACGAAGAAAATATCTAGGAAGGGGTAGTGGGTGAAAAAGAAACCCTTCGAGTCAAGAATAAAGTTGGAAGGAGACGATTCGTGATATGAGGAACAAGGGATTTACACGGTTGATTTGGAATGGTTTTGCAAGAAAAGTGAGGAAAAATTAAGAAAAAGCGGTGGAAGTAATATGGTGGATGTGGTTAGTAGTTATTTGATCCCCAGATCTCGGGGTCATCTACTAGACTCTGGTTCTGAACATTCGGTTGAGGCCCATTTCCCATTTGTCCACCACCTGCTGTCGCCATCATCGCCTCTCGTGGAGCTCTATCGACACCACACAACAGTAAAACAAGATGCGTTAATAATGCTGGCAATTGCAATGGCATGCCGGATGAGCATTATTCATCCTGCTGCCTGCTCCAACTCCCCCCGAATTCCTTTAACGCTTAGGCAATGCGTTGTAAACAGAAACTAAACCTGACTCACTTCTTGCCGAGGGCGATGAACCCGTACATGACACCTGCCCCAACAATCATCCCGCTTCCAAAGAATGTTGCAAAACCGAAACAAAAGAGCAGCGTTGGTAGTGGAGCTCTGGAAGGTAATAAAATGAAACAATTGAATCATACAGCAGTTCATTCATCTCATAGTATGTCTTAGAGAATTCGGGGGACGAGACGAGTTAATGAGATCCCTTACAGAACATATGCTGCCGCCTTGAAGTAGAGGGGTTTAGAGTCAATCCTTTGTGAAATCGTCTGGACATGCTCAACGAAGAAACAGCAACACGGAGACTCCAGCGAAACCACCAGGAATCCAACGAGTCTAAATCAACATCATCCAATTATGTTACACTTGGCATAAATTGGCACATTACCAAAGTATTTTTAGTTTGGACTTTGGGGAGGAATTAACTTACACCTGCCAGATGCTGAGAACGATGCATAAAGGATTTAATATACTTGTGATTGCGTTCAGCGCTCCCATCAGCATTGCCACTGAAAGGAAAAATATTCACAATGGAAACTTGCTGCGATGCGATGCTGTTGAGTCATCTTTTATTTGTTTAAAAAACGATAACGATATCCTGCCGAACTGACTAAAAACCTAACAAGTTACGTTAGCTGTTAGTGTACAAGAAACTTACATCCTCCAGCGATTGTTCCAAACCCTCTGGCACCATACTTGACATACCTACGAATAAGAAAAAATGCCATGTATTACATCAGTTGATAGAAGTTAAGTAAATACGTAATTTAACTTTTAATGGACTACAGGGACTAAATAGTTTACCAAGGGGCGTCTTCCTTTGCGTCAGTGCTTGCCAAGTTGGCCTGAGCAATTCCTATGAAGTTTTGCATGGCGGCGTATCTGCCCTGGTAATTGTAGAATAGTGAACTCTTGACCTCTCACTTCCGCGTTAGTTGTGTGGTGAGGAGGAGGGTGACTAGAAAACAATTGAATGTCTAAAAATGAATGACAAATGAGGAGATGGAACTAATTTTTAGAGTGTGAATGTAGTGACAAGACAAAGTTGACTTGACTTGTTAAAAGGAACTCCCCATACAACTCAGCACAACCAGCGGAGGAGACCCCCACCCGACCCCGACCATATGACAAGGGAAGAGACGGAGTAGAGAGAACCTTCCCTTGCCTTGCAGAGTCCAAAGTCGGGGTTCTTCTTATGTCAAGTTAGGCATATGCTCAGCTCCAAAATGACGACGTCACCACGTGACCCTCACATACTAAAATGCGGATATCAATGTACTCTAACAGAAATCACAGGTAGTGTTAGAGCAGTGATTTATTGGAATTTACTGATTTAAATACGCTGTGGTAAAATGCTAGTGGGAGAAATTCATTTGTAACACGCTCGCGGCTGATACCGTGAGCATTTTAATTCATGTCGCTAGAAACCTCAATTCTCCCGACCCGAGGGGCCTCCCTTAGGAGCCCCCCGTTAAAAAAATTGTTTAGAGGGGAGAATTGGGGTTTCTATCGACATGAATTAAAACGCTCACGGTATTTTATTCCATTTTTCACTGAACACTACAGTGACAGTATGATGTGATAGAATGTTATTCCTGACATGAAACGTGTGATTTACTGTGATTTAATAATTAATCACACTTAAATTACACTGTGATCGGATATGAGAAGCCATTGTGTAATTTCCCAAACGCTTCTTTAAAAAAACTCGAAAACTTTTGATTTCTTTGACTAGAGGCCGTTTTAATCGCAGTATTCCGCATTTGAGTGAAGAACCCTTTCCCCTTTTCCTCATCCTCCTCCTGTCATGTTTGGTGGATGCTCCGCCTCTCATCTTCTGTTGAGTTGGACACATCAGGCAGAGCAGGCAGAATTAAACACTTTACATGTTCCTACTAAATTACTTTACTTTGCTTTACTTCCTCACTGCTGTCTTGTCATAATTTCACATATGGGATCTCGAGGTAAGTGAAAGTATTTTAATCAATTAAGTCTCTGAAGGACAAGGTCATCTATACGTAATCCTGGTTTTCATATCATTATCTCATCCCATGATTTATTTATTTCTACACCTTAGTTTTGGTTCTCCTGGTCATCTAAACATTTAATTCAACCTTCTTGTCAAAAACTGAATCGAGGATTTCCCTACCAGTGTGTGAAGTAAACCAGTTTCTATGTTCAACTGAGCCCCGAGAGTAAAAGTTGGGAGGATTCATCAAAACAAGGATGTCTGGTGAACGACCAGTTCCGGTAGGAAATCTGAACACATCATCATGTGCCTCAGATCGCAACCAGTATTTAGAGACAGGTAAGAGGAGCTTGTTCAGGATTGATGATTCCATTACATTACACTTTGATTCGGTAATTGAATGAAATTTCGATTTAGGTGAGCTCAATCGATCAGCAGTTGGAGGAGGTTCAAGAGCCGGTCCACCTGCTCCTAAGGGCTCAAGGGGGGATCGAGATGCTCGTCTTTCCACAAGTGCAATTAGCAATTCAGGATACCAAATGTCCAATTCTTACTTGGAGTCAGGAGCTTCGGATTTCGATGAGTCTAGGTCCTGGTCAAGAACTGGATACTATGAAACGGATCCCCCACCAATGGACTATCCTGGTTTCAATGGAAGAGGCCATCAAAATCGGGGAGACCCTTACTATGGACATGGAAATGATTACGGACCTCCTCGAAGACCACCAGCTGATCCTTACTACAGAGAGATGGGTAGAGGGTATGGAGGTCCTCCGTACCGACATGAACAATCAGAATACTATCCTCCAGAACCTCCGTACAGATGGAACAGACAAAACAGAGATTATCAGTCACTGCCTCGTCAGTCGTCTGGGAAGAATGAGCATTTGACAAGTTATCTACAAGAGTTTCGGTCCCGAGACCCTGCCGGCTACAAAAGGTGGTATCGGCAGTACAAGGAGCACAAGGCAAATCCTGACAGGGTCCCAGAACCACTCGTACCTGGTTTTCCTCCGCATGCTGGACGTCACCCCCAATACACGCCTTCCCGTTATCCTCAGCAACGTGCGGATCGACGAACCCCGATCCATTTTGGACAGCCTGTACAAGCGAATCAATTGGACGATACGAGAGAAAGCGTAACCAACCAACCACCCTCAGGTAAAACGTTCAGAGCAATGTTTGAATTCACTTCATATGATGAGACAATTAACATTCCATCTTATTGTTCTCAGGTGCTAGCTCAGTGAATGGAAATTCGAGTATGTTTCCGCCTGAGTTCGAAGAGAGAGATGATCCAGAATCGGACCATGAATATGCCCCATCTGATCCCTTTTATACCGCACGCGGAAGGTTAACCCCGAAAAAGTTCGACGGTGGTAATTCCATTGGTAACACATTTGACTTGAATCATCGCTTATGATTATTAATTAGGAATATGGTTTCCACTTATCAATGTATTTTGCCAAATAGGTGTCATAACTCCGTTTGGTCATCTTATGCGCGTCTCCTGTGGATCCCGTACTGTGGAAATTCATCATGTAAAGACGTTGATGAAGAATCGGCCGGAATATCAGGAGTTGGATGCCTTTCCCGGCCCACTCGTCCGTGGCCGGACTCATAAGAACAACGTCATCAAGTTTTGTCAGAAGAAAATTAAGTCGATCCAAAATCAAGAGTTTCAAACTGATAAAGAGAACCTAATTCTACTCTGGGAGCTGCTCATTCTCCTCATTAAACAAAATGGCGTAATTTTTTAGCAATACAACCCAATTCAGTGAGTAACAGAGCTGTTAACAATTTATCTGTCTACTGTTTCTTATAGTCTGTGGTTGGTTCGGATATTGCTGAACTTCTGCTCAAGAAAAAGGCAAAGCTCGAGGTTGGAGGCGGAGTTGATAGTGAATCCAACAATTCAGAGGCTGAAGATGAAGGCGATGATGGAGATCGGGACTCAGGGGTGTCAACTGCCATTGTCAACACTGCCCCGAATGATTCCAAAATTACACAAAGATTCTGTGATCGGTTGCTCTTTGGGCACAAGAATGATGCTTTGGGTAAAAAAAAGAAGCTAATAGTTTCTTTAGCAAAAGAATGGGACTGAGGGACTTAAGAGTGAGAAACCGCCAGTGCCTCTCATAGCACAGCATGAGAAAATGAGGCCGAGGACGGGCATTTCTCTCTATCACGTCCCTCAGTCTTAGCCCATTGTTTTGCTAAAAAAACTTTCGAATTTTCGAAGATTTTCGAATCATTTTTGTTTCTTCTAATTTTCCTTTTTTATTTAAATTGTTCAGATTTTGCAATGGAGAAGGGTCTCTGGGGGCATGCCCTCTTCCTGGCGTCAAAGATGGGTGATCGAGAATATGGGCAAGTGATGGCTCGGTTCGCAAATGGTGTTGCGTACAACCACCCACTCCAAACTCTCTACCAAATCATGAGCGGCAGAGTCCCATCTTGCGTCACTGTGAGTTCCCCAATTTATTGCAAACAATGGTAATAATCGTAGAGGAAGGCATAAACGACTCACGCTCTCTTCACTCTCGTTACTAAAGGGCTGTATGGACGATGCGTTTGGAGACTGGAGACCTCACCTTGCAATGCTAATTTCCAATGCTGGGATTCGACCTGACGTGGAGCAGAAGGCCTTTGTTATGCTAGGAGACACACTCCGTAAGGATCCTTCTTATTCACCAGATTTGAAGCAATCAATGAATTGTTAGCAATAGCAATAACATTCACCTTTTTTTTTGTCTCAGGAAATAAGAATCTGGTTTATGGAGCCCAATTTTGTCATCTGATGGCCCAGTCAACATTTGCTGAGGATTCGAAGTTGGGTCCATTGCTAGGACTTTCTCCCGATCGCTCTAATGTCATTGAAGCCACGCAGATGACCGAAATCTACGAGTTTGCAATGTCCCTGGCAGACACTCATTTTAATTTAGGCTCCAGCTTCCTCCATGCAAAATTTGAATACGTGAAAAGTCTCATCAACTTCGGGTTCACATTCCAAGGATTTTCGTACTGTGAAGTCATTGCCAAGCAGCTGGGATCATTGGGGAGTAAGGATGAGTCTCTACGCTGGGGTTTGCTCCAAGTAGGAGAGAGACTCAAGAATGTTGACCTCTCCAACAACTCTGATTGGATCCAAGACCTGAGGAACGCTCTCACTGACGCACAGACGACGGATAATAGTGAGAGCAGCTCACGAAGAGGGAGTTATCCTCCTAGTGGGATTTCATCTGTGGACCCAGGGGGATCACAAGTGACTGGGCCAGACGGCGCCCTGATACAAGACCCCGTGGTGGAAAATGGATATCAACCAGTCAGCAATATTCCAATGTTTAATCCGAATCAGGTTGGAAACGAGGGCTATGGGCAGCCAGAGCAAGTTTCAAATCAGAACGCAGGTGCTTATGAATCACATCAATCGCAACTGATGCCTACCAATCCACTGGTATGGATTTGCTTAACCTATTTAACCTATTTAAGAAAGTTGTACAACTTCCCCAGATTAGTTTTATTCCGTATAAATTTCACCAGATTCATCGTTATATCAATGTGTATTTTTTGTTTACTATTTTTAGTCATATCCCAATCAGTTTCAAACAAAGACAGAATTCGAACCAAATCAAGTTCAACAGCCTTCCTGGAACATCCCTGCTCCGGTGAATCAAGAAGTAGGAAGTTGGGCTACTGGTGGAACGTCATCTTACCCGAATCTGCAACATCAACAACAGCCTAGTGGAACGCTATCTTACACTAACCCCCAACAGCAGATACCTAAGCAAGAGGACCTAAATTCAGGAATGTTTACGCCGCAGCAGAAGCTTTATGGTGATCCCACAGTCGGTAAGATCCATAACCTCCTCTGTGCATTCCTACTGTAATCTGTTCTGAGTCCTTTGAATTGTAATTAGCTTTGTGTAATTAAAGTAAGTAAAGTGTAATTGGAACTGAACTGCTTTTGTAGGACCAAATATGGAGTATAATGAAAATAACAATGATATCAACTATCCCCCTCCAAGTGGAGTTGGTTCACATGGTGCTCCGCCCAGTGGAAGTGGAAACGGGTGGATAGCACCCAAGGGACCCAACACAGGGATGGATACTACTGGATTCCAGCCATACCCCTCATACACACAACCACCGGCACCGCGAATCCAACCGCTATCATCCTCCACAAAGGTAAGGCCAGGAATCATTCTTCCTTTTCTTTTCTTGGTAATTAAAGGAGTTTAGGAATACGTTTATGACCGAACCGCCTGCCCTAAAAAACTATTAGAGGAAAACGGTGAGATTTGAAGACGATGAGGATGGAGTTGGTAACCGGATGAGTCGATCCCAAGCCCTCAACATTCTCAGAAGAGTGGAAAGTGATGACGTGGTGGAGACAAGTGAGGAGGAGGAGAGTCCAAAGCTCCCAGTCCAGTTTAAATCCACGTATCCCATTGATACTCCGCTAGGACATCGCCTAGTACCCACTTCCAGTGCCCCTCCCCTCCGGACTTCCAAAGTGAACTCAGTGAGGACGTACCCGGTAGACAGGAAGTGCTGTGATGCCTCCAAGCCTTGTGCTGACCACAATTCACAAATCCCTCCTCTTCTGCTCCCTCCACGAAGTGCCGGACCAAATTTCAACTCATTCAAGGAACCTCTGGTTGAAGGTCAACGGAAGGTAGCCATTTACTCTGGTTGACTTGTTGACTCCTGTTTAACTAATCAGTAATCACCTCACCCTCATCCATAATCCATACCATTGTAATACCATTTGGTTTCGTTTTTATTGAGTTCGGATTCCAGCATGAAGTTTTGATTTGGTTCGGCACTTCACACCCTTTGACCCCTTGTTATAGTCTCCAATTAGTGTATTCAGCTCAGTTTTATTCCAATTGTTTTTTTTATTAATTAGTTATCTTTTTCTATTTGTAATTTCCCTTTACCTGTAAAATGAAGTCATAATTGTTTTCTTTCGTATGTTGTGCAGAGTCAGGAAAAGAAGCCGGACGAGAAAAGTGATGGTAAGAAAAAGGCAAATACTACGAATACCAACAAAGGTGGATTATTCGGTTGGCTAGGACTACGACCCAAGAATCAGATGATTCTTCCAGATGATAAGGAGCCATCCATTGTCTGGGACGAGGCCAAGAAGAAATGGGTCAACTCAACTGCGAGCGGTGAGGATC
>Ga0194135_10001915_pt1 | contig 12570 bp, 5 predicted proteins | sample LitLau_LLRF_2013_FD_134024 | JGI IMG/M metagenome (GOLD analysis project Ga0194135, IMG submission 134024) | Freshwater sediment microbial communities in response to fracking from North America - Little Laurel Run_MetaG_LLRF_2013 (version 2) | ecosystem: Environmental > Aquatic > Freshwater >... | reverse complement strand
GGTGGAAGAGGAGGAGGAGGTGGAAGAGGTGGAAGAGGTGGAAGAGGAGGAGGAGGTGGAAGAGGTGGAAGAGGTGGAAGAGGAGGAGGAGGTGGAAGAGGTGGAAGAGGTGGAGGAGGTGGAAGAGGAGGAGGAGGTGGAAGAGGTGGAAGAGGTGGAAGAGGAGGAGGAGGTGGAAGAGGTGGAGGACTTCAAACATTTTATTCTACACACGTCGGCTGTAGGTTGTTTAGAGTTTGCATTTGTAAACTAGGCACAAGAATAACAGGGCCCAGCGAATTCAATAGTCGTTTTAAACTTTAAAAAAGTAAAAAGTCTGTGGAATTGCAAGTCTCACATAATTTTTTAGTTCTTGAAACTTTCACAATATCTTTTAGGTATGCTTGAAAGTGTTCATTAAGCTTGAAGCGATCACAAGCTGAGTAAATAATAACAGTAACCTATCACAATAATTAGGAAGCCTTTATAGACTTGTCTGAGTGTGCACTCACTTTCAACAGGCTTGTTATGGCTGGTTTGTATAAAGGTGGATATAGATCTCTGTTTTATTTATTTATTTAGTACATATCAATGAAAATTGATGCCTTAATTTTCATTCCTACACTCTGCAACGTGTTGAGCATCTAAACATTTTCAAGGAGCTTGCTATCCGATTGAAGTTGATAATAAATATATCTATGTGAGTGAGAGAGAGACCATTACTGGAAGTGTTGGAAAGAGTAAGCAAGTGGTGTTGGTTATACGAATTGGTAGGGTTTGTGTGAGTTTCTTGTGTTACCGCAAACCTGACAGCATTGAGAAAATACTAGGGAGAAAGCTTCATCGGAATTTGGATTCTGAACTGCCTGGAGTTTTTGAGATCCAGCAGGGCACCGTATAAGTTCTTTTGGGACAATATCGCAAGATAAACGACCCTTATATAAAGGTGTGTAGGTAGGGAAAACCAAACTGGGATGTATTTGTGTAGTTAGTATGGATAACGTCTTCAGACAACCGCGAGACATGCATCAATGATGAATGAGATTATGTCCAGAGGCTGGACATGAAGAATTTTCCCGAATAAATAATTTATGACGGACTCGGCATGTTCATCTCAATGGATAAATTTTCACTTTGAATTATCGTCAGCGCAGAATTAATGTCTTCTTTTTACTGTTATTCTGTCATTTTTGGTCTGATAGTTTGTCAGAAGTGCCCAGGCCAATATCGTCTTATTTTATTGCGAACAGTTTATTTTGTTTCTATGCCTGAGTCTGCCTGAGTCTGAAGTAAAAGAACTTCCTCTATCGATTCTAAGTGAAATGACAAAAAATAAACCAACTTTCTCGCACTTCCGAGCGACACAATATTAAATAATACAAAAATCAGTCAGAAAGAAGAACTCGATTCAAAAAAATTAATCAACTAGAATTGCTGTGAATCTCAGCAATTGAGATAAAATCTGGTGATAGTGTGTCGTATTGTTACCTGAAAAGAAATTATGAACTGCGATGAATTCTTTCTAGAAAATTGGAGAGACACGAAAAGAAAAAGAATCGCTAGTAATAAACAATATTGGGATGGCGTGCACACACAATCAAATATCACACGCATTCCTTTCAGTACATCTCTCTCGTATTAATCCATAATATTCATGGCAGTCCCCTGTAGTACTTTGTAGAGCGACGCTGATGATGATGATGAGAGGAGAAAGCTTTTCTAGCACCTTCAAAATGGGTTGAATAAACATTTTCTTCATGTCCTTCTGGCCAGAGAAAAGCTTCAGCATGGCGTGCATACATTTTTGTTGGTGTTTGTATTAACAGAAAATGAACAGACGGTGTTGAAAGACAGCTCGGAACAATCGTGAATCCGTAATTTCATACGCCTCTGATCCCGTGAAAAATCTGCAACGACCGTATAGAATATTCTCCTGTAATGTTACTTCAGAAAGGAAATGGTGTACTGCGACAATGCTTATCGGAAAAGGCTTCGGAAAATATTATTGCACGGGTTATTGAAAAACACACACACACATGCCAGACACGAAGAAGTGTATTTGCTTCATATCTTTTTATATTTGTAACTTGTGCTTTCCTCAGCCAATTCGGATTTACTGATTGTGATGATCAATCCCATCATCCCTGAAATACCAGAGCTGCCACAGACTTTCTCTTTTTTGCATTCATTTCACATTCATGAATCTTTCTATTGAAACACGAATCTACTGTTATGTTGTTGACACAGGGATCCATGATAATCCTCATAAGCTCCATCGTTCATTTTAATACAATGCATGCATATATACATGTAAATGTAGACTCGATGAGATCTACTCTCAGTTACATGACATATAATACTTGCTGGATTATACGTGGTGTTTGCATGACGAAGTAAGTTTGTCCCTAGAGATTATAGCTTATACAATAGTAAAGAATGTATGCGATGTTGGACGGAAAAGCTCTTGAAAACCCTACCAGAAAATGTATGAGACGAAGAAGATTCTTGGCAAGTTATGAATCCCATTCGAAAAATTCCAAGACACAAAAAAGCCAATCTAATGTGAGTGAGGTATCCCGAGATATTGACCTCCAAACCACATCATTCCATAAAACTTTCTCGGATTTATAATGGGAAAGCGGATGGGACATTTTTCTCATTCGTGACTTCCTATTCTAGTTCCGCTGAAGCGAGAAAAACGATGCATTTTGGGAACATAAACAATTCAAAGGAATGATGGCCTCGACTACAAAAATTTGTTTTAAAGAGAACGAGCGGAATAACACACGATGAGGTTATCTCTTACAGGTCTGCCGATGAAATATTTAGACTGAACTTTATAGGGACAGAGAGATTTGACTTTGTGCTCTGCTTCTAAGGGAGTTTTCTGACAACCCTCAAGTAATAGGAAGAGTGTAAAGAGACCTTATACATAGTGTATAGTGTGTTAGTTACGGAAATTCACGACTACCCTGTAGAACGATTAACATTTCCTCAACTCTAGCGGTGAAATAGTGAGATCTCTGCGAACCGAAAAGGAATTGGCTTCATGCACGAGCAGAAAAAAAGAAGTGATCGAGAGAGAAAGTTTTTTGCCGTCCGAATACCGTCATTTCTTAGTTTATACTGAGGCTTTTTAGGGAAACAGTAGAAGAAGTAGATGACTGTCTAGTGAGTTGGGAGTGAGCACTAGAAATATGTGATTACTATGTAAATCAAATGGAAAGGGAAATTTGGCTCACTTTCTGTCTTTGTTTGGTTGGGCTAAGAGATAGGAAGCCATTTATTGTACGAGTGCTTGTGGGCGAGTAGAATAAGATCAATTGTTAAGCACATGACAGCGAGTGTTGTAAATCAGAAGGAAATGGTGTGCCTGTACAAGCTCTAATATGTCATTCACTGTTGAATGATAAGCCAAAGTGCAGAGCAGTAAATAAATGCAATTAGTAAGCCGAATGAGCCGTACGTACTGCTGACTCGAGATCGATCAAATGCCGCATATTAGCTCATTACTAACTTGCGACAGTATCACTTTTCCTACAAATACGTACGTTTGGTCCCACTGACTGTGCTTCAAAAAGGGAAAGTATATAGTGTGGGAGCAACGTGAGACAAGAGAAAGCAGTGAAAGTTGAATTACGCAAAAACGGATAGAGAGAGATGCAGGTGATCTTTCGGGAAGAAACTAAACTAGAAATTCCATAGATGTGCATGAAAACTATTTGAACCGGCACGAGAGAGAAGAGAGAAAGCATTCAAAGCATCTGGGAATTCATGGCAGGAGCGATGGAAAGTGGAAGTAGTTTTGCGAATATCCTTGAAAAGAAAAGTCATACCATTCTGGGCTATGAAAGAAGAGGAGAGAGTGGCGTGTGTATGTGGCCTGGTGATGAGAAAGGCCGGAAAGCATCCCTCCCTACGAATTTATGTGCCACTACCACTGCCACCTCGTCTCTCTCATCTTTCTAACATCAACAAAGATGCTGGTGGATGAGTCGTCAACGATTCACAGTAGAAAGTACAGGTGGAAACTCCTGGTCTTCTTCTCAAGGATCACTGCAGGCTCCTTTATGCTTTCTTCTATGTATACTACTCAGCTTCCGTTACTGCTGCTGATCCACTCCGGCTCGTCAACATTGTGTACTTTATTCCTCCACTCCAAAGTTCCTCCTTTCACTTCACTATTATTCATTCCAAGCTCACCAAAGGATTAAGCCTTCTTTCCTTCTTTTCTGGAGCACAATAAAAAATACTCTCTTCTGATACTCAAAATATGACTTGCTTTCTGAGCCCAATTTGCCCTTACTGAATCTCATCCAAACACAATAGTTGTTAGGTTTTAGAATTTCATACTTACAGACACAATAATAATAGTAACCTGCTAGCAGAGACCCAAGGTCACATGACCTAATTTCTTGGCATGAGTTTATCTTGAGAGTCATCATCATCAGGTTTATACAGTTTCCAAACAACAGTAAGCATAAGTAGTAAAACTATAAAAGGATGATTTCATTGGGCCAATTCATTAGATGGAAATAAACGAATGATCTTATATATTGCACATTTGGTAGTGTAGCCATCATTTTTATTGCTGTTCCTTATTGTGCCTGTCCTCCTTTCAAAGATCTTGCGCAACTCCTCTCCCTCAGCATGGGAAAGTTTTTGTGCTTTTAGTGCTGTGGGAATTTGTGTGCTTCGCAGACTATGGCGCGGGTACAATATATACAAACACACACGCGGAAACTAAAAGTATAAGTTTGTTTCCTCAGCATATATGTATCTATCAATGTGAAAATAATTCGAATGCAATTGAGTTCAGGTGCGAGTAGTTGATGATGTAAGGGTGAATAACGTAATTACCTTTCTCTCTCTCATCTTGTCATGAATTGAAGCAGCAGTCGGAGAAGGAAGTGTTGTTTGAACCGTTCAGAGAAACAAGATTTTGCAATGTGGAGAAATAATTTATGTGAAAGATGTGTAGTCGTATACCGGAAGACGGAGAAAGTCAGAAGATGCTGTGCGAAAGGATTTGAGAGTCTTTTCGAGGAGTTTTAGGTGTGATAGAGTTAGTCCGCCGCAGCAGCCTCCTCCACATCATCATTTCGCACTTTCTGTTGCATTATATGACGGCTCTTGTTATTTGTGTACATGTACGAATGTTTGTAAACGAGACTAAGTACTTTCTCATAGGGTGAGACGCGTTGGGTGAAAGCCAGCGAAACGTCAACCAAGATTTGTTTGCCAACTGACTTCATGGGGAAAGTAATGGAAAGCACAATTTAGCTTTCAAGCGGTTCGACAAAAAGGTAAAAACACATATGTGTGAATATTGATCCTGGGAGGACACTTACTATTTCTCCTCACATTCAATAGAGAATACCAACGTCGTAATTGATTGCCTCTAGCATTCATGGCGAAAGATTGAATTAGGCTGCTGCAGAGCCCGTTGATTGTTATTATTTCTGTGCATAGAGCATATATATATATAGCCGCAATAAATAAATTCCAATTCTACACTTCTTAAGTACGTGTGAATATTTATATGCTCTGAGGAAGCGGTCTCGTATAATGCTTTGCTTGTGTGTGCTACAAAAGGAGCATATAATGTAATACTATGCTCGCTGGCACAAATAATGCTTTCTTTATTCTCCGCCTCCGTCTTTCTTTTTCCTCAAACAAAACATTTTTCCACACACGAAACACCTGATGAGCATATTGGCCATCAATCTTTATCATACTTTCTTCCTGCGGAAACTCCTCATTACAAAAATTAAGCGGATGAGAAATCTCCTATCCAAAGTTGTTTCACGGCCAAATAACTTGGCAGAACGGAGCTAACTACATATTTTATTACTTTGCAGAAGGGTTTCTCCGTGTCTACATGAGAAACTGAGTGAGCAACGCAATGGTTAATTAATGGAAGTGTAATGATAGTTCCCGCAGAGTCTTCCCGTCAGCCGCGCCCCAACAACTACGCTTGTGAGTATAAGAACAGCGTGTTGGTTTGTTGTGGCAGGGTCAGCAGGACAATAATGAATAATGTACTGAAGAAAGAATGCGAGGATCTTATGAATTGATGGATGGATTAGAAATTATGGTTATTTAGTAAATGTATGGATGGGGTCACGAGAGGGTTAAGGAATGCTTATAGGCGGCCAGAGGGGAGCAAAGTGAAAGTCAGCGGCTTTGAGGAAAGACCGAAGAAGGAGAAGAAGAAGAAGAAGAAGAGAGATTACTGGAGAAGTTAGAACAGACAAAATTTCACCTGTTTTCTATTGGCTCTCCCCAAATCTCCATCCCAAGCGACTGAATTTTGCGTTTGATCCAGGAAATGATGAGTAAGGGACTACGAAGGAGAACCTCGTCTTGTACCTTTCTATCTGCTGCTGCACTGCATGGGCAGTAGTATCACATGTATAGGTAGGTAGAGATGGGCCTTTGGTAGAAGGGATTCCTGTGTGTGTGTGAGAGGTGTGGGCCGATATGATTCAGCAGCAGACCTGCTGCTGCAAGGAAGGACGGAGAAAGCGGCGAGGACTGTTCTTATGAGCTCTACACGACTGCTATCATCCATCCAAGTCGATATATTATAGTGAGGTCCACACGAGAGAAGGGTAACTCATTCTGAGTCCTCCCGTTATTATAAAGCTAAGTTTCCTCGCAGCGAAGAGAGAAAGTGTGGTGGAAGTGTAGGAGAGCAGTAGTAGTGTAGGTTTCTCCTCTCTGGTTGTTTTCAAAGAATAACTACATCTGCTGACCTGTCAGTTGTGGATCTCGTCCCAAGGGATAAGCACCTTTCCTCGTGTCCTCCTCCATCTCAGTCTTCATCAAATGTCACTTCCCTTCTTGTTCACTTCTCTACAAATGTTTTCATCAGGCTTTCGATTAACTTTCTCTCACTAATACCTTCTCTCTGACTTTTCAATAATCACCTGTCCCCAAAACCCCACTGCACATTCGTCTAAGCAAGCAAATATATAGCTCAAGTCCCGCAGTCTGACTCTGCTCCTCTTCCCAACCAAACACAATTTCCGGTCTTCTCATAGTCTCATCACATTCAATCATATCGCAGTCACAATGGTCACACAACTTATTGTGAACTGTTTTTTAAACCTTTATTATTTCCTCGAAAAAAATCACGCCACATTATAAGAAGTTACAGGCTTCAGTAAACGACATGGAATTTCTTCGTCTCGAGCAATCAATTCTGATTCTTTCAACTGATCAGAATCAGGAGAAAGCAAATAAATGTCCATTCAAGCACGTGATGAGGTGGATTGTTTGACGACTCTGCTCTGTGTAACATAGTGAAAGCAATATAAATGATCAATTATAATAACTACCCAACTAGTGAAAGTGAACCTTGAAAGAATTCACGCAACTCTATAATGATTCGGAGGAATCGAGTAGAACGTTATAAATTTATTTTATGTCTGATGCTCATTTCGTTTCGTTTGGAGTCAGGTTCTGCTGGGAATCCCGACGCTAAACGACTTTATGATGACTTGCTCTCCAATTACAACAAACTTGTTCGCCCTGTCGTCAATGTAAGTGATGCATTGACGGTGAAGATCAAACTCAAACTGTCTCAGCTCATTGATGTGGTAAGTATTGTTCAATTCTATTCCATTCTTTCTGTTGTCATCCTTTGTCGTCTAAGGGCATTCTTGCCATCCTGAGTGTGCATCACAATCTAACAATTTCCCTGTTTGCATCTCTTGAAATCGGATACAAGAATCATTTGTCTTTTACAAATATAAATCAATCTGCTTTAGAAGGTTTTTTTTTAATTTTACACGGCATCGCAAGCGTACATTACAAGAGTGTGGTAAAACTATTATTCCGTGAAATTCCTTTACCCTCCTGTAATTTATTGAAGTGAAAGTTATCAAACGAAGCTCAATTCTCTTTCTTTATTTGGGTCGTATGGGTAAAAGAGTACACATAGCAATTTCAATGACAAATAAAAAATAAGTTGTGGGTAGGACAGAACTCGTAAGAATAATACATGAGACCTCAAACTCCACAGTATTTACTTTATTTAACCAGGTTGTCTGGTGTGCTCATAAATATGTAAAGACAATTCACTCAGGCTCTGACAAAAGAGAGATTAAATTTGGGAAATATAACCTTACGATTGTGTGATTTAATAATCTGATAAGTGAAGGAATATCTGAGCCAGTGTATAGGTATATAGGCACTCTATCTATACACACATTGCCATAGTCTGCCTCTGCAATGAGTTCCTTGAGAGGGAGAGAAAGAAATTTACTCTTCCAGCCAGACTTAAGGCTAAACAATAATAGATTAATTCCCATACATCTGCTATCAACCGTAATGCTTATTAAACTGACAGAAAGGGGAAGCAATTTCGCTATGCATCACTCATGTTGTTAATTATTAGAAGAATAGAAAAATGGATAGATTCTTTTGCGAAGCCTAGAGAGAACTACTGTTCTTTTCAGCTGTCAAGATTAGAAGACCAAGACAACTATGAAATTTGCGTGCTTTTCTACTGCTGTCAGTGTTACATTGTTTAGATACAATTTTCTCCCAATGGGTAGAACTACTGCTGTATTCTTTCCTTTGATCCTGGAACTTCCTAAAGTGTACAATGTATGCGTATTACGTATCATCGCACTGACTAAGACTACAAAAGCCTGCATGGACGTGTGCAGGAGAGAGTGGAAGTTCTTTGAGAAATAAAGCAGTCACATGCAACTTTCATTTCTCACCAAAAGTTGGAAGCAAAAACATCTTAAGAAAAATCAACCCATTGGTTTCGCTTCATTCTTTCTCTTGAAAGTCTCTCTGTAAATATGGAATACGTATTTTTTATAACCCCATATATAATGAAATACATATATTTAAGACTCAGCTTCTCTCTCTCTTTCGCTCGAAAGTCTCCACATTCTTCTTTTATCGTATCAATCAATCACAAGAAAGGAACCTTATTATGATTTCATATGTGGGAATCTAGATGATTGTTGGCGATAAAGGCAAACCATGTACACATGTGTGGGGAGATATCTTTTGTACTCTCGTGTCTTGTTCATGGCAGCTTATCTACTTCCTTATGTATTTGACTATTATATGAGGTTGGGCAGAATTCCTGTGTGACATTTTTCACCTCCAGTAATGATTTCAACTCGTGATGCGAATCTATCATACGAAGCGAAACGGAAATATCATAAAATTCTCTACGAGTCGTACTATCACGATTGAATAGTTCCTCTTTCCTATATATGCTTTAGAAATTGCGTGAATTGTGGAAATGAGTTTTTTAACATTCCCATCTAACTTCACCAGTTCTGCTCCTTTTGTGGAAATCATCTGTAAGGCTGTCGTCCCTCCTGCTAACTCCCTATGTGTATAAAGTAGGGCTGTGTTGGTGCTTCCAGTTCCGAACTTTGGTTAAGAATTCAACTCCAACTCATGCCCCCACTCAAGCGAACAGACCATATCTATGTGCTGTACAGAAGAGAGCAGAACTCATAGTTGAAAAGTATCGATTGATGTCTTGATTTCATTCTCTTCCTTCCAAAGATTCTATATATTCTATGTATACGTGTGCACTTTTTGTAAAACGAGAACGTTACCAAATCTTTAACCAAAAGTAACCAAACCTTACATATATATATATTCCTTTCAAACATCTCTCGTGGATTAGGTAAGTAGTGTAGACAGACCTTGTGTAACTTCATTCTGACCTGTTCCTAAATTACACAAATTGTATGCGAAGCATCAAGAGTTGGAGATTTATATCTTTTAGGAAGTAGCGTGAATTCCTCCTCTTGGAACCCGTTACACAAAGGTTTTTATTTGAGTAGGCAGCATTTTACAACTTCCGCAGACTAGTATTAAGATAGAAGATTCAGATAGCATATTGATCAATCACTTTAGTCAAAGGAAATTTAAGTAAACATCGTACAATATAAAACGATCGGGATGTCAACTCAACCGAACGTTCAAACGAGATCTATATCGTATATTTCTATCTATATGTATTTACAGCAGTGCTTCGTAAGCCTTTGTGAATTCACATCCTCAATATCTCTAGCTCTGTATAATTTTCCAGAATGTACGACTTAAAACCGAATTCGCCTGTGGATATTTAAGGATTTTCGAGGTATCCAGCATATTTTTCAACCCAAACGACTGAGCAACATTTTCGCAATGATATGTTATTTTCTTTTGAAAACGACCTTGTTAAATTCTCGTACAGTTGATTATAGTGCACAAACACATGATGAAATATACCACTCGTGCATTCGTGGAAGATTGGAAAGACTGGAACCTATGGAACTCTGTTGATATTCAGACTCTTGGTTTGTTTTAAATCACCGTGTTTTATATACTGGCTATATGATTATGGAAGTGTTTATCGACAAAACCTTTTGTGTTTGCTTGTAAGATGTGAAAATTGAATATCTCGAGTTGATTACGACTTAAATTAGTATCATGCTGTTGCTCATAATTGAAGATGACTGTAGGAAAAATTGATATGAACATGAATTGACAGCCCTTTGCTCTCACTTAACTTTTGAGCTTCCTTCCTCGGATTATTAAGTTTGAACACTTTGAAGCTCAGAGGAAGGAAAGTGTCATGATGATTTTATTACCAATTAATTTTCACTATGCTCTAAAGATAAAGGCGTGGATGTGATTTTGCAAAGGATCTCTAGAAGATTTGATTGAACTTGTTCTATTGGTTTTGTCTAAACTCTCTAAACTATGCTTGCACAGCAAAAGACCATAATAAACTACTGAACATGCATGGTTTAACGACGCATCATGATTCGCCTATATAACACAACAACGTGCATGACTTTTAATGGGTCTCATGGCATGAAACGTGTTGACAGCTGGGATAAAATGACTTTTCATTGAAGATAATGTTGTCGCTTAGTCTTAAATAACTCTTCATATTGTATGTGATCAAACTACAGACTTAATTAAACTAATACTTTCCAAACCTCTTTGTAATATTCATTCCATTCATGTAGACGTTAAAGATACATGTTACGTAACAATATGTGAAATTTAATTTTGTCTAATGGGTTTCTTGCACAGTGTATACCGCTGTATCTGCAGGACTTGCAGTATTGGTAAAACTTCTGCGGAACTGGCATTGGCACTTAGAACACAGGCGTCTCCAGTATACTAAACAATTTATTCATCGATATTTCTTATTGCAAAATAAATATTATTTATTTGATTACTACAAACAAGCAATGCAAGAATGACAGAATTGACTCTGCAGTTTAAGATAATTAAAATGGTATAGATTTTCATTAAGCCAGCACAGGCGCTCATACTTTATGCTTACAAAGCAGTATCTCTAAAGGGTAAAGCTTTGTGGATCTTACACACACAAGAGTTGAATGAGATTTTTTTCTATAAAAAAATATAATCTGAACGGAAAATGAAGTTCCCAAGCGGGAGATAAGTTGGGAGGTGCCACAAGATGTAAAAGTGTCCAGTTGACTTATGAATAAGATCGACAGTATAACTTAACTTGTAACAATTTATTTGTCACGTTAAATTGAAATGATGATCGAAAGTTATACGGCACATCGGTGGAATGAAAAGTTCCTGATGACACGAAGTTGGTGTAGAAGATATGTGTTTGAAAGAGTTGCGAAGGAAAGTTCTGAACTAGAAAGTATGGAGTCTAATTGTCTCCGGTAAATTTTACCTTAAAAGAGCGAGAGGTTTTGAAGAGCTCGAGGAAAGACGAACAAGATGGAGGATTAAGAGTGAGACAAAACCGTAATTCCATGCAGACTTTGGCAAGGAGAAAGTTTTACCGAGTCAGTTCGTCAGTCTCCTCTGTACTTATATATATATATATATGAGGAAATCCTCTTCTGTATCCAGCACCGTAGCCTTTATTCTAACTTCCATCATATTCTCTCATTTTATGACTACGAGTACTTCAACTCATTTATTTCTCGTGACTCACATACAAGTCTCATAAAGTCCTCTTTGTATAAGCCCATTTTTCTATGTAATTTCTCCCTTTTGAACTAACCAACAACAAGGTATCCTTGTGACATTCCAGCTAAAAAATACGCTTGTAACATTTCTGCACTTGGTGGTTTATAGAGGAGTATGATGAAAGACTATTGGCTCTGGTCTACCACTTTTACTAGTCTACATCAAGTTAAGTATGTTTCTAGGAAAATGATGGAATATTGTTTTCCTCTATTTATATACATCGCTTTACCACAGGAGAAAATAATGCCGACACTTTTCCCCATGCTGATATTTCTCATGTACAACTTTTAGAACCTCTTCTTCTTCTTCTTCCTCCGAGTTCAGAGTTGTTTTCCTCGAATTACCACAATACACTACATGCATACGTAAAAAGCTGTCTTTCCTTTGCACCTTTGCTGCGTTATAAACCCTCGTGGCAGAAGGAGCAGGAGGAAATTCTGCTTTCTATAAAATATTCCTGAAAGGGATCCTGCCTCATAAATTAAGATAGTGAGTTTCACTCCTATCAACCGAGTGTGATAAAACTTTCTTTTTTATTGGGTAACGATAACTCATCTACTAACAGTGTGTGTGTGTACTACACACCTCTCG
>Ga0194135_10001914_pt1 | contig 12572 bp, 13 predicted proteins | sample LitLau_LLRF_2013_FD_134024 | JGI IMG/M metagenome (GOLD analysis project Ga0194135, IMG submission 134024) | Freshwater sediment microbial communities in response to fracking from North America - Little Laurel Run_MetaG_LLRF_2013 (version 2) | ecosystem: Environmental > Aquatic > Freshwater >... | reverse complement strand
TTAAGAGCTGCCGCCATGCGGATGATGCATTTCGGATTTACGGTCTATGTTGCCGGGGAAACGACTACTCCGGCAATAAAAAAAGGAGATCTGCTGATTGCCGCTTCGGGATCAGGCTCTACCGCAACCATTGTCAAAGCAGCAGAAAAAGCAGCAACTGTAAACGCAGAGGTTATCGTTTTTTCTACCACCACCAATTCTCCTTTAGCCAGGCTGGCTAACCTGATTATACTTATTCCTGCTGCGCAGAAACAAGATCATGGAAAGACTATTTCTGCACAATATGCAGGCAGCCTGTTTGAACAATCCCTGCTCCTGCTGACGGATGCCATTTTTCAAACGATGCAGGCAGCTGAAAATACGCCTGCCGAAGAGCTCTGGGAAAGACATGCCAATCTTGAATAACTAACTGAATATCAGAATATATTAAATAAAAACAAATACATGGCAAAATTACAAGTAGCAATAGACTTATTAACAACAGCAGAAGCATTGGCTTTAACCGCTAAAATCGCTCCTTATATTGATATCATTGAGCTGGGTACCCCATTGATTAAAAATGAAGGTATCTCAGTAGTTACGGCAATGAAACAGGCACATCCCGATAAACTGGTATTTGCAGATTTAAAAACTATGGATGCCGGAGAACTGGAAGCTGATATCGCTTTTAAAGCAGGTGCAGATCTGGTAACTGTTCTGGGAGCGGCAGGTGATGCTACTATCGCAGGTGCAATCAAAGCCGGAAAGGCCCATGGCAAAGGAGTGGTAGTGGATACTATTGGGGTAGCTGACCGCGTTAAACGTGCCCGTGAAGTGACGGACTTAGGTGCAACATTTGTCGAACTACATGCCGGACTGGATGAACAATGGACAGCGGGATATTCTATTCAGGTATTAATTGACGAAGCCGCCCGTGCCGGAGTACCTGTTTCTATAGCTGGTGGTGTAAATATTGACAATATTACTGCAGTCATCAAAGCTGGTGCAATTGTAGCCGTTGCTGGTGCTGCTATCTACGGTGCTGAAGATCCCGCAGCTGCCGCAAAGGCATTACGCGAGGCTATAGATGCTGTTTAATTACAGTTAAAGCTCATTTTAAAAGACATTCCATCTCGATGGAATGTCTTTTTTTTTAAACGACCAGGTTTTACACACCAGAATGTAATGTTTTATCTCCCGCGCTATATTGAGGATATTGTGGAACACTATTTGATAACAATTAAACAAATAAATAGCTAAAATAATTAACTATGACCAAAAGGATACACGTACTGGAAGATGACAGTGATATCAGGTATATCATTGAATATTTATTAAAGGATGAGGGTTATGAACTACAGCTTTCTTCGTCAGTCAGTGAACTGAAAAGCAAACTACGTGACTCCTTACCTGATCTCTTTATTATCGATGTCATGTTACCTGATGGAAACGGAATTGAAATCTGCGATGACCTGAAAAATGACATGTTCACCAAACATATCCCGGTTATTGTAATGTCAGCGAATCCGAGGAGTAAACAAATGAGCACTCAGGCATGTGCCGATGATTACATCAGTAAACCATTTGACCTGGATGATGTAGTCAAAAGAATCAATAACCTATTGGTCGAAAAAACTGCCTGAATTTAACATAAAGCCTGCCTTCAAAATAAGACAGGCATTTATTTCTTTTGCAGATATTGCAGAATCAGTGCAGCCGTTCTGGCTGAAGCACCTGGTTTACCCATTATTTCTGCTAAATCTTTATAATCTTCCAGCATTTTCACCCTCCATGGTCCTTCAATTAACCGTGCCAGATTTTCCGTTATATTTATTGTATTACAATCTTCCTGAATCAGCTCGGTGACAACTTCCGAATTCATAATCAGGTTGACCAGTGATATAAATTTGATTTTTACCAGCATCCTGGCAATCGCAATTGAAATTGCACCTCCTTTATAAACGACTATCTGGGGGACATGGAACAAAGCTGTTTCCAGCGTTGCCGTACCAGATGCTACTATAGCAGCGGTTGCTACGTTAAGCAGGTCATAAGTTTGTCCAAAAACAAGTTTCACATTTTTTGCGCCGATAAACTGCTGATAATAAATCACCGGAAAACCGGGAGCAGCAGCAACTACAAACTGATGATCGGGAAATTCTTCAGTAACACTTAACATGGCTGGCAAAAGCCGCTCAATTTCCTGCTTACGGCTACCTGGCAACAATGCGATTACCTGTCCGTTATCCAATCCCTGTTTTTGACAGAAGTCAGTATCAGGTATAAAAGAAGCTTTCTCATCCAGCAAAGGATTACCTACATAATCCACCTCCATCCCCCATTCTCGATAGAAATCAACCTCAAAAGGAAGGATACAGAACAGATGATCAACGACCTTTTTAATTTTGAGGACCCGCTTCTGATTCCAGGCCCAGACTTTAGGAGAAATATAATAGCATACTTTGATTCCCTGCTGTTTTGCAAAATCAGCTATTTTTAGATTGAATCCTGGAAAATCAATCAGAATCAGTACATCCGGCGAATAATTCAGGATATCATTTTTACAGGTTTTCAGGTTCCGGAATATCGTCCTGAGGTTGAGAACAACTTCTGTAAATCCCATAAATGCCATATCAGCATAATGTTTTGCCAGCTGCCCTCCTTCGGCCTTCATTTTATCTCCGCCAAAATATCTGAATTCGGCACTGGTATCCTGATCTTTCAGTGCCTTCATTAAATTGGCACCATGGAGATCCCCTGACGCTTCACCTGCTACCAGATAGTACTTCATGATTGTGACATTTTATAAAAAAAGAATAAGAAGCCCCAGATAAAAGTGGCACTCAGAATCCCTCTTCCTGTATCTTCTTTATTGACTTTAAAAAAATATTTCAGCAGCAGCGCATTCACAGCAATACAACCAATCAGTAACAAATCGGCCTTCGCTAAATAAGATATGCTATGCATAATGAACCAGACTATTGAGACCAGTATTCCGGGAAGGACAAGCCCGATTCCGAAGCCTGTCCAAACACTATTTTTAATATTTTTAATCATTAAACGTCCATGAATTTAATATTGGAATAGCATGATGAGCAGTTAAATCAAACTGCACCGGTACAACCGACACGAAACCATTATCCAAAGCCCATACATCTGTATCTTCACCTTTGTCATTATTCTGAAATACTCCGGTTAACCAGTAATAGGGACGTCCGTAAGGATCCTTTCTTTCATCAAATTCTTCTGCCCATTTTGCATTCGCCTGGCGGCAGATTTTAATGCCTTTAAGCTCTCCTCCCCTGGGAAAATTCACGTTCAACAAAGTCGCCTGTGGCAAACCATGATCCAGTACCTGACGGGCAATAATCTTAACAAATTTAAGACAATGGCTAAAATCAGCTTCCTCAGAAAAATCATCTAAAGAAAAACCAATCGAAGGAATGCCTTCAATAGCCCCTTCTACTGCAGCGGACATCGTCCCTGAATAAATTACATTGATTGAATTATTCAGTCCGTGGTTGATTCCTGAAACACAAAGATCTGGCTTTTTACCTTTAAATATTTTATTAACGGCCAGCTTTACACAGTCTACAGGTGTACCTGAACATTTATACATTTCAACACCTTCATAAAGATCAACACGATCGAAACGCAATGGTTTTCCAATCGTAATTGCATGTCCCATTCCTGATTGCGGCCCATCTGGTGCAACCACTACGACATGGCCTAATTCCTTAACTGCTTCAATCAGATTCCTGATTCCCGGTGCAGTTACACCATCATCATTTACTACTAAAATATTGGGTCTGGATTGCTCTTTCTTCATGCAGGTAAAAGTACAAGATTATGGGACAAAAAAAGCCGGAAATTCTTATTTCAAAAAGTATATTTGAACATAACTTATTAAACATGAAAAAAAAATTACTTGTTTTCTCCTGCTTTATACTTGCAGGTTCATCCCTCATGGCACAGGTGGGATACCAGTGGAAGACTGCCTCTTCCGGTGGCTATACCTATAAATATGTGACCAATGACCCCACCAAATCGCGCTTTTACACTTTACCTAACGGCCTGACAGTTATCCTTTCTGAAAATGCTAAAGAACCGAGCATTGAATACCGTATGGCCGTAAGGGCCGGCAGTAATACTGATCCGCGTACTTCTACGGGGCTGGCACATTACCTGGAACATTTGTTATTTAAGGGAACTGATCGTTTTGGTACGCTGGATTACGCGAAGGAAAAACCCTTACTGGATAAGATCGAAGGTCTTTATGAAAAGTATCATGCAACAACTGATCCAGCTAAACGAAAAGAAATCTATGCGCTGATTGATCAGACATCGGGTGAGGCTTCCAATTATTCGATAGCGAACGAATATGATAAAATGATGAAGTCAATTGGCGGACAGTCTACCAATGCGCATACCTGGTATGAAGAAACTGTTTATAATGAAGACTTCCCTTCAAATGCAACGGATAAGTTTCTCGCCTTGCAGGCAGAACGTTTCCGTAATCCGGTATTCCGTATTTTTCATACAGAACTCGAAGCGGTTTATGAGGAAAAAAACAGAGGACTGGATAATGATTCCAGAAAGGTCAGTGAAAAAATGAATGACTTGTTGTATCCTACACATAATTACGGGCAACAAACTACTATCGGAACTATTGAGCATTTAAAAAACCCTTCGCTGGTAGAAATCCGCAAATATTATAACAAATATTATGTACCCAATAATATGGCCATCGTATTATCAGGAGATTTCAAATCGGATGAAATGATTCAGAAAGTGGCAAAGTCTTTTGCTTATATGAAAGCTAAACCTCTGGAATTATACAACCCTGCGGCAGAAAAGCCACTGACGAAAATCCAGACTGCTGATATTAACGGGCCGAGTGCTGAGTCTGTAAAAATCGGCTACAGAGGTTTTGCGGAAAATACTAAAGAGAGTATGCTGCTGGACTTGATTTCCAGCATCCTCTCCAATGGTAAAGCCGGATTAATGGATATCAATTTAAATAAACAGCAAAAAGTACTGAATGCAAATGCGGGTTACCAGCAAATGAAAGATTATGGTACTTTTATGCTGTCTGCAATGCCTAAACAAGGTCAGACACTAGATCAGGCTAAACAACTCCTGCTCGATCAGATTGCTTTGATCAAAAGCGGTAATTTTGATGCAAGCCTGATTAAAGCTACAGTAGCAAACAGTAAACTGAGTCTGCTGGAGTCATTCGATAAAAATAGTTTCCGTGTAGAAGCAGTGACTAATGAATTTATCTTAAACCGGGCAACCAAATGGGATAAATCATTGAGTAACCCGGATGATATGGCCAAAATCAACAAGAAAGAAGTAGTTGATTTTGCAAATAGATTTTTCAAAGATGATTATGTAGTTATTTTAAAACATAAAGGCGAGGATAAGAGCATTCAAAAAGTAGAAAAACCTGCAATTACTCCTGTTAAAACCAATACAAACGAAACGTCTGTCTTCACTAAAAATCTACTGGCTTCGCCCACCAAACCTATTGAAGCTAAATTCCTGGACTACCAGAAAGATCTGAATTTCGGAAAAACCGGCATTGCGGATGTGGTGACAGTTCAAAACAAAGAAAATAGTATTTTCAAACTCACCTATCGTTTCGATATGGGCGCATGGAATTCTAAACTGTTACCTTACGCAGCCAGATATCTTACTTTCCTGAGTACTGACAAATATACTGCCGAAGAAATCAGCAAACAGTTCTACAATATCGCCTGCAACTATTCCTTTGCTGTAAGAAACGATGTAACTACGATTGAAATCAGCGGACTGCAGGAAAATTTTGATCAGGCTGTAAGTTTAACCGAACATATCTTTGCCAATTGCAAAGCCAATGAAGACGCATTAAAAGAGATGAAAAGCAGTATCCTTAAATCAAGGGAAAATACAAAGCTGAACAAAGCTGCTATTCTTTCAGGCCTGATGAACTATGCACAATTCGGCCCCACAAACCCTATGAATTTTGTGCTATCGAACGATGAGTTACAGCAAATGACGTCGGCGCAATTGCTGGATATCCTGCATCATATCAATTTGTATAAACATTCTGTTAATTATTATGGCCCGGAAACACTGGAAACTTTTACCAAACATATTGAAAAAGTACATGTATTGCCTCAGTCGTTTACTGAAGCTGCCCCGGCCCAGCATTTCACTTATACAGCGAATAAAGACAATCAGGTATACTTTGCCAACTATGACATGGTACAGTCAGAAATTCGCTGGATAAGAAACAGTGGAGTTTATAATCCTTCAGAAACAGCTAAGATCAATCTGTTTAACAGCTATTTTGGTGGCGGTATGGGATCTATCGTTTTCCAGACAATCAGAGAGTCTAAAGCATTAGCTTATTCGACATTTGCTTTTTATGCAACTCCTGACAAAAAAGAAAAAGATAATTCCATGATGGCCTATGTAGGTAGCCAGGCTGACAAAATGAATGATGCAGTAGGTGCAATGAATGAACTGCTCAATGTATTACCTGAATCAGATAAAAACTTTGAATCTTCAAAATCCAATTCTTTAAATGCACTGGTGACTTCGAGAATTACAAAAAATGATATTATCAATCATTATTATGCAGATCAGAGATTAGGTCTTGATCATGATTCAAGAATTGATGAATACAAAGGTATACAACCGCTTACGTTTGCAGATATTAAATCTTTCCATACCAATAATGTGGCGAATAAATCTTACAACTATTGTATTGTAGCCTCTGATAAAAAAGTAAAAACTGATGATATGCAAAAATTCGGTAAGCTGAATACCCTTACCCTGGAGCAACTATTTGGTTACTAATTCTTCGGAATAAACCTTTACAGAAAAGGCCGCTTCGGGTAATCCTGAAGCGGCCTTTCTATTATTAACTAAGTTTAAAGGGATTTTAACCAGGTAATTACTTCATCACGGGTTTTGCCTGTTTTTTGTTGTAATTTACCGTAAAGCTCATCTTCCTTACCTTCTTCATGTTTTAAATCATCTTCGGTAAGTTCAGCGTATGCCTGTTTAACTTTTCCCTTTAACTCGTTCCATTTTCCTTTTAACTCTAAACTGTCCATAGTATCCGTTTTAAATAAATAATTGTTCGCTTTAAGAACAGACAGTTTTTAAAATTGTTTTCAGAAATTCAACTCCTTATAGTTGTTGAGCTGCTGTGATAATCTCATCTACAATTGCCGGATCAAGCAAAGTACTGGTATCACCCAGACTATGTGTTTCACCTTCAGCAATTTTACGAAGAATTCTGCGCATGATTTTTCCCGACCGGGTTTTAGGCAATCCGGTTACAAATAATATCTTATCTGGTTTAGCTATTGCACCAATTACACGGGTTACAGTTTGCAGAATATCTTTCTTGGTCAATTCTGGTTTGTCATGAAGTTTAGGGTAAATCACAAAGGCATATATCCCCTGTCCTTTAACCTCATGAGGATAACCAACTACCGCACTTTCAACTACACCAGCATGCATATTAATCGCGTTCTCTACTTCGGCTGTACCAATCCGGTGTCCCGAGACATTAATAACATCATCTACCCTCCCGGTAATTTTATAATATCCGCTTTCATCACGCATACACCCGTCACCTGTAAAATAAAGCCCGGGATAAGTAGAAAAATAAGTCTGTTTACAGCGTTCATGATCACCATAAGTTGTTCTTAACATGCCTGGCCATGGGAATTTAATACAAAGATTACCATTTACACCATTTCCTTCTATCTCTTTTCCCTGTTCATCAACCAATACAGGCTGAACACCAGGTAAAGGCAAAGTTGCACAGGCCGGTTTTAAAGGCGTTACAAAGGCAATCGGTGAAATCATCAGCCCACCGGTTTCTGTCTGCCACCAGGTATCGACGATAGGGCATTTTTGATGTCCCACCTCTTCATCGAACCAATGCCATGCTTCTTCATTAATCGGTTCCCCTACCGATCCGAGTACACGCAGAGAACTCATATCTATTCCATTCAGTGGCTCTGTTCCAAAACTCATCAGCGAACGGATCGCCGTTGGCGCAGTATACAGGATGTTAACCTGATGTTTTTCGACAATTTCCCAGAATCTGGAAGGTGTAGGATAAGTAGGAATACCTTCAAATATAAGTGTGGTTGCCCCTTGCGAAAGCGGACCATATACAATATACGAGTGGCCTGTAATCCAGCCAATATCCGCGGTACAGAAAAACACTTCACCCGGTTGATAATTGAATGCATTGGAGAAAGTGTATCCGGCATAAACCATATATCCACCCACTGTATGCACAACACCTTTTGGTTTTCCGGTAGACCCAGAAGTATACAAGATAAACAGCATGTCTTCTGCATCCATTTCTTCGGCCGGACAAACTGTATCTACCAATTTAATCTCATCTTCGTACCACAGGTCACGTCCCTTTAACATAGAAACAGGTGTTCTTGTATGGGTTAATACAATCACTTTTTCTACTGTCGGACATCCGATCAGCGCATCATCTATCACTTCTTTAAGCTGAATCTGTTTATTTCCGCGGAAAGATCCATCTGCGGTGATAACGAGCTTACAGGCAGAGTCATTGATTCTGTCAGCAATAGATTTTGCAGAGAAACCACCGAATATGACTGAATGCACTGCACCAATACGGGCACATGCCAATACGGCGATAGCCAGCTCTGGTACCATGGGCATATAAATGCAAATACGATCACCTTTTTTAACACCATTTTTCTTCAGCACATTGGCAAAACGACATACCTGCTCATGAAGAATTTTATAGGTTAAGGTTACACTTGGCTTTTCCGGATCATTTGATTCCCAGATGATCGCAGGTTTATCACCACTTTTTTCAAGGTGGCGGTCAAGGCAATTCTCGGTAATATTCAACTTTGCGCCTTCGAACCATTTAATCTTCGGCTCAGTGAAATTCCAGGACAATACCTTATCCCATTTCTTTTTCCATAGAAATTTATCGGCTATTCCCGCCCAGAATTCTTCTGGATGATCAACACTGAACTTGTAGGTTTCTTCGTACTCGGCTAAAGATTTGATTTGCATAATATATTTGGGTATTTTTTTTAAGCTAATATAAAATATTTGAAGGGGATATAAATATTCTAAGTACAAAATATATGCACCTTGTTAATTACATGAAGGCTCATCAGGCGAATGAATCCCTGGATATTCGTATTTACGGGGTATTTGTGTATCTTTGCCCGAAGAGCAGCAAGAGAGAATCTGTAAAATTTGAAAAATAATCACATGGACTCTTGATCGTTACAAATATTTTCATGATATTTGCACACTCTTAAAAAATTAAGCGAAGAACAATTTAACAATATATATTAAAGGCATGTCTAGAGTTTGTGATTTAACCGGAAAAAAGGCTATGAGTGGTTTTAATGTTTCTCACTCAAACGTTAAAACTAAACGTAAGTTTTATCCCAACTTACAACTTCAGAAATTTTATATTCCTGATGAAGACCGTTGGATAACACTGAAAGTTTCTACTTCAGCTATCAAAACCATCAATAAAGTTGGTATTACTGAAGCTATTAACCGTTTCGTAAAAAAAGGATTTTTGTAAAAACATTGTTGATGTGAATCAACTAAATTATTAATAAAATGGCAAAAAAAGGTAACAGAGTACAAGTTATTCTAGAATGTACAGAGCATAAAACTAGCGGCATGCCTGGTATGTCTAGATATATCTCTACAAAAAACCGTAAAAATACAACTGAGAGATTAGAATTGAAAAAATTCAATCCTGTATTGAAGAAAGTAACTGTACATAAAGAAATTAAGTAATACATTTCCAATCTATTTAGATCATGGCAAAAAAGGTAGTTGCAACCCTTAAAACGGGTAAAGGTAAAGAATATTCAAAAGTTATTACGATGACTAAATCACCAAAATCTGGTGCTTATTCTTTTAAAGAAGTAATCGTTCATAACGATCACGTTAAAGATGCTATTGAAGGCAAGTAATTTTAATATTTAATAATATTAAAGCCGTCCCTATATTCATGGGAGGGCTTTTTTTGTTTTCATCTACATTTCTATGGGACTATTCGATTTTTTCAAGAAAAAGGAAACTGCTCCTGAAGCTCAGGAAGTATTAAACAAAGGTTTAGAGAAAACTAAAACCGGGTTTCTTAACAAAATCACTAAGGCTGTTGCAGGAAAATCAACAGTGGATGACGATGTTCTGGATAATCTGGAGGAAGTACTCGTTACGTCGGATGTCGGCGTTACGACTACACTAAAAATCATTGAAAGGATTCAGGACAGGGTGGCAAAAGACAAGTATTTGTCTACCTCAGAACTAAATCTGATTCTCCGGGATGAAATCCAGCTTTTGCTGGCTGAAAACAACAGTAATGATTTCCGCAATTTCGAATACGGAGACCATAAGCCTTATGTAATCATGGTGGTTGGTGTGAATGGTGTAGGCAAAACAACTACCATTGGCAAACTTGCGCATAAACTTAAAGCCGAAGGGTTGAAAGTTGTTTTGGGTGCAGCAGATACTTTCAGGGCCGCAGCCGTTGAACAGATCAAATTATGGGGTGAACGCATCGGCGTCAGGGTAGTTGCCCAGGCAATGGGTTCGGATCCTGCTTCAGTGGCTTTTGACACCATACAGTCGGCCGTTGCAAACGGAGAAGATGTAGTCATTATTGACACTGCCGGAAGACTGCATAACAAGATCGGCTTAATGAACGAGCTGGGTAAAATCAAAAAAGTGATGGAAAAGGTAATTCCCAATGCACCACATGAGATTTTACTGGTACTGGACGGATCAACCGGACAAAATGCATTTGAGCAATGTAAACAGTTTACAGAAGCAACTGATGTCAATGCACTGGCGATTACTAAACTGGACGGAACAGCTAAAGGTGGTGTAGTGATTGGTATTTCTGATCAGTTTAAAATCCCTGTTAAATACATCGGGGTAGGTGAAGGTGTGAATGACCTTCAATTATTTGATAAAAAAGCTTTTGTTGACGGCCTCTTTAAATAAGGCTTCTGCGCTGAGCATATATATACATACAAGATGAACACAAAAAAAACTTCTAAAATTATCCCTGTTAAAAAACCGAAAATCAATGTAATTACGCTGGGTTGTTCCAAAAATATTTACGATTCTGAAGTTTTGATGGGCCAATTGAGAGGGAATAGCTTAAATGTAGTTCATGAGGCTAATGACATCAATAAGGATGATATTATTGTAATCAATACCTGCGGCTTCATCGACAATGCAAAACAGGAGTCTATTGATACCATCCTTCAGTACAGCCAGTTAAAGGAAGAAGGTAAAATCAGTAAGGTAATTGTAACCGGATGTCTTTCTGAACGTTACAAACCAGAACTGGAATCAGAAATCAAAAACGTAGATGCCTTTTTCGGGACCAACGACTTACAAAATATATTACATTCATTAGGTGCAAATTATAAGCACGAGCTGATCGGTGAAAGATTACTGACAACTCCTTCACATTTTGCCTATTTCAAAATTGCAGAAGGCTGTAACCGCCCTTGCTCTTTTTGTGCAATTCCGTTAATGCGCGGTAAACACGTATCGACAGAAATGGAAGCTTTGGTTAAAGAAGCTAAAATATTAGCCGCAAACGGAACTAAAGAACTGATCCTTATTGCACAGGATCTGACTTATTACGGACTTGATATTTACGGTAAACGTAATCTGGATGAATTATTAAGACGTCTTTCGGACATCAACGGTATTGAATGGATCAGGTTGCAATATGCCTACCCTTCGGGATTCCCTATGGAAATCCTGGATGCCATGAACGAAAGAGAAAACATCTGTAAATATCTGGATATGCCTTTACAGCATATTACAGATAATATGTTAAAATCGATGCGTCGTGGAATCACCAAACAAAAGACTATAGATATCGTTAACCAGATCAGGGATAAAGTTCCTGGAATTGCTATGCGTACGACATTAATCTGTGGTTACCCTGGTGAAACAGAAAAAGATTTCGAAGAAATGCTGCGTTGGGTTGAAGATACACGTTTCGACAGATTAGGCTGTTTTACTTACTCTCATGAAGAGAAAACACATGCACACAATCTGGTAGATGATGTACCTGATGAAGTAAAACAAGAACGTGTCGATGCAATTATGGAGGTTCAACAGGGAATTTCGTACGAAATTAACCAGGAAAAAGTAGGGCAAACCTACAAGGTACTGATAGACCGTAAAGAAGGTGATTTCTTTATTGGCCGTACTGAATTTGATTCTCCAGAGGTTGATAATGAGGTTTTAATCGACGCCAGTACAGGCTATGCAGCTAATGGCAGTTTTGTAAATGTAGTTATCGATCGTGCAGAAGATTTTGATCTATATGGACAAATTGTAAAATAATATTGCAGTGTGCTGAATTATGGTTTAATAACTTAATTTCGTAGCAATGCAGGCTAAGTATATTTCCTATCAGCAAACACATGCTTTTTCATCAGTAGTCCTTGATTACATAGATGGAAAAGATAACCTGGAGTCTTTTTACAAATACTCCCCTACTATTGAGGGTTTTAAGAAAGCTATTG
>Ga0194135_10001913_pt1 | contig 12578 bp, 6 predicted proteins | sample LitLau_LLRF_2013_FD_134024 | JGI IMG/M metagenome (GOLD analysis project Ga0194135, IMG submission 134024) | Freshwater sediment microbial communities in response to fracking from North America - Little Laurel Run_MetaG_LLRF_2013 (version 2) | ecosystem: Environmental > Aquatic > Freshwater >... | reverse complement strand
TAATTCAAAGTACTCACCTTTTTGTTTTCTGTAGAGAGCATTTTTTATACCTCTTCTTTGTGTCTTTGGGTTCCCGCCGACTTGGAGGGTCAACTTGCATGCTCTCGGGTGATAAATCTATTGTAGAATCCGTTCGGTCACTATACAGGAAAAAGATATTTTGGATACTATCTTTAAGCATATTACTACAATATGCCTACTATGCTGATGAGGATTTATTTTTGATATTATGTTCAAATCGTAGTAATAAGAAATTGCGCCTTTTATAAAATAAAAATTGATATAAACATTTAGAAATTAGTTTGTTAAAACACAGAATTAGAATTTCGTTGGTAGAGTAACAAAAGTTTTTTATACAATTTCAAAATTAGAATTTTTGATACGTTCAATGGGAAATGCTTTAAGATAAAAATACTTACTGATGTCGAGAAGGTGGTGAATACGGAGATTTAGAATCAAAGAAGTGCCGAGCAGGTGAAGGAGTTTTTCGACGAGAAGTCGATGGCTGAGAAGCGCTTATATTTGTCGCAACACGTATACAGCCATCCTTCGGTTCCTGCCGACTATGCGATCCAGCTGACACGGGCCCAGGCGAAAAATGTCTGAAAAGTTTATGAGTAAAGACAAGACATAAATAATAGGTATCTAATAATAATTTAATAAAGTATTATTTTGTTTAACGGAGGTCTTACCACATTTGCGAACTCCACCGTCAATGTGGGTGCGTAGTTTGGTAATAAATAAAAAGAAAAATGCGTTTCCAAACTTGGTGAGTTGTAGTTTTTCAAAACAAAATTAGACAAAACATTGGCAGTTTATCTACAGAATTTGGCGTCAACAGAGAACAAATAGAGATAAATATAGGTAATTGGTTACAGAAAAATAGTTAGATATCGATCACAAACTCATATTGAGCGTTTAAAAAAAGTAATTTTATAGTCCTTGAAATCGCTTATAAAAATGAGCAAAATCATGCGTTGCATACCTCAAAAATTATGTTTTTTAAAAATATTGCTCAATACGAAGTTATAATAGTGTTCTTCTTTCGTTTAACACCAAATTTGCACCGATTTGTCGTCAATTAACGTCAAAGAGAGATTCTCGAACATGTAGGTCCCTATTCTAAAATATGGAACTTGAACTCTCTTATTTTTGTCTATGCATACGGCGACAGACGACTGTATGTATGTAAACAAATTAAACATGGGTGACTGACCGGCGTCGGGGTCGTCGACGTTTGTGAGAGGAGGGTGGGGGTGTGGGAGTCGCCGAATGATAAGAATCCGTGGTGGCCGGTGAATTTGGCAGTATCAATGGTTCGCTCAAGTTAGAATCATCATCACTTTCATATCTCTTCTTGGACTCTACAAAAGAACAAGCGAAATCAGAACTACTTTTGTCTGGAACATTCTATTATATCTGTGACTATTATGCTCTATTCTAAGTGTAATATTGATGTTCCCATCCCAGGCCTTAGATATTCTTAACAATTTTTTTGGCTTTTAGTCTTGCCCGGTGCCCCCAAAAACTGTCTATTTCGGTTTAAGCTTGATTTAGACACAGCTGATCCGGTATCTAAGGTAATTAAGTTATACCTTTCTCAACTCTCCTATTACCTGAAAATTTGTTAATTTACTAGGGTAGTGCCATTGGCGCAAGCTGTTAAATATCTAGTAAATGGCCATTTCGTTCCGGTACTTTATTTCAAAATGAATTCAGGCACACTTAATCCCAGGTTAGTGTTATTGTATAAGTACTCTCAGCTCTGCATTTTAACTCAATTATTATTTTAAGTCCACATGGGCATAAAAACCCTACTTAGTACACATTGTCTTATTTTTGACCTAGCGCTATTAATTAAAAAAAACTTACTTGATTTTTTATAACATTTTTCACGCTTTATACACCTATTCGCCTTCATGGGCGGTCGGTATTGTTCATCGCTTGAGCTGGACTCTTCGGAATCAGGTACATATCTAAAAAATGAATAGTTTTTTAGTGGTCAGGTGTGATGAAATTCCTAAGGTTTGGGTGCCAACCTCCAAGGAAATTTTGAAAAATTAGAGTAAAAAAGCATTAGCGCCTGCTTGTGACTTATCCTACATACATTTTTTAACTCTAATTCTAATTTCTAATATGACTGCGATTTTTTAAATTCACTTGACGTCGCCGCGGCGCCCCTAAAGCTCCTCCCACGGGCCAGCACTGTGAACGATGCAATTCACAGATATTGTATAGAACAGGTATAGAGGTTAACTCATGGTTAACTTCGTCTAATAAAGACTATTTTATTTATTTAAAAACAACCTCCTCTTTTTTGGAACGATATGCCTTGGACTGTGACATCGAGTGCTGGGACCAGGTCTATCTTCATTATCATTATCACTGATGACAATCACGTCACTCACGTTTGCCCGGGAAGTGCTTGGTTTGCTAGGGGTCTGAAAAATTCAAATTGTTACATAATTGGTTATTAACATAACTGTTCTTGGACAAATAATAAACGTACGAGTATCTATCTATACATATTATAGCAAAAACACCACAAAGCAGATGATGTTAACATTTTAATGTCTAAGTGCGTTTTGTATGAATGGCATTTATCTTAACCCTATGTTGGTTTTCAGCGAGTGATATTTTCGCCTGGCTGTTTTTTGCCACGCGTCCTAGCAGTTTCCAACTTTGGAAGCCCGATGCTGTAAGTGATATTAATTTCTGGTATTCAATGAAACTGACGCACCCAAATTTTATGTATACATAATTACTTACAGTACTACTATGCTGGTTATTAATAAATGTAGATACAACTTCAACATCATCAGAGTCAGAAAGCACAATAGGAGAACCCGACCTAAGAGCACTGAATTCGCCCATCGGGGACAAAATTTCAACATCACTGTCAGAGTCATCTGCAACCAAAATTTAAAAAAAAAATTGTTAATGCACGTAAACCCATTGATGAATAGTAGTAATGGCACATTAGTGTCAAATCGAATGGTTATGTTGTGGTGTTCGATTAAAATAAATAAATGTTTTTCAGATTTTTTTAAGATAGGAATTGTGTATTTCTAAAAATAATAGTTCTCCATACATACAAGTAAATCATAGGTAGATACTTCACATTAAGTACTTAGACTAGACTAGGTACATTAATCCGAAGTACCTACTTACTAACATTTGATTTGACCTTTGTTCCAACCAGGAGGATATTTGTTTTTTTTTTCCTCTACCGACAAGTAAGTCCTCAAGATTGTATTCAATGCATTGAGTTCTGCAATTAAGTGTAAGAAAAGATCCCAGGTCCATCAAAGACGGAATTATTATTATTATTATTATTATTATTATTTCAAAATTGTGTACAATCTTAATAATTCAATTTAACTTCAGCGAATATTCGTATGAATATTGAATAGTCAACTCATAGATGTGATTTTTTATAAGCTTAAGTTGCAAACGAGACTGCTCCGTAAGTTTATTTCCATTGTTTTACCTATAATCTGCGTCCAACAAAATAATAATAATAATAATAATTCTTGTGTAGTATTTGATATTTTCTATTTTACATTGGTAATTTTTTATCTTGGGCTCCTCAGGAGCCAAAAGTAGCAATAGTTCCAGCCTTTTGGATGTTAAGTCCGTAAGAGAGCCAAACGTCAGCTCCTGATTGAACGTGACTAGCAGGTAAGATAGCATCCCTCGATTTAGACCATACACTACTTTTGAGGCCAGCCAGGACAGTTACACCGGCACACTCTTTTAGAGCCGGGTTTTTATCAGGAGCTGATATGGACTTAACACCAAAAAATTGACCTTGGTTTCAGGCACACCTGATAATGTTAAGTAACTTACCGTCAATCAAGGAATTGATAAGAGAAGTATACTCAGCAGCTTCATCGAATCCGCGCATATCATAGGGAGACGCAGCAAAACTTCTCAATTCGTGAAGAAAATGATCAATGTATGTATATTGGATGAAATTGGCTAAGACACTTCGAAACGTAGCGGAGTCGATATGATTGCTCCTCAATGATGAAATAACTGTGTCTGTAGCTACAGAGACACTCACAGATGATGTAAGGGCAGCTATTTCACGCCTCAGCCAGGGGCGCAGCCGATCCAAGCTGCCAGGGTTGTTACTGAATTAAGAAAATAATGTTTGTTTGAGTTACATGGAAATGCAATACGTCGTACTTGCAACAAGAGTAAAAAATTTGAAATGGGAAGCTATAGAGAATTTATGGTACGGATACATGCAGTTCGCCAGGTCGGACTCTCTCGTTTCCCACTCATTTGCGATGTATTATAGCCCCCTATTGTAAGATTCTCAGTAAAATCTTTTGCATTCATGTTTTTTCTTCAAGAAAAAAATTTATTCCATTGCGAGATCTGTTCTGTTTTTGCTGCCATACTCGTATTTATTAGCTTAGGTTAGTTTACTTTAGAAATAGTTTGTTAAGGAAATTTATAGTAATTTTTGGGTTATACGCACCAACCTAAGACTGAAGACAAATTTTTTAAAGCTAGAAACCCAGTAAAAAGTCGCAGATTCTTGTAAGTACCTCTCGTAAAATATTTTTTATACATAATCATGCATTAGAAGTAAAAGTAAGGTATATTACCTATAAAAAGTAGGATTGCATTCTCTCATTCTACCAGAAAAATCTGGTTGCAATCGGACATAGTGACCTGCCCGATAGATAGAAGCTCGAAATGAAGCAGAGCTACGTCGAAGTTGTCGTTCACGGGATCGAGGTCTAATAGAACGACTGGTAGATAAAAATAGTTCTCTATAATATGCAGGAACCATATTCAAACTAAAAAATACAGTATATAAGTTGTGACAATATTAAAGGTGAGCAAGAGATATTTGTATCCAGTATTTAGATGGGCCTTTCCATTTAGTGGTTCCTATCAACAGTTAAGAAGCCCATCTCGTATTTTTAAAATAAGACAAATTCTCTATTTTTCAAGAAAAAAAATTGACCGTTAGAGTAATTTCATCACTATGGGCAAGGGTATTGTGATGGGTCCTGTCGCCAATAAATGCCCCCGGCGCTGCGTAAGCCAGACATCAGACCTAGGTGGCGCTTTTCGACAGGACACCATCACAACACCCTGGCCAATAGCGGGGAACTTACTCAAATTTTAGAAAGCAATAATGGCTCTCTTGTCTCTAAGCGGAGTATAGTTTACTCCAAGCTAATAGTAATACCTACTACTTACGTCAGATCTCGCATGGTGTTGTGTACTTCAATATGGGCGGACACGTGCATTTGGAAAAAGTTGTTTTCGTAGAAATGAGGCCGAGGTTTGGGGACATTGTATTGCTGATAATCCGAAACCGACTTGACGCTATGAATAATTGAATCAAAAGGTTGCTTGCATAGAGGACATTCGGCCTTCACCTGTAGCAAGCCATCATTCAATTTTCGCAAGAAGTGAATCACGTTGTACTAAATGCAATGGACATTAACCAGCTTACATGCGAGGAAAAATAAAAGATGCCTATGACTGGACTACTGTAAATCATCAGCTGAGCCTTATGGGCCCGCTGGCATACACAATTTCATTGCTCTGCATCCGCAATCATGCCCTTGTTAAAATATTTTATTGTACAAATAGGTTGAAGATCTTATAACAATAGCGTATATTAATTTTTAAAGCGTTAACTGGCAGAAGGCAATCCTTCTAGAAGCAAGATCTTAAGGTACCACGAAGTCAACAAGAAAGAAGTTTCAAGAAGGCAATCCTTGTTAGCTCCATTCTGCGACGTCTCCAAGATAATTTTACATAGTTGGAATTTGAACGAGGACTTACCTTTGACCACTTGACAAGACACAAGAAGCAAAATTTGTGTAGGCATCTGTCTGTAAAAGACTTCTTGATAAACTTTCCTAAACATATTGAGCATTGAGAGTCAGGGGTTACCCTCCCATCATCTTCAGAATCTTCGGAATTCATTTGGGCGACAATATGAGGATTTAAAACTTTGGCCATTTCTGAGACTTCGTCACTTTTTAATTATGAATCCAGATCTAATGGATTTGCATAACTGCAGAATACGTTCAGTTAATAAATTAACCTTTGATACACAAAGTATTAGGCCACTCCTCGTCTTTTAGATAAAATAGATCCAAAAAAATATTTTATCAAAAGAAATTATTCTAAATCTATCTCTAAATCTGAAATGTTTAAGACTTTAGAGCATGTAAACAAGTGGAGATTTTTGTCGCAGGCTAACAAACATTTTTGTCGCCCTTGTGTGTCGCAACGTGGTCGCCTCAGTCGCAACGTTGCATTTTGAAAATAAACAAAACATATCCAGCCTATGCATATAAACAGTTATTTTATTTAAGTTATTGGATAGTAAAGAGAAATATATAAATTATCATCATGTGTGCAAAAATGGCATTCCAGCATCAGCCGGGGACGGCAATGGCATGTTTAAGTGTGAGTCTTGAGGATAGGCACCTACTTTTATTGCTGGAACAGTTTTTTGAAATAAAGGGCCTCCTTATCAGCTTAGAGCGCATATCCAGGGGCACAAGACCCTGGTTAACTTGTTGAGTTTTTTTTATAAAGGCGGGTTTTTATCTGAACTTTGTTTACCCCGCCTATATTTTCTTGATCACTACGATGAGTCATTCTAAATATTCACACCAGGGAATTAGCTCGCACTTGTTAATAGATACCTAGCCAAGACCTTATTCCTACCTACTTTTATGGCGGGTCTGCTCTTTATTGCTTTCCTTTTTGTATTGTGACTTATGCAAGTTGTGTCTGGTCACTTAATATGAGAGAAATTAAAAGATAACCCATCTTTTCCCCGTTATATAAGAACATAAATAAATGACAAAGTATCTAGGTAGGTATACCTTGTATTACAGTATTCATAGTGTACAAAACTTGTCTTAGTTTTGAATGTTCTGGCCATTTAGCAAGATATCAATATATAGAATAAAATTTAAAGGAAGGTGTATGGTTCATTCCAGATTCCAATTACGTTACATAAAGAGCCTGGAGTCGACCCTGAAGGACGCGAGGTTTTGAAATGTGGATTTAAAATTGGTGGAGGGATTGACCAAGATTTCAGGAAAAGCCCACAGGGCTACACAGATAACGTAAACTAATATTTGAGATATCGATATTTTTTTAAAGGCAATAACTTCATATTATAGGATTTAGTTTTGTCGCATAACCCGAGAGTATTGCGGAAAAAGTGATACATGATGACCTCATTAAAACTATTAGAATGAACAAGCCATTTCTTCTTTAGTGTACCTTTTAACGGTTTTATGATCGCAAAACGAGCTTGTTTTCAAGCTCCACTTCACCTACAAATATAAATGAATTACGGAGGCTTTTATGGAGGTGTGGGGGTAGGTGTAGCGCTTGCTTCCACTAATGAACGAGTGAACAAGCGGTCTTACGATACTCCAGAACTGCAGGAACCAGAAATCTAGGCATTAAGGCGTTTGATTGTGTGTTACTCGGTTACAGTGCTTATTTTTGATGGAATTTTTTAGGGGATATACGTAACAGAAGTTCACGAAGGCAGCCCAGCCGCAAAATCAGGATTGAGAATGCATGACAAAATCCTGCAGTGCAATGGATACGACTTCACTATGGTTACACACAAGAAAGCGGTGGGTTACATTAAGAAGCACGCAGTGTTGAACCTTTTGGTGGCGCGAAAAGGAGTCACATCCACGTGATTGCTTCTTCTACATTACTTCTTTTTCTAAGCGACAACAACCATCTCTCGTATTATTATTATTATTATTATTGTTTAATAGTTAATTTAGTTAAGTATGACGTAATGAATTACCCCGTTGTTAATGATGTAGTGGCAAATTCCTGTGTATTATTGAACAACATACGTTTAAAAGGGGTACTCACTTACTTGGTGGAAAATTCAATCGAAATCGAAAAAAAGCCAAGCCTCATGAGAATTAATAGTAAGTAGGGCTGTGCCAACTGTATGACGTTCTATGTGTAAAAAATTTGAAATGAACAAACTTCAGTCCTAAGCTCTACTCAGGGGTTTTCGATTTTCAATTCCTTGATAAGGAGTGAGGACCCCGATAAGGTATTTAGAATAATATGTTATGTAGGGTTGTCTATTTTATTAGACTCTGCCTTAAGTGAGTGCAAACTATGCATACCCAACAATTTAGATCGCTGATGTATGTATCCTTGCTAAAAATAAGGGTGATTGCAATAGTTGAACCTATCGTGCAGATCGTGCCAACGAGATGGAGCACAATAATCAAAGGAACTCTATACGTATTAAGTAGACATACATGTTATAACCAACATTATTAAATAATAGGTCTTGTCTTGTTCATTTTTAAGAAATTTAAGCGGTATAATAAGTACTCATTTCGTTGTTGTGACTTTTCCACCAGAATACTCAAAGTAAAGTTGCTAAACAGGCCGACTTTTACAGTAACTTCTGTCAAAATATATGAACTCCCGTTTGTTTTGTTGAGGTGTGTTCTACACTCATGTTGGCCGGCCCCCAGCGCTGAAATATTGTACATATTTAAATTTGGTAGTCCTTTTTTTAATTTCTTCTTAGTAGGCATAAGTAGGTAGGTACCTATTCCTCAAGAATTTTTTTATATTTTTTTCTTCTATAGCTTCACCTACCACGTAGATAACTGAGTTCGTTAAATACGTGCTTATGTGCTGACGCTTGTTAATTAAGTGTATGTGAAAAATTTCAAAACCTTACCTGCCTATAGGTTCATTCATGAGCCGTTATTCAGTCACATAAAAACGATCCACTGACTAGGTATACATTATTCTCCTAACTAATCTGTACATACCTACACTACTTTACTTAATATACCTATCTAGGTATCACTTTATTTTATTTTTCGGGTTGATTATGAATATATGTTTAAGACTTTATAGTGGCCAACAAAATATTATCTACATACCTATTTCCTTTATGTACTTATCAATAAGCTATCTAGATCTACCTACTTTTCCTCTGTGCTATTTTACCTATCCGTGTTTTAATTATGGTTTTAATAAATGTTGATGCAAATTTTATTTTTCCTACATTTTATTTTTTTGGTAAGAGGTAGTAAAGTAGTTTGACGTAGGTACCTAAGTTCTTATTCTTGCAATCTAGAGATATATTTTCTATTCTGGTTAATCCCACGTAGGTACCTAGCAATCAATTTTTTAATACCAAGTAGGGACACTTAATTAATTAGTGGAATTATTTTCAATCGAAATAGATAAAATTCGAGCATGATGAGAGCCAACGGTAGGAAAAAATTTGACAAGAGGTCCATACTTCACAATATTTTTACACCATTAGCTCTTATAAGGCTTTACTTTTTTCGAATTAGGAGAGTAAGTACCCCTATTGTCTATAATAAATATTAAAATTTAGTTTATCGGCGATTATACCTACTTTCTTTTAATGTTATTTTGTAGTTGAAAACAAAAATCAAAAATGATTTCAATTTTGGCGGTTTTTCAACACCTGTCGTCGGCTCGTCTCGTCGTCTGCTAGTTATTAAAAATGGCATCCGCATTGAAAAAGGTTAGTTTTAAAAAAAATCCTTTTTGTTTCCTATTATTATTTTTGGCTTCCGTCTAGATACCTAAATATTATAGGTTTATAAAATTGTAATCATACCTAGTTATTAGGAAATACATGACTTAACAGCTGTCATTTTTTAAACATCTACTCTAATCTAATATAATATGACAAAGTGGGTTGAGCTTTATTAGGCTATATTTTAAGAATTACATTATTTGTTTGCTGTTATTTATTTGTGTTGTCTTGTGACAAAACGATGGAAGATTAAAATGGTCGTTCTTTTATTTTAGAGTACGAATTTAACGGGGCTGGCAGTTGCTACTAACCCGCACCATTCTTTGGGTGTGTTGTACAGCAAAATCCTTCGAGTACTTCAGAAAATGCCTGAATCCTCAGCATACCGGCAAAACACAGAGAGCATAATTAAAGAAAGAGCTCATACCGTAAAAACGGTAAGGCAAACTGTTTATGGTGTCCGTCATGTCATACGAAAAAGGCGCCCATTCTTGACCAGTCTTTGTTAGTGTGATTCACAATACTATGAAGGTACCAACCTAAGGTTAAGGTATATTGAGGGCAGGTTTCTGGCTTCTACCCCTTGTCGTCTAACAAGGTATATAGGGGAACCGTCGTACCTTGTGCCTCTTGAACTAGAATGTCCTCCCAGTTTCTCATCACTTCTTATTTTATTCCAGCATCGTTACCCCGCCTGTCCACTATGTTATTAAGTACCACTGTGACTAATAAATAACCATACTTTAATTTTAGAATTCGGACATCCAAACTATCGAAAAGTCAATTAATTGCGGTCAAATTGAGGAGATTGTTATCCAAGCTGAAAATGAGCTGGTTCTGGCAAGGAAAATGTTGGGATGGAAGCCATGGGAGACCCTTATTTCGGAACCGCCTAAAGGACAATGGATCTGGCCCCCTATAAAATAGAACAAAAATCATTCTGATACCTACCTACAGTAGTTATGTCACGGATGCATAAATGATGTGTTTGTTGCAATTTATGTGACTTGTGGTGGGATAGTATTTTTCATTGTCATTAGTTTGAATGTAAATATAATAAATGTGTCTGATCATAGTGACAAATTTTCTAACAATAATAATTCCCTCTTGGGACCTCAACGACGACCTCTGATAATCTTCATAATAATCATAGGTAATCAGAACTTCCATTGCATTATAGGTATTTCCCTAGTGTTTCTCGCCTATGCTTAGTTATTTATATGCTTAGATTCGCTAATTAGAAGATAATCAGAGGTCGTCGTAGTTTAGGCCCTCAATAATTTTGATAATAATAATATTATTATTATCGAATAGTCACTCCACGGCTCAATTCAAATTTTAGCGCGCGAATTTGCGATGGTGCGACATGTTTTTTAACCAATGCGACAATTTTCCCTGCGGTCCAGGCCACACTGTGACTTTTCTTTTCTACTTTGAAAAAAATTGGAAACTAGACTAGAGGAAAGAAACGAAAAGACCTAGGCTTGCGTCTTGCATTATTTTCGTTAAAAAAAAACCTTCTAACAGGTAAGGATTTTCTTGTTAATGTTTAATGTTTGAATTGGACTAAAATTGGAACGATCGAACAATAAAGCCAAGCCACCATTTTTTTTAGGATGTCCGGTGGGCCTCGTGATTGGGACGCCAAGTGCAAGGTTTATGTGGGAAATCTAGGCAATAATGGAAATAAATACGATATCGAATCAGCATTCAGCAAATATGGCCCATTAAAAAATGTCTGGGTGGCGCGAAATCCTCCCGGCTTTGCATTTGTCGAATATGAAGGTAGGTATTATGACTTATTATTCCTTAGGTTTGAAATATTGCTTAGGTGCGTAAAAACTGGTGTTAAGTTCTTACTTAATGAAAATTAGGATTTGTTTTTAATCTGGCGTACTAAAAATAATTACTTGTAAGTTGTAACACGACTACGGCAGTAGTCGTTGTTGAGGGTCAGGGAGGCATTTTGCCCTAGACGTAGGCCACATAGTGGGCCCATTGAACTGTAGCCGGTGCGACATCAAACACCGACTTCCCTGCACTATAACACATTTTACTTATGTTATAATGGGACCTCCAGATTATAGTGGGTTCCGAACCACTTAGGGACCTGATTAGAATCACATGAAATTATGAAAAAATCACTGGGGACGGGAATCGAACTGACGACGTGTGGTTTGTTAGACCAGCGTCGTAGCCGCTCGTACAACCAGGCCCCTTTACGGCAGTAGCAGTAGGGCATCAACTTTTAAATCAGGCGAGTGGCCTAAAAGGCCTACAGGCATAAAAATATTTTTATGCATGCTCCAGGAGTTAACTTTTCTCGGTTAATGGAATTTATTATATAATTTTTCTGTTGAGCTGCTGGTTTGCTCCATTTATAGACAGGATTGAAAATCGTTTTTATGGCTTTCTTATGTTATGTTATGTGATGATAGTAAAAATTACTTTCGTTCTGCCGAAAAGTAGTGTAGATACTTTTTATTCTGATCCTCATATAATATTATAGTGCACACACTATTTGCCACAGACAGAACTTAATTATTGTTTCTTTCTCTAGATCCCCGTGATGCTGAAGATGCTGTACGGGGGCTAGATGGAACCAGAGTCTGCGGTTGTCGTGTTCGTGTCGAAATGAGGTAAGTTATAACGCAACTGAGAAGTACGGTACAATTTTTACTTTCACTCATATTATGTACGTAGTAGGTATAGTAAAAGTATTGTGATTCTGCAAAAATGCAATTTTGAGATTTTGTGTCCATAGTATAAAAAAATGATTTTTACAAATTGTGTGTACACTCAGCTACAGGCTAAACGGTTGGTCCGATAAACATAAAAATTTGGTACAGACATAGTTGACACGAAAAGTTAAGTTGTCCGTTATTCAACCAGGGCCGGAGTACAAATTAAATCGTCCCTTATATGGGAAATAGCATTGGTAGGTAAAAACGTATTTTTTACATGCGACCGCTGCCAGAGTTTTTTTACCATTCCCAAATTG
>Ga0194135_10001912_pt1 | contig 12588 bp, 14 predicted proteins | sample LitLau_LLRF_2013_FD_134024 | JGI IMG/M metagenome (GOLD analysis project Ga0194135, IMG submission 134024) | Freshwater sediment microbial communities in response to fracking from North America - Little Laurel Run_MetaG_LLRF_2013 (version 2) | ecosystem: Environmental > Aquatic > Freshwater >... | reverse complement strand
GAAGGGGAGATGGGAAAGAAAGGATTCATGGAAGAGTTGTCTAACTTTTTTAAGAGAAAAAGAGAAAGTGTAGCGATTTATTTAAAAGGACTCAGAGAGAAAGTCTTTCAAACTTATTGTTGGTTGTTTGCTATTTCCTCACTGGAGGAGCCTAGTCTCTGTGTGTGAATGTAGGCGTAGTTCGTGTCGGGGGCAAATGGGTAAAAACAAAAATAAAATATCATTATTTACTCACTTCTTCAAACAACCTGAGATCATAAGTGTTATCATCATCAGCAAAATAAATAATCCCGTCTGGATCCACATCATTTTCTCGTATCCACTGAAGACCTCGATTCCGATTTGACACTCCGCGAGCTTTCACTTTCTTTTTAGCCTCCTCTGCCGGCATTGGAGCTGCAAGGCACAGGAAATGAAGGAAAACGGACATTGTTAGATTTCAAAAACAAATACTAGAATCGAATGGGAAATATTTAGCCGAGAGGAAATAGTGATCTATCATTGAGGGCACATTGCGGAAGACCCAAATGGTCCACATCCAACCAAACACCGAAATCAAAAGAAAAACAACTACCACAAACATAGTCGACTGCTAAGGATAAGACTTTGACCCAAAGTTGTCCTACGAAATCAATTGCGATTCTAATCACATTCAAGCTCTCCACATCACAGAGTTTATATGACGCAAATCATCAACTTCAATTGGAAATTGGAGTCGTCTGGATAATAGGAGTGAGTTTAAAATTGTTTTTCTTGTGCCCTTGACGTCATTTGTCTCAATGGATCAATAGATCAATGGATTTGCAGTGGTAATGGTGGGGTTGAGTGTGTAAATGGAAACGGTTTTTATCTTATTATGAGGGCAGACAAATAAATTACAAGGTCTGAGCACTCACCAATTAAATGAATAAAAGGGATCCCGGATCGACTGGCAATCTCCGCCACATTCGGATTCAGTACTTCAGCATCTTCAATGATGAGCCACTCAATGGAAGGAACGTTCATTAATGTATGTGAGAGTCTTGTTAAATCAGGAATTTGTTCAGGTCTTTTATATGTCGGCGTGATGATATAAATTGTGCGTAACTTTTTCCTTGGAACGGAACTAGTGCTCCCGGCTATCCCTAGAGAAGTAAAGTTTCATTGAATAGGGAATAATTAATCTTGTACGAAATTGAACTTGAATTAGTAATGAATTCAACAAGGCTCACGCCAAAGGCGAAACTTTTTGTTTTTCTAGCACAACTTACGTCCTGGGTCCAGGCAGAGGAGTCGCTCCTTCCGAATCTCTTCCACAACTTTCTCCGATACGTGAACAATGAAGTCGTCCACACGGAGAGAGATTAATCTGTCATCTACGGTTGCGGATGTTGTGGGATACTACAGACAAACGAAAGGATTATCATTGATTAGTGGGACGTTTGGAACAGTTTCCAGAAGATTTCCAGACAAGTGACAAAATGAGACTCAAATGCGCGTCCTCTACTAACCTGTTGTGGCTGATGAACTGCAATGAAGGTGAGCATACAGATGACGGTGATCCCAAGGACAATGAAGAAGGATCTGCCGTTTAAAATGGTTATAGCCATTTTTAACAAAACACTGCTGCCGGAGCACACCTACGACGAAAAACAGTGAAAACTTTTAATATCAACTGAAGATAACAGGGTCTAATCATGTGCTTTGATAAGGGGACGTTTAATGGAAACACGCAAAAGTTGATCCTTGCATTAAAATTTCACCAATTTCGAGCTATATTTACGCCTGTATCATATTTTGTTGCGTTTCAAACTTTCAAAAGGTTAACTTTGAATTGTGTTGTCCTGGTAACCATTGCAGTCCTGCATTGCATAGAGTGATTCTATTTTCCTGATTCCTCTTTATGTTTCTTTTCCCATCGCTGAATTATATGAAGAGCTTTTTCAACTCCGCACAGCTAGAGAGTTAAAATATTTATTTGACTTTGATATCGATTGATTGGAAACAGAACTTTCATGTCGTCACTTGCACTCTAGAAAAAGTAAGTCACGCTCCTATTTTATTTTTAACCTAAAGTCATCTTCAACTTCATGAAACCTGAATCGACTCAAAGAAAGAGCAGAGAAAGATTAAAGAGGATTTTCCCTCAAGATATTCATATCATTAATTTCTTTGATGTGATGGAAAATGTGGAAAATTCAAGACATTCTTAGCCTCAACTGGAGAAAGTACTCGGATTCATGACTTTAAAAAACCACAATTTCCCAAATGACAATTGACAATGAGCGCAACAACGCATGGAACCAAAACCATTAATCACCACCGCACCACCACCACCACCCCATTGTGACTGCGCATGATTTGACAAATGAAATTATAAAAGTTAGGGATCCACATCGCTGGATGCCCTGCATGACCTGTCAGAAGAAACTGAAGAGCCATTGACTTATAATTCGGAAGTCCTTCAATTAATTTACATAGGAACGCACGAGAGCCTGTCACAGGGACACAGAAAGGCCTGACTAATCTACGTCTGCTTCCGCTAATTTCTTCATGTTGATTCCGGAACTTGATTGACATTAATTGAGAATAAACTACCATTCTTCCTTATCTTTGGAATAGGATATTCATTATTAGAGTAAGGAAAAGAAAGATTCAGACGCTCATAGCTCCGTCCGAAAGAAGAACGAAGGCTATCAGGAAATGAAACGGGGTGAGAACACATGCATTAATTGAACGTAAAATCCATTTTTGGAATTATGATTCAAATGTCATAATTATGTGGTGCAAGGTAAACCACAGGTAATAATGATGGGAGCTGTTATCGGTGAGAAAAGGACGGAATAGAATTGCACTTAAGGATGGAAACCCCAACTTTCTGAGCAATGGAAATTCACTTATAAAAGGAACAATTTTTTTGTCTGAGCTCGTCTACCCTAATCTTCATCATTATTTATGATCCTTTCCTAGACGCAATAGTGCAGTGCAGTAGTGCCATTGCCATACTTTGTACTTGTTATCTTATCTTATCATGTTACAAACAAAGATCATTTTTGTGAAAAAAACTCAAAGAGCAAACCAACCTTTCTCTTCCTGTCGAAATATGATTCTTACTGAATTCCAAAATTACACTTTTAAGTAACCGGAGGAGTGTATCTAACCAACAAAGTTTTACACTTCGATATATTATTATTGGATAAACCCAAGCCTTCATGCACATTGCCAGGAGATGAGGGGGCTGGACTCACTGGAAAGGAATCAATTTCACGTTCGACCTGCATCGAATACCCTTTTGTAACTTTTATGTTTTATAAAACGTATGACCAGAATGTATTGACATTTTAGGCAAAGGAATAGGCAAGCATTTGGTCAAGAAACTATACTATGAAGTCTTGGAGGCATAGAAAGTACTGAGAAACCAGTTTACACAATTTTAATTAGTGTAAGATTCAAATTAAGAAACATATTATGTAAATTCCGTTGTTGGAAAGCTCATTATTCTACAGAGTAGGGAACGTTAATCTAGATTAGGTTCTCGTCGAACTGAACGTAAGTAAGTGTCCAAGGACACATCTAATGAAGACCACGGTACCATTTCCTTGTATATAGACATTGGGTACGGATGAAATTGAGAGTTATGTACATGTAACCATGATTCCACGTGGAACAATTTATACGGATCCTGTGGGACATATTGATCTCAATTCAGTACGTACTCGTCTAAATAATCTAACAAACTCAAGTCCACGCTGAAATTTAATTCTATGATCAGAAGAAAGAGTTATTATTAGCCAGACCCGACTCCTACTGTAGAGCATTATGGGGATAATTAACTTAAATTGATCAAAAGTGATTAATTCGATTCATCCTGATCCAACCACCGAGACCGAGAGAGTCCCCGTATAATTTCCATCATAACCATAATCCCAAATTATTATATAATTATGTTCCTTGAAAGGCGGGATGCGGCCGAATGGGACTGGCTCTGTGTTGTGCCTAATTTCAATTCCATCAAAATCCTTTTTGGGAGCGTAGGGCTCTCAACAAGGGTGCGACGGTGATGGTAATGGTCATGAGCAATAAATAATGGTGGTGGTGGTGGTAGTGAGGATGGTGGATTTAATATTTTAGGAATATCCCGTGCACAATTGTTACCTTCCCAGCACGAATTATCTCGCCCAGGCATAAGACCTAAATCATATACAGAACACACACGGCACGACCTGAATTCATTGTAAATGGTCCGGAAAATTATAGTTAGGAAGGAAGGAGTGAAAGGGGAGAGACAACGCGTAGGTAGAGAGAGAAAGATATTCGAAGCTTCCAAAAAAAGAGAAATAAATTGGAGAGGGAAAGGGAAAGCTTTTCATTGCTTTCCCCACAAGATCCACACCCAAACCATTGCATGTTAATTCCACATTTTAAGCTACCAATAAAATAAAGCATGTGCAAAAATAGGAAAAACGAAAGGGACCATTATTTTCTTCTACTTTCCCCTCTCCAAGCTTCACAAATACATGATTTGTTTTTATTTGATGGCGTCATCATCACCCTTTTCTTTATTCCCACTGAACCATCACCACCACTACCACTGCACCCGCACTGCCATTACGTGGGGGGATCCGCCTCGGAGGATTGTGGGTGTGACAGACTTTCTTTTGTAATTTTTCGCTTTCCAACCCTAATTGATTTTTCTCACCGCCATTTTATTTATCTCAGCTCGATAGAAAGCAGAAAATGGATAAATAACGGGGAATTCATTCAGGAGGCCTGGGTATTCCAAACATGACTATGAGCAAAGTTTTAACTTTTCTCTCTTTTAAAAGTCCGTTCGGAAGAAAGTTCTTCTAGTCGGGTTATAATACTTTGAACTCTGTTGAATTCGATTGATTGGTGGGTTGGAGGAGGCTCAACTCCTGCTGCGACTCGGCTCAATATTTATCTACTTGAAGGGCAATTGATTTCTTCCGCATTGCCACTTCTGGCGACTTAATTTGGGTTATAATCCAATACCAAAAAAATTATTCACATTCACAACCCATACCCACTATGTATCATGCTTTCCTTTCTTTAAACTTAATCGATTTTTGACAGCTCCTTTATCATTTAAAACCTCCATAACTCTTAAGTTTGTCTAAAGAGTCTCTTTAACTAAATTTGAAAAATTAAGTTGGTTGTGATAGCCGAAGCTATAGTTGACTACCTGATTAAATCTTAAATTATACTGCAGAAGGCTAAATAAATGAGCAGAAATTGGGTGCCTTCGCTTAATTCCGGAGAAACGCTTTGCTGTGCTATCCGGGTAACTAAAGTTTCATGAATAAAATCAGAATCCTGGAGGAATCGCTAATGGAAGGCATTAAGCGCTCGACGGTAGGCATTTGCCTAGGTATCGAACTTCCTTAATTTCTCCTCCAGCGGATACCCGACCCACTTTAAAATCATTTTGTCTGTGAGCTATCATCCCAAATTGACACGTTGGAACTATTTCGATAAAATTTGAAAGATTGCGGATAAGATTGTATAGTATATAAAGAATTCAGTTTTCCGATTAGCTAAGCAAAGCAAAGTCACAGTCTCTAGTGTTGTGGGATCATATTTCGTTTTTTAAAGGATTTCTATATTAGCAGTGATACACTATGAGTATGACGGTATTCTCTCTTTAGTTGCCTTTCCTTAGTTTTGCATGTAAATTGAATACCATATAGTCTTAAAATATATTTATAATTTATGCTCTATGCCTGCTCATACTATTTGGTAACCCCGTCTATCTCATTACAATTACAATCGTGGTTATTGATGATGATTATGGGAAAAGACAATAATGGTTCTACTCTCCATTTCTGAATTAAATCCTTAATTATAGGACTGCTTAGAAAAGTTCCTTTGTATAAATTATTTAATAGTAAATTGGGAGGGATTACGCAGATTATTTGGTTGGAAGTTTGAACTAAACTTTTGGACACGTTTTGAAACTACCTTTAAGACAAAGTATTAGAGAGTCTTAACCAAACTTGAGTACATCACATCACTCGTTTTATAACAGCAAAGAGGAATGATCCAATTTACGCATAAAGGGATTTAAAAGAGTATCTCTCGCAAGCTAAACTGAACGAGTAATAAGAAACTTTTGTAAAATGCAGAGATGTATTTATTCTCGGCCTTTTGTTGAAGTGCGTCAGTGGATGCGGAATTCCGCTGTAAACTCCCCCTTCTTGTCCGCCACCGCGGCGGCGTTTCATGTTGCAAAACTAAACATCCTACTCTCAGAAGCCGAGCCCATTAGCCTAAATTGCAAGACGAACTTTTTGAAAAAAAAAGTCAACGGAAGAAGTGATTGACAAGACTGGAGTGAGAAGTAAAGTGTAAGGCGCTTAGAGCTTAGAAAATCCGGGAAAGTTAATCGCTTAATCAATGTCACCGCATGTGTGCTAGGCCGTTGGATTCTGACACGGCGGGCGGGTAGGAAGACTCTCTAGACTGATCTCCAGCCGTGACCAGAGTGGTTGACAGTCCACACAAATGAAAAGCGGTGTTAGAATTAAGAGTTTAATACCTCACCACAACGCTCCAGCTCTCCAGTAATCCAGCTTCCAGGACCACTCCAGGCTTCAGTAGAGGAATGAAAAGCAGATTTCTAGGAATGAAGTTGGTGATCGTTGGTGCCTGGAATAATTTTATCGCTCCTTTAAACAAACACTTTTACATTCTTAAGTTGGAGATAAAAAGTTGACGATGGCCAAGTCGATAGTTGATGGTAGTGGTTAGTAAGTAAGTTAGTATAGTAGTTGTGGGGGTAGAATTTTGATTCTTCTAAAACTACAGAATTAATGGTGGTGGTGGGTGTCTAATGGAATGGAATTAGCAAACAGAGAGGACGCTTTGTCAACTGAGACTGAGCCTCTTGCTTCCATTGTCTCCTCGTCTCCAATCCATCCTTCAGCGTCGGCTGGCTTATTGTTTCATTGAAACTGAATTCTGTTGTTATACTTATTTTTAATAGCTCATAATTTAAGGGAAGAGAACTATCACGCTGCACTGCCACTGCAAAGACACCTGGACAATTTGGATATTTTGTTGGCAATAATGAAAAAAAAAATGACGTTGAGGAGGAGAAGGTCATACACTTTGCGAAATCCGAATCCCAAACGTTTCCCTTCTGGAGGATTAATGATATGACAGAAAGCACGACACCACTGTTGGATCCGGTGATGGTGGGAACGTGCGTGGTGCGTTGAAGGATTTCACTGGGGCTCAGTGTCTGTCATCCCAGAAGTGTGGACAGTACCGTATTGGGAGTAACTGATGAATCCATTTGAATGGGCTTGCGTGCCTCGGCCTCGATCCACGGAGGATCGAGCATCAGCGAATCGCTGAACTTGAAATGTTCCAATTTGACTTCATTTGATGCTACTGGAGAACAATAAGGAACTCTCCATGTGTCGTAGCTCCCGTGCAGCGTAGAGACTTTGAGTGTGGGTCTCTGCGATGAATGTGTTTTAGGAAAGCTCGATTCTGAATGGGACTCGGGACTCTCATGTCAGAAGGTTTTTAGCGATGAGTTTTTCCTACACGAGGGGGAAGGGGGAACGCTGCTACTTGGTTCCTGCTGGTTGGTGAATGGTGATGCTTTTGTTGGCCAACAGTAATTTCATTTTCCGATGCGGGCATTTTCTGGCGTAAACTTTCATAAGGACAGAGTTCTGAGAACCCGGCCAACACAGGCGGATCAGAGCCCGACAGTATCCGAAACAATCCTAGCCATGCTTAAGGTTCAGCAACCAGCGGACAGTGAAAGCATTTAAGTCGTCCAAACACGACGTTTTGGACGACTTAATAAAATGTAACGTTCGTACAGATAAAAAGAAATCGCTGGTCATTGAGGTTACTCGAATCCCATTTATTTTTATTTTTATACTCCCTTCGTCAATTCTATAATAATGAAAATGTTAGAGAAAAGAATACTTTTCCTTCTCGTTTCTAATCAATGAATACGGGAAAGAGGGAGAGAGAGGGACACAAAGGTAAAAGACCAGCAAGAAAGAGAAAGCAACGCCGGTATTATTTTCAAATGTGTTTTGGCTATGAATGACACGTACACGACACGCATAATTTGAATCCTCCCCGAAATAACTCGCCCGAACTGAATATCTTGATTAATTAGCATACGTTTCGGTTCTCTAGGAAACATCGTGCTAACGTTTATAACAAACCCAAACCGAACCTAACCTTCGGGCATTGACCCCCCTACTCGGTGAACCTAATCTGTGCTTAGAAGTTTAATTAATATTGTTATTATGGGTTCAACATTAGTAGAAACGCAATGACTAAGAGAGCTCAAATGACGTGAAATGAGTTCGTATTGAAAATGATGCAAAAGAATATTGAAAGAGGGGATGAGATGCAAATAAGTATATGACACCTGAATATGAAATCAATAGGTAATTTCCGGAGTATGTGTTATGGTCAAAGAAATAGTAGTGAATGCGAGAGTAGTCATTGTAAGTTGGTTTCCTTGATGTGATGGATATGGAGCGATTTATGCTTTTGTTAAACATGAATGACAGTATGAGTTGAAAACAATGAATATCCGTTTCAAAAAAGTGATGACTGATGCCTTGCGTGGAGTAGGTCATCCGCTTTAGGAATCATTCCAATGACCTTCATGCTCTCCATAAAAAAAACAACATGCGGATTATGATTCCTCATTTTTAACCCTGAACGACTGAACGACGGAATAAATCTGAACTGGAACGATACACAAGCAGGCATTGAGAGAGTTAGTTTTTATTCGTTTTCATTTTCCCAAGTAGTTTTACAGAGTTTCTTGTATTACATTCATGCGATTGTGCAATTGAGTGCTTTTAGTACATTTTTTCGAGTATTTGACGTTATTGCACCTTCTTCTCCTTGTTTTGGTTTTGGTTGTGAGTTGAGTTAACATTTGACATTGTATTGATCATCATGTCCCCCTGCAGGGTTTGGAGCATCTTCATCGCTAGCATCAAAGTGATTACCTTCCCGGTCTTCATCTGGAGTTGAGTCATCAGTTGCATCTTCTTCTTCTGGTTGAGCCTCATCCGCTTCATCTTCATCAATTGTGACATTTTCCTTGATGGTATCTGCCTCGGATCCCTCATCTTTGGATTCTCCCGATTCGACCTTTCCACAACTTGCTTGTTCCTCTGGTTCCGTTTTCCACTCACCTCCCTCTTCGACATCCCCACCCCCGTGCGGAGGGCTTTCAAAGGTTGGATATCCCTCGGATGGACCGGCCCACTCTGTCCCATCTCCAACGTTTTCCGGAATTCCAAAATTCGGACTGAAGGTGCTCCATTCCGGAGGGAATCCCGATCCCATTCCTCCATTTTCGAGACATGGAGGAAGACACCCTGGAAGACATGGAGGAGCCTGTTGAAGTGTGGTGAGCATCTCCCATTCAGCGTTCATCTCCATTAACCCAGCGGGAGTTGGCGGTTGATCGAAAGTTTCGTTCGTTGACCAGAACTCCCCGTAGGATGGAATGTCCCCAATGAACGGCGGCGGCTGATCCGACTGAAATAGATGAATAATTTAAATTAAAATGTGAATAATTAATTCTCTGGATGCGCATGTCTGGGATTAGACGAAATTAGTTTTTAACCTCTTTACCTGAGAATACGGACGAATGAAATGGCAGCACTCTTTGCAGAACAACCCCGTTTCGGCCTTCAACAACTCCGAGGTCCAACTCACGTTGCAGTATTGACAGGTAAAGTGGTAGGTCCGAAAGAAAAACGGAGGATCCGTAGGATTGACGCACGTCGGATTCGGGATCACAGCTCGAGTCACGTTCCAGACATTCTCCACGGGAGGCGGCAACATTGGAATTCCCCACCACCACGGCTCGGGAACAACGTACGGGTCAATGACCGGAGGGCCCGATCCCATAGTATCCGTTGAAGTTGACGCGTCCGTCGTCGGATTAGCTCCACTTGCTCCAGTCTTTCCAACACTAGCCATCTTCTTGTATCTTCTTTCAGTACCTTCAAAAAAAAAAAAAAAAGGGAAAAAATGTAAAGGTCATTGACCTCTCGGGAAGACATAATTTAATTTGTAAACGCTGTTCCGGAAAGTGTAACTGATATGATTGGTTTTCAACTGAATCCGTAGGCTTGATGTGTTACTTGCTTCTTATGGAAGGATCACTTCTCGTTAACTCTCGAATTGATTTCTAATTTCTGATTTGCAGTTAAATTCTTCAGCACAAAGTTTGCGACTATCCTCCTCAAGATCCAGAGCTCGACTGAGGTCTTCGGGAGGAAAAAAGAGGTCAAGTAGGTTAGGACTCAGTTTAGCATGTGTCAAGATTCAAGAAGTTTTTAAACAATTTTTTTTTAAACAAGACGGAACATTATTCCAAGATGGGGTCCCATGGAGACGCAAATTAGAAATTAGAAACTGGACATCTGTAAAAATTCAAAGAAAAATTTGCTCTTGGTGGAATAGAAAATATGTAGAATTCAAAGTTAATAAAATGCTCCAGTAATTTTTATTATAAGAGAAGAGTACGTGATGTCTGCGGAACAAAGTTAGAATGTTAGAATGATACAAAATAGTTCAACAGGGACAGACCAAAGGGGAATGAAATTATGGAACTAGAATAATCTATTTAGTCCTTTATAATTTCTAATAATTTATTGAGCAAGTGATTCCTCCTTAATTACCACATAAATCGTGAGATCTCCGTCTTACCCTCCAAGACGAAAGGATTCATGATGAATTGATAAATGGTAAATATATTGAGGATAGTATAGAAAAGACATTCGGATATTAAGTATTTCCATTCAGTGTGCTTGATCTCCATTCGCAGGATGTAGAAAGGGATGATAAAATAGCGATACTCTAGTAGTTTCTGAGGTACTACCGTAGCCGCCAAACAGGTGAGGAATCCCAGGAAAACAACAGGATCCCACTGGACACATGCCCAAATCCAGAACCAGATGATGACATAGCAGGGGACCAGGAGAAATCGACTAATTCCGTACCACTCGTAGAATCGTTTCCAGACGTAGAACGTATAGTGTCGATTATCCGCCAGGAGATAAGGATGAACGACAGTGTTAATGTAGACAACCACAAGGGCCATTCCAATCAATGAGAAAAACAACGAGCGGTGCTTCTTGATTTTGGCAACGGTTGCGGCCGGACCGGAAAGGATCATCACCGGACAAAGCATGAATCCAGCAAAAAACGCAAAGTAGAATAATTGAGGAAAGTTTACGCTTGCTTGATGTGCGAGTCGGTCTCCCACAACTATCCCACCGTTGGTAATGACGAATAGGACAAAACAAAGGACAATGACCGCGTACGGTGTTACCTTTGGAGCAATTCTGACAACACACTTTGACCAGAAAAGGACATTGGCTTCGAGGAGACTCATTTCGTTCCCGGTAGTACGCGTCTTATTCTTGCTGCTTGTTCTAACCTTTTCCTTTGGAGATTGTGTTGTCTTCAAAAGCACCAACTTCACCCATTTTGGCAAGTCCAAGTGCAGAATATCCCATGTCAATTGAAATGCCATCCACATGACCCAAATGATATTCGTTTGCCTTGTGAACACGGCGTAAGCGCCTATTAGAGGAAAGTAAAAGTGAGGAAACAAAAAATTCCAAAGAGTTTCAAAATCTACACTTTGCATTTCCTTTAAGAGCTTACCGCTTGCGGCAGAAAGAATTATTCGGTCCTTGGAAGCTAAATAAGACATCATGAGGACAAGAAAAGTCGATAGTTGGTCAGTGTAGTACAGGAAACTGAAGAAATAGTTGAGGGGGAACAGCGTCAACGTGTATGCCATGAATGCCCTTTTCTTCTCTGTCATATCCTGCAACTTGAAGAGAAACACCTTTAGCATGATTAATTCCAGATTCCATTAGTTATATTCATTGATCTCAATCCAAGAAGCCTTATATTTATTTACCAGTTTGTTCTCTCCGAGTAGGTAGTAGAAGGTCCAGTAAATACAGAGCGTTATTACTAAATTCAGGGATCGAAGGATGAAGGGCGTGCATTGGAAGATGGATCCAGGCAACAATGCAATCGCACTTGGTATAACGTATAAGCCCGGAAGTGTCGTAATTTTCCCATCCCACTAAAAGTAAAACAATATAATAAATTGTGCAGGTTAGAATGATGACGACATTGGAATTGATTTATATGATTAATGTCTTTTGGATAATTAAGTTTTACATGTCGGAGATTTCCTCTGCAGTACTCCTGAGTTTGTCGCATGTGGAACTCCTCGTCCATGTAGGGAGTATTTTGGACGAGACTGATGGAGACATGATTGATGACAGAGACAATCAAGAGAATGGCAAAAAAGACTTTTGCCCAGAAACCATTAGGGCGAGGGAGATTGTCAATTTCTGTTGGCTGCTTTCCAGGTGACATCGTGTCGAGGTCCAGTAAATCCGCACAGAAGAGCCTGTTGAATTTGAGCGTAGCTTAATTTAATACCGGCGACACAGGCACGAGTAGGTAATCAATTGTCCTCTTCTTATAATTAAAACTCCGCAGGCTCCAGACCCGACCCAGACTGACAGAATCCGGGAACAGCTGACAGTGTGTGTG
>Ga0194135_10001911_pt1 | contig 12589 bp, 17 predicted proteins | sample LitLau_LLRF_2013_FD_134024 | JGI IMG/M metagenome (GOLD analysis project Ga0194135, IMG submission 134024) | Freshwater sediment microbial communities in response to fracking from North America - Little Laurel Run_MetaG_LLRF_2013 (version 2) | ecosystem: Environmental > Aquatic > Freshwater >... | reverse complement strand
CTGGCAATGAGGGATAGACTGACAAGTTTCATGAATGGGTAGACACATTCTTACTGAAAATTCTTTTGTGACGTTAGAACGCCGTTGAGTTCCGTGGGATATTGTGTAGCTTGGGTGAGAGCCTGATTCCGTCCATTCTGACTCATAACCTCTTAACCCCAATGCGAGGGCATGAGGAGGAGAGTTCCGTAATTGATGTTCTCTTGATCCAATTGCAACTCCATGCGCCTTGTGATGTTGGGTCCAGTTCACCTGCTTTTCATGCCGCAAATAGAACCATATGGGATGATGCCCTGGATCGGATCTACACGTTTGCTGTGGATTTAGTTGAGGAAACTGCAAAGAAGTCAGGCTATACAAAGAATGTCAGGATTCCGTCCAATCTTCTCTCTCTTGCTGTTAAGGCTACAAAACTCGTAAGCCCCGCCTTCGTTTAGAATAGCCATTAGCCACAACGGTTTCCCCATCGATTGTTCTCTCTTGGTTCCTTTGTAGGTTCAGGAGAGGAGGTCATCCGAGGAAGGGTCAACTGGTAGTGGTGAGCTTTACCCTCCTCCTAAACGTCACATGATGCACAAATCCTTTCACGCCATTGTCAGTGACACTGTTCACTACCAAACTTGTGAGGCAGCACAACTCGTTTGGTAACAGTCTTTATGATTTATGATAATGAATGAGGATGCGGGTTGAGATGGCATTTGACCTTTGTCTCTTACCTGTTTCTTTGAATACAGGATCCAGTACATTTCGGCCGTGCTGAGTGCATTCCCGGAGATTTCCGACTGCAACATGATTTACCGTCTCCATCGCCTCGGCGTCTCCCTACTCAACTCCCCATTCATTGTCCGTGAAGAAGTTTACATTTTCCTCCGCTCTGTTTTGTATGTTGAGAAATACTTGATTGAGAAAGGGCTCATGGAGAAACCAAACTCATGGAGTCATGTCTGGGATATTGTCATCAAGTAAGTCTGTCTCCGTCCCTCATTCCATTACATGACGCCAAAATTCATTATATGTAGTTGCTGTTTAGTCATTATTAAGCTATGCAACTTGACAGGTCACTGGAAGTGAATGAAGCCAAATCAGACGCACTGGAATTTATTCGTTCTCTCTTGATTGAAGTGGATTCCAACGCCAATTCCCTGCTCTTCCTATTTCTGGAAAATGGACTTGAGCCATGCCGGGAGAGTTTGAATTTACTTTCAGAACTCCTAAGTCGTTGTTCCTTGCCAGATTATGTCAAAGTATCACCCAGGATGAGGATTCAAGAAACAGACAAGTTCTGTCCACGGGTTGCCCTCATCAAATGGATCGTCTCTAATGTCATTGAGAAATGCGTTGGGAATTCCGAGAAGGATGTCGCCAGGCTACTTACCGCCCTCCTCGTTAATCGTTCTTCCCTCTTCCTCCAGACAGAGTCAGACGACCAGGATTATCAAATTTCAGCCCCATTCAAGTCTGAGTTTGAAGATTTTGAGCCCTGGCTCCTCACTTGTGCCTTCCTCACTCCACCAGGATCCCAACCAACACCAAACAACAACCTCCCTCAAGGCCAAAATGGAAAGAGGAGAAAGAAGGCTGGACTGGAGGAGCGCGGTGTCTTTAGTGTGATGGAAGGGATTGGGGATAAACTATTCACAAGTCTCCAAGAAGATCTGGAACATTCATGCCCACCTCTTCAGGCAGACAAGGATTTCCCCAAGAAACTTCCTCTCCTCCAGTATCGTGTCAAGGTTCTGCTAAATGTACTCAATCTTCTAGAAATCCACGGACTAGGGGAGGAGAATGAGTTGAAGGGGAATGTGGCGGAATTATTTGAAACTGCCTTCAAACGGTATGCCTCCATCATATTCAAATTCCTCACACAGACGGAAATGCCCACAACCACGCTCCAACTTTACTCTGTCCTGCGGGTCATGCGGAATCTCCTGGAGGATGGACACTTGTGCCCAAAACTCAAGCAAACCCTCGCTGCCAAATATACTCCCAACATTATTGAGTTTTGGAAGCATTCCTTTTGGGCGGGACTGCCCGATAAATGTACGTTGTTTATTATTCTTATCCCCCGTCTTACATTATTCAAATTCATTAATGTTTTCATTTCCCTTATCAGATGTCCCACCCCTTCGAAATCTTCCACAAGGTTCTCCAACCAAGGAATTCTTCTCCGTCCGACTGCCAGAAGGAGAGGATGGGACGGATGACAAAGAAGTGGCCGTTTCCGAGAAGCGAGCAACGGAATTCGGTGCACTGGAAGGCCTCCTCTGTCTCCTTGACTTTTCTGCCATAAATATAGGTATTACTTTCACTCATTTTATAAATTCTATTTTAAATCTTTATCAGAACATTAAATTCTGCCTTTCCTATTTTCCTTTTCGTTTGTACAGAACGCAAGAGTGAGATTTTGAAAGAGCTGCTGATGGACTGTAAAGGAATTGGAATCCATTTTAATCCAAATGCTCAATTCTATCTCGATTTGGTATGAACCCCGCATTTTGGGTGCCTTGTTTTGAAGAATGCAAATTTTAATTTGTACTCTGTGCATTTTGTTAGTGTGTGGAAGTCATTGGGAGAGTTATTCTTTGTTTTCCTGAGATGCGTGAGTGTCATATGGATGTGATGACCCTTCTCCAATCCCTCTGTCGAACCTATCACGCAGACATGAACTGTGCTGTCAGGATTTGGGAACTTTTTGGCAGTAGGCATTCACATCATCCCATATTTTATGTCAAGTGATTCAATTATAGGATTAGTTTTTGATTCTTGTCATGTTATTCCAGGATTGGGTTCAGTAGTGGGTAGGGATGGAGATGAGACTGTCCAGAAGCATTTCATGGCCTTGGTCAATGGGATGACACGGAAGTTGGACACTTATGGAATTGACGTCGTCAAAATAGGATTCAAGTCTCTCTCCATCTTAGCCAAGGTAAGCTCACTTCTGCTGGTTGTCCTTGCCAAGGACGAACTATAATAAATAAGACTAAAACGGAACGTTGTGATGCAATTGCTCTTGATGTCTTTTTTTTTAGTCTGACCCATTGTCTCTGTGGACCTTGTCCAACATTCCGAATCAAGTCGAGGAAAAGTGGATATTCCCTCTCGTTGCCAACCTACTCAAAAGTGGGAGTCAACAAGTACGGATCGGAGGTGTGAATTTGTTTTGTGATGTTTTTCAAGCCGAGTCACTGGCTCCAATGGTGGACGGGCCGGAGGGAGCCCTCGCACAATCCTCATCTCGAAGAAAGGAATTGTATGAACTCATCTACACGAAACTACTCGAAGTTTATAATCCGCCGGTGAGGAAATTAACATCCACATATCAATGCATGCTTGGTGAATTGGTGATGCTTGGAGGTGTGGTGTAATCGTAATGGTAAAATCAAAATTCGGCTTTCTTTTCTGGATATTATTTAGGGAGGATGTTCAGAAGAGGAAACAATAGAGGAATCCAACAATCGAACTTACATTGTAGTTTCCTGTTTGGTCAAAACAGTCTTCCTGTATCCCTTCAATCAGAAGAGAGCCTTGTTCTGCCTCTTCCTCATTCTCAAATTGAAATCGATCAACATTTCCCTCGTCAATCGAGCACTCAAGAATGAGAATCCAAATCCAACCAAAACCCTCTCTGCCCACATCCTCTATACGCTCGAGAAATGGCTCAAACTTAGATACACAATCCTTGTAAGCAGTATTGTCTTTCTTCGTCCTCTTCTTCCTTCCTTCATCGTTGATTGGTTCTCTTCTATTGTTATTTTTTCATTTTTTTAAATAGGAGTTTCCATTTCAATTGTTTGATTGCACAACACCCGAAGAATTCTTCTCGAAATCAAAATATCGACGGGAAATCAGCTTCCAATTGTTTCAATACTCGGAAGTGGAGAATTCAATTCTGCTTGAGGATTTCGCAAAACTCACTTCCACCCCTGTCTTGGATTTAATAAAGGTAATTACGCCAACTTACATGCGATTTCATTCCGAACGAATGGGCTTGGTATTCGTTTTGATTTTCTTGGTAATAGGATTGTTACGGGATGATAATGAGTCGACTCATCCTTGGCCTTGGCTCAACGAGTGGGGATGAAATGGAGAAACATGGCAAATCCGCCTATACGAATCTCACGTTCTCCTACACCCGTCTCATCAACCTCTTTGGGAATGTTGTCAATTCGGAGGACTACTTGAAAGTATCCGTGGATCAAGTGATCCTGAACATGATTGGGCTCACATTTGAGGGCGGGGTGACGTCGAGTTGGGATTGTGGGATCATTCGTCTCCCTGAGCCCGAACCTCCATTTTATGATGAGTCCAAAATCCGTGCTGGGCTTGACCAACTGAGACACAAACTTCATTTGAAGGGGAATCTGAGCGTGATTGGACATTTAGTCAAAAGTTCTCCCCGGAAGCTGTATGGAATCCTCCTCACCCTTCTCCTCCGGATTCACCAAGCCCATGATCGGTTGGAGAAATACTGGAGACTTCATCACTATTCCTTTTTTGTGAAATTACTCTTCGGAGAACCGCGTGATGTTTTTGATGGGATGAGAGGCTATGCCTCTCAGTTCACGGTCCACTCATACCTCCGCCTCCTACAAGAGGAACTGGATTCCTCCGCTTCACCAGACTTTGCGACTGCCGTGCTCCATATTTTGACTGAATATGTCCAGACCCTGACTGAGTTGAGTTCGGAAGAGATGGGGCTTCATTTTAGGGTTGTCGTGAGTCAAGTCATTGCTGTTGGCTCCACCTGGCCAGAAACGATCCCAGTCGTGACGAAGCTTTTGGATTTCTTGATGAAGACTTCTGGCGTGACGTTTGCCAAGTGCATTTCCTCCTTGGATCCTTTCCCAGGTGAGATTGAGTCCTTTGCCGAGTACCGTGAGATTCATGCCGAGTTCAAATATGGGAGACAACGGAGCGAGTGGACGCTGGACCGAGAACTCAGAACTTGTTTGGAACTCAATGCAAGTGTGACTGATGGTGGGGGTAGTTGTTGTAAGGAAAGGCTCCGATTTATCAAGCAACTCCTCGCCCAACGCAAGTTCGATTTGGAGGAATTGGTCAAAGGGATGGGGACGAAACGGTTTTGGGATGAGTGTGACCGGGACAAGGACATCATTCACGGGCTCACTCAAATGCTACTCGGCGTCATCACCGGAGCACGAGATGAAGAGGTCAGCCGCTCTAATACTTTTATTTTGGTGTAGTTTTAGTAAGCAAGCAACACATAAATGTATTTTACTGTTTTCGTGTTTGTTTTTCGTTCAGTCGGTCTTGGAGGCGTGTCGGTGTTTGGGTGAGATTGGCCCTGTAGACTTAGCAGTCCTCGTTCTCCCTTCGTCAGAAACTCAGGTCAAGCTGAGCTCTGCGTCGAAAGCCATTGAAGCCCTCCTGACCTCTGCTGCCGAGAACTTGCTGAGTATGGACATTGACCTTGTTGCCCAAACGGGACAAGTGCTGGAATCCCTTTTACAAACTACGGAATGTATGGAAGTCCTCGACGGGAGAAGGGAGGACAAGATTCTCCCTCTGACCAAAACAAATCCAACATTGGCTCAGATTTTGATTCCATTCCAATCCGAGTCGCCTGGGGAAGGAGGGAAGGTCCTTGCTTGTAATCCATCCACACTCGAATCCCAGTTGAGTAGCCTCGAGGTTACAGAGTACATGAGCTACTCCAAATGGGTCACCCAGTTGACGTGTGGGCTCATCATGGCACTCCGCCCAGAAACCTCATTCCTCCATCGACTTCTTCCCTTGTGTCGTCTCAAGGTAAAGGCAGAACTCCTTTCTACATTTAAAAACAGTTTTTCTGTAGTTATTAATTACATTATTGCCACGATTTTAGGTCTCATTTTGTCAGGAGGTTTTACCGTACGTGACCTACGAGTGTTTGTTGGGGAGCAAGTCCAGTCCGATTATACGTGGCCAGTTGTCTTCTTATTTTCGTAAATTCTTTCGAAGTTTCTCAACGTTACGTCAAAGTACTTCCGCCTCATTCTCAGGCAAGAGGAGGAATGGTAATCTCAAACTCCTCCTTCTCTACTCATGTCCACTATGGAATGGAATCGGAATCTTCCTGATTCCTCCTTAAGAAAAGGAAAGGTCCGAAAGAAATGAATTGTGTATTCTTCAAATGACAGGTGAAGATGGTGAGAATCTCCAGACGCCAATCCATGCGAATAAATTGGCACTCCGCTCTCTCCTCCGGGTGATTCAATTCCTCAGACTTCATGAACTGCCCTTTGAAAAACCTCACAAGTAAGTCAGTGACGTCACTCCAATTAGGAGGACGGCTAATACACAATTTGTATTTTTAGTTGATTTCTTATTTTGATGGATTTTAGAACTGCCTGGGATAATAATTTCTGGTTGGAAGTCAATTATTTGGACCTTGCAAAAGCGGCCCAATTCTGTGGTGCCTTCTTGAGTTCCATTTTGTACTCGGAAATCCATGCCTACAGGTAGCGTCTTAGGAGTTGAAATATTTGAATTGTTTGTTGGTGGGAAGGGGATGGCCATGTCTGCCTGTTTAAATTCTTGCATGTGTATTGTTAGAATGGATGACAAAGAGGAAAGTCTTGTTCAAGGGTTCGGCTCCTATGAGGTCAATCCACGTGGGAAACAGAACAAGAATCCAACGACTGAAATTGAAAAGTTGTTACTCAAGGCGTACATTTCCATTGGGGAGTCGGATGCTGTTTATGGTTGTGGGAGTGCCCGTTACTCGGATTTTACGTCCAATGTCCAACACTTGGCCCAAATGAACCAATGGGGACGCTCCCTCGCTGCCTTTGACTCTTCCTATGATCGACAGTTGGGCCAAATTGGGATTTCCACCAGTTTGAAAGAACTCGGCCTCTTCTCGACCCTCTGGACTTATTTGCAAGGGGCAGATGGGGTGGGGAGTGGCCATATGGAGCCTGAACTTGCCGAAATCCAATACGAGTGTGGCTGGAGACTCTCGAAATGGGATTTGAATTGTGACAAGGCCAACTATGTCCAGAATTGGAATGGAGTGGAAGAGGAAATACATGGGATCCCCACAGTACAGAAATCCATCTATGAAAGCATTCAAAGTGCCCTCAACAATGACAAACTACGCCATGTGGAAAGTATTCGGAGGTATATACAAACAACATCTCTTTAAAAAATTTTTTAGACATTTAAACTGTTAGACAATACTTAAATCGCAATGGTTGATTTTGATTTCCCAGAGGTTTCATGAGTATCGTCCAAGATCTCAAAAATGCAAGTCTGGAAAGTGCTGAGAATTTGTATCCATTCCTTACCCAATTCCAAATGTTTCGAATTGTTGAGGATTTCTACTCGACGCGTTCCTCTGGGGTTCCTGTAGATACGCTACTCCAGAATTGGCAACTACTGGACAAGTTGGGATGCAGTAATTTGAAATTCCAGGAGCCAGTCCTCTACTTGCGCTCCATCCTACTTAAAGCCTTCAATGAGCAACAGTCGAGTCCCACGCTTTCCAATTCCTATGACGAGTGCATCCTTCACCTCTTGTCCAAAGCCAGGGATTCTGGGAGATTGGAATTGGCAGAGAGTTGTGCCTCCAAAATATGCAGTCGGACCATGATGGCCAGGAAGGAAGTCGAAGTGGCCAAGAATCATTGGGCCCGAGGGGAGCAGGACATTGCCCTCTCAGTCCTTGGCCAATTCCTCTCCTCCGCATCAGGGCGTGACCACAATTCAGACATCCAGGCAACGTCCCTCTTACTTTGCGGAGAATGGCTCTCGGAAACGAGATCTGAGAATCCAAATACAATCATGGACCAATACTTTACGACTAGTGTCAAATTGTATGAGAGCAAACAAGCATTTGGGAGTGCACAGGAAATTTCAAAAGCATACATTACACTCGCCAGGTCAGTTCTATTCTCTAACTGATGATAACTCATTATTTAAATTAATTCATTTTGAAGAATTTCCATGTTCCCACCAACAGGTACGCAGACTCTTTGTATCAAAATGCTTCTGCCTATGGCAAGTCGGAAATGTTTCAAGAAAAGATGCGCACGCTCCACAAGGTACGAAAATAGACTTAAAAATGGACATGTTTTTGTAATTCCAACAACTTTCGTTGAATCCAACTTGTAGGCAAAAGTGGAGTTGGATCAGATGCAATTGGCTGTTGACCCCATGGATGTTGATGGTCAAAGGTCAATGCTCCTACTGAAGCGACAAATAAATTTGGATACGCAGGAGACGCAATCCACTCAGACGGATTCCAAGCGCTACTTGGGCATTGCTCTCAAATATTATTTGCGTGGATTGAAACATTCCTCACAGCATGATCTACTCATTTTCAGAGCGGTGAGATCCTCTCCTTTGTTTTTCTTGACATTGTCATTTATTTCTTCGGTTTATCCTTAATGAATAATGATGGATTGGTTGTTGTGATTCTTTAGATTGGGCTTTGGTTGGACAACACGCAGTTCAAGGAGACGTTGGATGTGTTCAACACGGAGACGCTCCCGTCCTACAAGTACGTCATGGTTCTTCACCAGCTGAGTGCTCGGCTGGGGCTGAGCGGTCACAACGGTGTTGGAGAAGCCTTGCAGAGGATCCTATTGAAATGTGCGCAGGACCATCCGTACCACACACTCCCCGTACTTCTCGCACAGGCCCTCATGGACAAAGACAAGGAACATGGGAAAACGCCTATTAAAAAGGTAAGCTTAAAATGGACTCAAAAAATACATACAAATAATGTATACAGGGGTTTTGAAATATACACCTTTCTACATTTGTCCAATGTCCATTATGTAGAATGTCCGGGTCGATGCAGCTCGTCATTTGGTGGAGAGATTGAAGAATGGGGCGTTGGGTGAACTGACGAGCCGAATGGAATTAGTTTGGACTGCCCTCATCAGTTTAGCTAATGTGACGGAACAGGCAAAGACGAGCGGACCCAAAATAATCCCAACGGACGCCCTCCTAAGAAAACTTCAAAAGAATATCAATATTGTCCCCATTCCAACACTCTCACTCAATGTATCACCAACCGGAAAATATAAGAATTCAATCATTGGTAAGTCCCCAGTCTCCTTCCGTTTATGCTCTCCCACTCTTTCTCTTTCATTTTCAAACATTAGAAGAATGGTCTTTACTGGAAACTCTTCTGTTAGGAATCCATGGATTTGACCATAAATACGTATTGGTCGGTGGAATGAATTCACCAAAGAAAATTGTGGTCACTGGAACGAACGGAAGAAAGTACAACATGCTACTCAAGGTATGAACATAGGAATGAGGAAGGACCAGAGGGAGCCTTCGTTTCTGATTCATTGGTTTCCTTTTTTGTTTCTAGGGGCAAGATGATTTGCGGCAGGATGCAGTGATGCAACAAGTGTTTGCAGTCATGAATAAATTACTCGTCGCAGAACCCACAACAAAGGCTCGTCAACTCCAAATTCGGACGTACAAAGTGGTCCCGCTCTCTCAGCGAAGTGGCCTTATTGAATGGTGTGAGGATACGCAGACTTTTGGAGAATATCTCATCAAAAATCACCGGCACTACAGGCCAGCTGATTATGATCCAACAGAATGTCGCAAGAAAATGGGCGTAAGGAATTCCACTTTTTTAAAGTTTAGATTGATTCATTTTAGTGGTTTTGAGCATTGAGTCCTGTCCTCATTCCGTATGTTTGTTTATTTTAGGAAGTTGCGACAAAGCCGAATCCGGTCAAGATGGAAACGTACAACGACATCATGGCCAAATGCAAACCAGTCTTTAGACATTTCTTCTTTGAACGTTTCAAAGATCCCGGTACTTTCTTTGAGCGGAGATTGGCATACACGCGCAGGTTCGCTTTTCAAGTTAACTTTTGTTTTTGGAATCCATCTCACAGTATTCCCAATTTACCCTGCAGTGTCGCCACGTCCTCAATGGTTGGTTACATTTTGGGGCTTGGGGACCGTCACGTCCTCAATATTTTAGTGGATCTCAAGACTGCGGAATTCATCCACATTGATTTAGGTGAGGGAGGAGGAGTTGATCAGAGAAAGTTGAAAAGAATTCTGAATGGAATGTTAATTTTCTCTTTGGCAGGTGTTGCCTTTGATCAGGGACGTATTCTCCCAACTCCAGAAACAGTCCCATTCAGACTCACGCGAGACGTCGTAGATGGAATGGGATTCTGTGGGGTAGAAGGAGACTTTCGAAGGTAATCAGAATCAGGTGATATTTCTCCCATTGAATATAATATGTATTGATGTCAGTAATTCCTTCCTCATTGATAGATCCTGTGAGATGACGCTGGAAGTGTTGCGAAACAATACTGAGATTATTTTGACTATTTTGGAAGTCCTTCTCTATGATCCCCTCTACATTTGGACTCTGTCGGATGACCGCGTTCGGAAAGTTCAACCTGGAGGTCGAAATGCGAAGCTTCCACTCGGATCTGGTGACACCCGAGCAGAGGAACCACCAAAGGGTAACGTCCCTCCTACTCCATTCAAATTATTTGGGTAAAAACACATTTTCACGCTAGTCTTTATTGATTCTTTTGAAGAACGGAACAATTCCGCGGCTCGTGTTTTGCTCCGCCTGAGGCAGAAGTTGGTAGGAGTGGAGGAAGGGATTTCGTCTGGGTCCACCCTCAGCACTTCCGGTCATGTCTCTTTCCTCATTCAAAGGGCATCTGACAGCTCCCGTCTCAGTCGCCTCTTCCCAGGCTGGCAACCATACTTGTAAACTATAAACTTTATGATTCAGTAATTTGACTATATTTGATTTATGACTCTCTAAACCCTCTTTAGGGATATTTTCAATTTAAATTTGTAATTTTCTGGATGTCGTTTGAGTAAACGGAATAAGAGTCGAGTAGGAGAATCGTAACTACGATTAATTTACTTATATAGTAAATTCCTCAGACAGGCCAAAGGTGTTTTATGTAGCCCATCATTCCCACTTCATTTCTAATATATCCAAGTTCATACCAAATGGTGCTGCTGGTGAGCAGTCAAGGAAATTCTCAAATGACGACCAACTGGAAATAATTGTGACGGTAGAAGGGAACTCATGATTCCAAAAGAAAACGAAGAAAAAGAGACATTTTATTCAAAATTAAAGAGAAGGTTGACCCCAGAGATAATCCTGATCTTGAGAGGGAGAGAGATTGGTTGGATCCATGATTTTGGTTTTAGAGTTGGTTAATTAGTTTAGAATCTCCTGCAAGTTTGGCCGGATTCACAAGAATCCACTCCGTCGGCCTAGTTCTTCTGTCGTAATTTCCCCATCCCCATTTTCATCCACAAATTTCTCAATGATGAATCTTGCAGTCTCTGGATTTGTCTGAATTTCATCCAGAAGCCAATTGTTGGGATAACTCCTATAGATACACAGACAGACAAGGGAGAGAGTGTTAGAAATACTTTAAGACCACTTTCTTCACTTTTACTCCGCCATCTTATTCCGTAGAGAGCGCATTGATTCCTCCAATCAAAACCATCCTTGGAATGAATTTATACTCACAACATTGCAGAACAGAAAACAAAGCCGAACTTGAAGATTCATTTTCATTTCAAATTCATTAGACAATTTTCCTTTTCCTCTCTCTCTCTCTCTCTCTCTCTCTCACCAGGTGAAGAGAAAGGAAAGGAAAAGGGAAAACCCACTCATCACGTTTAAAATAATAAGTGAAGTTCCATCCAAGTTTCAAATTTTTGTTGTTCTTTCTCCTCTTCCGCTAGCTACTTTCACCCTCTGCATATCCATTACAAAAAGCGAGCAAGACCAAGGCAAGGAAGACGCGCCCTGTCTGCCCTTATTAATAATTTACGAAATTCCAAGAGTAATTTCAAGAAGTAAATGAAGCTAATTGAGGCATGAAAGAGGAGACTAATGGGAAAACCAAAACCAAAATTATGAATCCACCGTCATCAAATAAATAAAATAAATTTCTTTCAACTTTCTCTCCTGTCCTTTCCTTTCGTCAGACACGAATGTTAAAAGGAATTAAAAGTATCCTTCCCGACATGGGTTGGGTTGCTGCTAACCAACCGTTTCCTCTGCCCACTCACTCTTATACAACTTTCCGGGGTTTCAAAAAAAAACTTGGAAATTTGAAAATGTGGGGAGATTAGGCGAGAAAAACAAGCTGTGTAAAATAAAGTCCTCAACGCGTCTTTCGTGTAACTTTTAATCACTTTGGAGTCTCAGGGTGCTGGAGGGTAGGCTTGAGGGTGAGAAAAGTTGCTTTTATCCCTTCCCATGAATACGCAAATTAAATGAAATGGCTTGGCTGGGCTCAATCTTGTTGGGATGAGAAGGAAGGAGGGCAGAGATTACAAAGAAAGCAAGAAAGAAAGTTCCCTCTCTCACGTCTCCCTCGTGTCGGATTTTGGATTTGGAAGGAAGGGAAGATGAGGAGGAAATGAGAAGTTTGGATTTTCCATAAACTTATCTCCGGTTTTCCTCTCTTGAATTCAATGCACCTTTTCCCAATTTGCCATTGTTTTTTTTTCAAGAATCTAAAACTCGGCTCAAGCCCGTTTATAAAGTGAGGTAGGAATGACCATTGCCTGTAGATAGGAACTGCCATCCACAGACTTACGAATGACTTACGAT
>Ga0194135_10001910_pt1 | contig 12589 bp, 5 predicted proteins | sample LitLau_LLRF_2013_FD_134024 | JGI IMG/M metagenome (GOLD analysis project Ga0194135, IMG submission 134024) | Freshwater sediment microbial communities in response to fracking from North America - Little Laurel Run_MetaG_LLRF_2013 (version 2) | ecosystem: Environmental > Aquatic > Freshwater >... | reverse complement strand
TATATTCAAAGTTATAACAAGGGTAAGTAAACAGCATGACATGTATGAAATTCACACAAAGACAGCAACGCCGCTTTAAAATCAACACGACAGTATCTTATGTATCAATAAAACACGTTGACGAACTTCCATGCACACACACAAATTATAGCAGGCGAATTATGTACTAGCAATACCAACAAACACGAAAACGCTACAGTCTTATTTTCTAATTTGAATTACACAATTAAGTTCTAAACACATAAGCCATCGCAACACGAACTATGGAGTACATAACATGGAGCTTGAAAAGTACTTGCCTCCATAAGGTCCTAATCGAATTCCATCAGTTGAATAGCAATAATAATTAAGAAATTAAAAATTAGTCAATACTTATGTACACCTCATTGAGTAATGAATAAAATTATGAAAAGATGAAGAATTTCTCTGAACGTGTGTACTACAGATTTAGACTGTCATTGTCGTTAGTTTTAAGAGAGATTCTTTGTAAGAAATTACGTACTCATAGACAAAAGGAGAAAGAGACTCTACGGACCTGTTCAACGCTTCAACTTTCACCATCATAGGATCCACGTCAGCTTTGAAGTCTTTAAGCTCCTTTATTTGTCGTTTCACGGCATCTATGTCCGCCCCAATTACTCCAAAGTTAGCGAGTCGTTCTTCAGCTTTGTCCAAAAATGCCAATAATGCCTGGAAGACAAGGTAGACGTTAGGCAAGTTTCATAACAGTCACGTAGCGAGTCAAATAAATGTTCTGTTATTCACTAACCTGAAGGGTATCATGGAATTCCATTGCCTTCTCCATTGCATCAATGAGATTCTCTTCTCGCTTGGCAAAGAGAGCTGTAATGTTATCCCAGGCAGAGTCAAGTTCTTCGATATTCTTCTTGATTTCTGGCTTATCTTGATCTCCAACAATCTTCAGTAAGTTTTGACCAGATTGTCGACAATTATTGACTTCAGGCTTAACCTTCTCAATGTCTTTCTTGATTTCTTTAAGCGCATCCTGTTGCTTTTGAATAGCTTTAGGCTCAACAGCAGGAGGTTCTTGATTTTTCAAAGTTTCTTGGAGAGCATCAAGTTTCTCCAAGATAGCTTGAAGCTGCTCCCAGAACTTCTCAGCCAAAACCAATGCTTCGTCCAGATTCTTTCCTCGTTGTTTAGTAGCTTTTTGGATTTGATCCCACAAGCTATTTAATCTATCCAGCTTCTGTTTGATGTCTCGAACAGCAGGGTCATTCTTGTTAGCAGCTTTGTCGATAACATCAGCAGCTTGTTTCTTAACAGCATTGAAAGCATCTTCTCGTTTCTTCACGTCATCAATGATGGCATTATTGTCATCAATTTGATCCCTGATTTTCTCGGGGTGAGCTGAGATGGGGTCTGCATTCTTCACTTGATCTGCAGTATTTTCAAGGGCATTCAACATACCATCCAACTTGTCTTTAAATTGGCTGGTTTCTTGCAAAGCTTTCTCCAATGCGTTCTGGCGATCTCTCAATGCAACTCTCAATGCATTGTACCTTTCGTTGTCATCATGCATTATATCTTGAACCTTTCTAGAATCGTCATCGTTGCAGATCTTAACTAAAGCTCCACCAGTCTTGTTCAACTTATCAACAAGTGGTTTGTGCTCATTAAGAGACTGAATGAAGGCTTGAGTTTTATCTTGCAATTTCATAATCTGATCTGGGCGAATGGCTGGAGTTTCAAGTACGCCCATTTCGTCTTCCATTGCATCCATCCACTGATTAAGGTCAATATGAGTGTCAAAGAAATGCTCTGCAAGAGGAAGTGCTTGCTCGAGTGCATTAAGTCGGTCTCCACTCAATTTTGCAACAGTTTCCATTGTTTCCTTAAGATCTTCAGCCTTCTCTCGGAGTGTAGCTGTGTCTTCTCCTTGAGCAGCTTCACGCAAGACCTTCTTTGCAGTTGCCAAAACTTCTCGGACTCTTCCTTTTTGGCTGTTAATTTCATCATTGAGTGCTTTGTGTTCCTGAAGTTGGATTCTAACAACGTCTGGCTCACAGCTGGGCTTTTCAGCGTCACGGAGTTGACCTTCGATTTCACGGAACCAGTCAAGCAACTCATCAATATCTGTGAGTACCTCCATAGATCTCTGCAAGTAGTTAACGAATAATTATATCTCAAGCCAAATACCTTTCCCTATTCAATAAAATATATTATATTATGCCACTACTTACAGCTTTCGACATTTGAATCCTCTCAGCTCTTCGTTGAACTTGCTCACAGATTGCATCAAAGCGTCTGTTATCTCTGGTAACCAAGCCTTCAATGGTGGATGCACCTTCTCCAGGTGACAACTGACACAATTGTGGGCCAACAAGGTTGATAGCTTCCAGGACTTTTCTTTGTTCAACTATTTCCGTCTCCAGTCGAACAATTACTTTCTCTTGTGCAACTAAGTTTGTGTTATCGAGACTCTTAAGAATATCTTCTGTGTCTGACATCCAATCACTCAAGTTCATGTGACACTCGTGGAATTGAGTAACAAGTGGCAAAGCTTCTTGAGCATTCTTCAAAAGATCTGAGGCCTTGGTTGTAATATCATGGAATCTTCTTTGAAGGGAATCTAATTTGTCTTTAAGCTGAATAGCTTCATCATTGGAAATGTTTTTCATCAGATCCAGACCAGCCTCAACAGTGGCATCAACTTGGTTTTCACGGTCTTTTATTTCTTCTGTTATATTAGCGAGCTGTTCCATCTGTTCGAGGAGTTTCTCTTTGTGAACAGACACAACTTTATACTTGTTCAAACGCTTCTCAACGGTTTCCATCCACGCTACTAGTTCTTCGTAGGACAAAACAAGGTTCCGTAATCCAGCCTTGGATTGTCGCAAGAGATTTCCTAGAGCTTCAGATTCTTCAACTAGTTTTCCATATTTGTCAGTAACCTCTTGGAGCTTGTCAGCTACACCCGCAGCTTCTTCGTCACCGACCAAGTCCATCAGAGTCTGAGCAATGTCAGCTAGTTGGGCAAAATCGGGCTGCTTCTTAAGAAGCCCGTCATGGAAAGAATCATGCTCTTTTATTCTTCGTGCAATTTTGTCTTCGTCAGTTGGGATCATGGACATGTCTTTCAGTTTCTTCCCTTGCTTTTCAAGCCAATCAGAAAGTGGACCAATCATGTCTTGGAAGGCCTTGGCTACTTTCATCGCGTCTTCGAGAAGATTTTGACGATCCTTAGCTCCATCGCACAAGTTTCCGTAACGGTCTCCAGTATCTTTCAGTACGGCTTCAATATTAGCCCTTTCACTTGGGTCTGCATTAGCTGCAATTTCTTTACCCATCTTCAACAAAGCTTTCACTGATGGTTCTCGATCTGCCAACATTTTGTTCAAAAACTTCTGTTCTTGAAGCTGAGCTTTGACTACTTTGAAATCTGCAGATGGTGGTTTTTGATTTGCTACCAAGTCCTCCATCTCGCTCAGCCACTTGCCTAATCCATCTAATGCTTCTTTGAACTTTCCTGATTGAAGAAGAGCACCATCCAGCTTGCGCTCCATTTCAGTAATCTACATAAATAAATAAATTTTTAAATTTTTCAAAGACTGTAATTTAGATGTTCCATATTCCATGAAAATATTATATTCTCACCCTCTCTTTCAGTGCGTTCCATTTGTCATTCAGTTTCTCCAAGTCCTTTTCAAGCCCAGAGGTATTGACTCCATTTGAAGCTGATTGAATAAGACCTTGGCCAGACTTATTGCACTCATCAACTTTCTTACCCACTGCTTCAACATATCTTGTTCTAAATTCTTTAAATTGGGCTTGCTGGGCTCGAATACTTTCAACATCTCCGCCGACTGATTTACCAAATGATCGTTCTTGCTGGATAAGATCATCGATGTCTCCATCAGTTGTTTGATACAAATCATAGAATGCCTCCAGTCTGGCAAGTGTCTTGTCGAGTTCAGCTTCTCGCTGTTTCGCTTTATCTTCCAAACGTGCGAGCTGCTTTCTCAAACCTTCGATTTGGTTCTTCATGCCTTTAGGATCAGCTGCCACGCCTTGTCTGATCAAATCCTCCAAAGCAGCAGCTGCACTAGTGACATCGCCCTTCTTGTCATGCAGCTTTTCACTGAAAACTTCCATTTCTTTTATCTGTGACTTTACAGTTGGAATATCTCTGCCAATAGGCTTGAACCCTCCAAAATCATTTTCTAAATCTCCGATTTCACCAGCAAGGTTCTTCATTTGATCTTTGAATTCTTCCATTGCTCGTTGGGCGGATTCCAAATCGCTAAATCGATCGCCGAGTTTGGAGTTGAGATTATCAAACCGGTCCAATAAATCATCAACCGCATCCCGAATGTGGCCATCGTCACAGTTTTGACTGTTTGCATCGTTGCAAAGATCCTCACCTTGACGTTTGACATTACCTAAGGGTTTTTCCAACTTCTGGGCTTCTTCTTGAATGGCTTTAATTCTTTGTAGTAATTTTGGATCTTTAGCGGCATCTCCCAGAGCGTCGTGAGATGCTAGTTTATCTTCACAACGATTTAATGCATTTTTCAGGTCCCTGCAATTGTCATTAAAGTCATTGAGCTTGGCAGCAGCATCTTCCAATTCCTGTGCTTTAGCGAGAATTGCATTGCTCAAAGCCTCCCAACGTGCTTTCATTTCCTGGAGCTCATGTTTTACACCTTCCTTGTCTTTATCACAAGCTCCAATGAATGTCTCTCCTAATCCCTTAGTGCCTTCATAATCTCCTGTCTTACGCCAAAGCTCATTTTTGAAAGCATTAACTTCCTTTAGTAGTTTGTCAATGTCGGGCTTCTGGTATGATTTAAGTTGGAATGTTTCGAATTTCTCTTCTGCTTGAGCGAGCCAATTTAGGAAAGGTTCTCTAGTTCTATCGTACTTCTTGCAGTGTTCGTTGCAAGTCTGAAGCCGAGTGTGTCTGTCGACCGTTTCTTTCTTCAGTTTATCCCAGCCCTTTTGAACTCTTTCCATATTTTGTTGAATTGTTCGTTGTTCAGGTTTACGACTTGTCTTGGCAAGTACTTCTTTTCCTTTGTTCAGAGTCATAATAATTTCATGCTCTTTGCTCATTACTTCTCTGTAAAGGGGGTCAAATTCATCAATTTGCTGACGAAGGATATCTCTGTCTGCAGAAACCAGTAATTTTTCAGCAAGTTGAGACAACAGGTCATTCAGCCATTCTTGAGCTGCTTCACAAGCCTCGTTGAATTCCAAACCATCCTTCTTGGAATTCTCTAATTCTGCTCTGCAATTGTCTAACTTCTTTTGACACTGGTTGAAAAGTCGTCCAACCTGACCAAGCTTCTGTTTAATGTCAGATTTTGCTGCAGGATCTTGAAGAATTTCACAAAGTTCTGCTCCAGCAGCTTCAACATCAGCTAATACTGGTCTCTGATTATTGAAATTCTTTTCGATGGCATCAAGTTTCTTCAGCATTTCTTCAGGATCGCCTTTGTCAGCAATAAGGTCATCCAAGTCATCACTGATCTTATGAAGATTGTCTTGCAGCTTATTCAAGTTATTGAAAAAGTCTTGACTGGCATTTGAAGCAGCATCTAGGTTGCCTTCTCGATCATCCAGCTTGTGCAGCAGATCGTTCCATTTTTGGTTAATGTTTGCCAGTTTATCTTCAATTTTCCTTCCATCAGGAGAATCAGGGCTAGTATGGGCCAAGATGTTATCACCCGCATTATTAAAACTATCCAAAATTGGTTTTTGATTCCTGAATTCATCTCGCATAACTTGAACTTGTTGCATTTGGCTTTGCACCATTCTAGGATCTGATGCAATTGGTCCCAAAACCGCCAACATTTTTTCTTTGGAGTTCAACCAACCATTAAGATTATCATGAGAATCGTGGAATTCCTTCATGCTCTCAAGGAATCCTACACGTTGCTTACACTTGTCTTGCAAATCCTTCCATCTTTGGTTAATGGTATCGAAGCTATCTTGGAGGTTTCCACTTCCGGGAACATTAGGTTTTCGTCGAAGGAGGTCGGTAATTAAAGTTCTTGTGTTATCCAACAATCCTTGTTTATCATACAAGTCCTCTAGAATAGATTTAATCATCTTCAAAAACTTATCTGCTTCATCTCTGGACTGAGGGATAGTTTCCTTCGGCATATTTCGCTCCGTCTTGTCTAAAAACTGGGCAAGAGCTTTCAGATTGTCAGATATCTTCTTGACTTCATCTCTAGTGGAATCCAGTTCCGACTGTCTATCTGCAAGTTTCATTCCGAGCAAACTATACCGCTGATTGATTTCATTAAGCTGTTGCTGAACAGGGCTGGCATCATCAAGATTAAGAAATCCTTCTTGACTAGATCTCCTACTGCCAAATCCACTTGATCCACTTGGAGACATAGGGCTGCGGGAATCAAACCCAGTAGAGAGCGTTTTAGTTGGTGACGGACTCCTGGGTTCAGATGACCTGAAACTTGGACGTTTGACAGGACTGGATGCAAGAGGACGACGGCGTGGGCTGTCGGACCTGTCTCCACGAAGTAAAGCGTCATACGAGTTTCCAAGTTCATTCACTTTATCAATAGTAGAACTGTAATCTCTGTGTTCTTTCACAATGGGCTTCAATTCATCTACTTGTTGTTTAATAAGTTCAACATCAACGGCTACGGACTGCAAGCTGTTGACACGTGTTTCCATTGATGTCAGCCATTTTTGGACTTGATCTCGAAGTTTTTCATAAGCATTCAACGCATCGGCTCTTGTCTTTCCAAGACGACTCTTCTCGTCAAGTGATCCACTCAAGTCCTTCCATTGGGTTTCTAACGCCTGAAAATTAAATAAATAACAAGTAAGTAAATTCAGTTGCAAGCGTACTCTGGGCCTCCAAAGTTGTTTAAAACTCACTTTGATCTTTTCTTTCACCGGAGCAGTGTCTGTCACATCTTTCTTAGTCACGAGTGATTTACCAGATGAGATTGTTTCATCAAAATCTCGTTTTTTATCTTCTTTGCGTCTCACCAGCTCGTCGAGCTTTGCTACTGCATCATCACCCGTGAGTTTGGTTTCCAAAAACTCGAACATCTCTCCAAACCACTGCTCGAAGTGGTTGGCATTGAGTGAGAAGCTGTCCAAGTGTGTAGAAACTTCTTGAAGGAATACTGCTCTTTGGACTAATTTCTCCACAAGTTTTTCGTAACGAGAAAGAACATCCTTCAGTTTTCCTTCAACTTTCTTAGACACACGAGCACTTCCTCCTGAGCGGACCAAATCATCGGCTGATCTAGCCATGCTCTCAATACTTGGCCGGTGGGAATCGATATCAGCCTGAAGCATTTTAACCTCTCGGATTTGCTCGTCCAGGCGTTCCCGGATAAGACTTGCAGGCTTATTAATATTCCTAGGAAAATAAAATTAAAATATTATACTGAACAAAAATAAATTCATAAGCATTGTTTTCAAAAAGCATGAAATTACTTTAACTGGTATTCTGCTTGGGTAAGCCAGTTCGAAACTCCGTCTACGGCATCTTGAAGGCCTTGGCTTTGCATCAGTGCAGCATCAAGATCTCTGATTTTGTCGCCTACTGCATCCAAAAGGTTTTGGTATTTGTTTTCGAGTTCACTAGTAGCTTTTTCTACAGCATCCCGTTCTGCAGGAGACAACTCTTCCATACTCGATAGGAGACTGGCTGTAGCTTGTTTGACAGCTTCAATTAATCGACCGTTAGACAAAATCTCGTTTTGTAATCCCTTAGCTTTTTGTAGTTGATCTTCTACAAGTTTTGGTTCTCCAGCTACAGGTTCAGATAAAATCTTTTGGGCTCTTGGAGTAACGTCCCGAAGCCATGCCATAGCTTTATTAAGAGCATCTTGGAAATCTTTTTGCTTGTTTCCAAGTTGGGCTAGCTTGTCGAATAGTCTATTAGCTCTTGCCAATAAGTCCTGGTAAACTGTTGTTATTTGCGTGACTTCATGTTTGATCGACGACTCTTTCATTTCCAAGTACGGCATTCGTTGAGGTAAGTTTGTTCGGAAGTTATTCAGTGTTTGTAAATATTCCTGTAAAAATATAATAATTTTAATAATTTAACCAAATTGTTACTAAAAAGCTAAAAACCAATGCATTTACAAACCTTTGACTCCTCAATGAATTTTTGTGCAGACATTGTGATGAACCGAAGATCTCCTTGATGTGCAATTACATCTGTCACGAATTCCTTGGCATTGTCTCGGCCACTAGCACTCAGATTACTGACGTTTCTTTCTTTCTCCTCAAGAATTCGAATAGACTTATCCATCCAAGTTTTGAAAGTTGTGACTTCCATTCTACAGTTTCAGAAAATTTAAATTTATGTTTTATAAAATACTCGAAATAAATAAGGTGCATCAATAATAATCCCAGAAATAGTACAAATATAGAAACTCCATTATTTAAACATAAACATTACTTGTATTTCTTTAGTTCGTCAGAAGCAGAAGTAAGCTGGCGGAAGAGAGTCTCAGACTGATTTGAAACTCGGTCATATCTGGTCTTCAGGACTTTGCCATTTTTCTCCAGCGTGTTGATTTCTTCACTGGATAAAACATCCCCACCAGTTGCAACTAAATGCCGAACTTGATCCAAACATGTTCCAACCGTTTGACTATGATCTTCGATGTCATCACGGATTTGCTAGCATAATTAATTAAAATTCAGTTACAAAAATAATACAATTAAATAAAAAATGACGAAATAGCTCATTTTCAATTCGGTTCCAGTAAAGCGAGACTTACTTTCACTACCAACGTTTGTTTTCGCAATTCTTCCACACTTTCTTTTAGTGTCTCCTGATTAGCCAACTTTCTCTCGACTTCTTCAAGCCAGCCCATCAGGTTTGTTATAGTGGCATCACATTGCTTGTACTGCGCTTCAGTGGCGAGCTGAAATAATGATTAAATTCAAATTATAATCTGCATCGCATCGAACACTTCTTGAAGTCGTTCATTCTTAGAAACACACACACACACACACTCACTCACTCACACAAACAAACTCATTTGAAACGCCTAATCACTTTTTAGTGACTACTGAGGTAATATTTTAACTTCAGAAAAGCTATGCAATCAACCATACTTATTTGAGAGATTCATATCATTTCAAAATTCGGCAACCTTATTTTGTACTTAGCACACCATAACACACATAATTTCCTGACATGTCACACAAAATTTTGAACTCACAATTCTTTGACATCACTCAAAACACTTAATAATAATAATTTCCCAAGCATTTTGGCTTTTTCATGCAAAATGCATAAACGCTGTATCATACTAAAGTATAAATTGCATGTCCATCGTTGATCTGTTATAATGTATAAGTATGTTTGACGTATTAATAATATAATCTAATTGTAAAACTTCGTGCTGAATATATTTGTGTAGACGCTAGTTAAATACAGAGTCAATTGTACAAGACTTATAATAATAAACCCATTTTGTTAGTACTATACAATTATTATATAACTCAAGAACAGAAATTGGTTCCATGTACACAATTTAAGTAAACTTTGACAACATAGTACACCTGATAAAAAGATACATACTTTAACAAGAAACCCAGGAAGATGAGAAAACAGAATTGATAGAAATGAGAGAGATCAATATAAAGCAATAAAAAGTACACGTCAGTGTCATAGTTTTTAGAAAGTCGGATCCGTTCTGAAGATTATTTTTTGAAGAAACCCCCGTTAAATTCATTTTTCATGCAGAAGCAGGAGTAGTTGTTACACTGCAATAATTTTAAAGTTCAACCACATACCTCTGGGGCACAGAGTTAAGTCGTAACATTAATTTATAAGTACTTGGTCGAGGTTGTCATTAACTCAAAGCACTGATAAAAAGTGTCTTACAGTGTGGTACAACTCCACTACAAGTGTCTTCAAAGTGCACAAAAGTACCCATGCACAACTTGAAATAACAAGTCTTTAACGGTACTCTGGAAGCTTGTAATACATGTAATGTACATTGTACGGTAAGTGAACAACTCAAACATTAAAAATGTCTATTATTGCTGCTAATATTTGAATCAGCAGCGATATTTTTTAAAGCTGAGGCCAGGCACGAACGAGGCTTTTAGAAGCCAATCCAAACGAATGAAGCCAAACCCGAGAGACAACAGAACCCAATTAGCCTCATCCCCACTGGACCTTACCCTTGCCTCAGCTGCTAACAACCATCCATTTTTCCAAGCGTCCATAAGATTGTGCCGGGTATTATTTCGGGTGTCGAGGAAATACCCTTCGTCCCCATTGATGATGTTTTCAGCTATCGCATCAGCAAGTGGAAGTATCCTTCCACTTCCTGGTTCTTTAACTACTGTAGTACTAGGATCGATGAGAGAGTTTGCCAGGCATTCATTTAAAGTTTGCTTATCCCCTGATTTACTCGAGTAGGGATTTGTAAACTTCCCTGTAACTGGGTCATATAAGGAATAGTCTAACGCACCAAGTAAACTTAACGGAGATCGAGGAGTTAAAATTAGCCCAGTTTCAATGGCTTTGTTAAGTGGTAGGATATGGTTAGTTGCAGTGTTATACACTGTGCTCTTGTCTGGGTCTATTAGAGCAGCATCAAAGGAGTCAGAAAGCTTCAGCAGTCTTTTCTTTAGAGTATCTTTAACTACTGCTGAGCTAGGATCTATTGCATTAATGTCTATGGCTTCTTTCAAAGTAATGGGAACATCATCCCCTACACCAGGATCACTGTATAACCCAGTATCAGTTACAAGGTAACCTTTGTCACGTGCTGTATCGAAACTAACGGGTTCACGAAGGAATATTACTGTTCCTTGGTCGAACATGATGCACAGAGGTTTTAATTTAGATGTTATAGGGTCCACTGTAGCTCGTCTGATGAGATCAACAAACCCATGCTTTACTCCTTCTCGTAAATTCATGTACTTTCCACTTTGAGGATGTGCTATCACTGCACTACCGGGTTCCAAAAGCTCGTTCCAAATGGCCAGATTTAAAGTTGTTGTGAGAGAATTTCTTGGATCACAGAATGTTCCACGTTTCAGATCGATCATCTCCAAATTGTAAGCATCCCCAAATCCAATAGGTTTTGAGACTTTCAGCAGAATACCGAGGTCAACAGCTTTCTTCATAGTAATAAACTTTCCAGATCGGTGGTCGAGAACTAAAGATTTTTCTACATCGATGTCTTCATCATCGATAGCTGCATTAAGAGATTTAATCGAATGGTTTTTGAGATTTTGAACCGCTGAGATACTTGAATCTATTAATCCCACTTCGATAGCTTTCGGTACAGTTATCCACTGACCAAGCAAGGGATCAGCGATTTTTCCTAGTTCAGGGCTGTACAAATTCTCTCTTATGCAATCAACAATGGACAGTGGACGATCTGTGGTTAGTATGAATCCTTGCCGTTTAGCTTCATCCAAAGGAAGAGTTTCATTATTGCTCGGATGAATATACTTCCCAGTGGTAAGATTGATCAATTTAGTGGAAACAGCCTGAGGTAACCTACAGATAGATTTATCTTGAGAATTCTTAACAATGGAAGTTTCTGGATCTATGAGATCTTCTTTGCAGGCTTCTTTTAGAGTCAGTCGCTTTCCAGTAGACGGATGGACGAACTTCCCAGTGGAATGGTCATACAGGCCTATCTTCAATGCATTATACAGAGTGAATGGTTTCTCGATATCTAATATTAAGCCTTGCTCAAGTGCACTGGACAAAGGAATTTTAACTTGTTCAGAACTTTCTTTAGCTACGGTTTCTTCATCTGGTACGACAAAAAGCCCTGCTTGCCGGTCAATTATTCCTGTTCGGCAAGCTTCTACCAAATTCAAAACTCGTCTCTCCTCTTCATTCCATGTGCAAGGCAAGGACGGATTCACAACTAATCTTCTGATTGCTTCATGCAATGTAATTTCTTTTCCTGTGTTGGGATCGGTTACTCTGCCACTGTCTTCTGAATATAATCCAAGATGAATTCCTTTTTGTAATGATATAGGTCGCCTGCTGTCAACTATCAGTCCACTATCCAATGCCTCTAATAATGGGACCTCCGTGTTTTTCTGGAAATCCTTGACATGACCATCTTCTCCTGAGACAAAACCTTCATTAATAGCAGTCAGTAGTGGCATTTTCTTAACAAATCCCTCTCTAGTGTCTTTTACGTGAACCGAGTCCGAATCAATAATCTTGTTGTTCAGAGCTTCAGAGAGAGTTACATACTTTCCAGTCTTTGGATCCATAAAAGGTTTGCTCTGATCTTTGTGCAAGCCTTTTAATATCATCTCACTTAATGATACAGGTTGATTAACTTCAATTAACACTCCCATCTCAAATGCATCATTCAGTGAGGCAACTTCAGAAGATGATACTTTCACAAGCCCTTCTTCAAGATCGATTATTTCTTCCTCGACTGCTACGTGAAAAGGGAGTATATTTTCAGACGCAAAACTTTTTACTACAGTGCTGTCAATTCCTACGTGCTTATTAACGATCGCTTCTCGAATAGGAATTACATCTCCAGATGAAGTAGTGAACGAGTTGGTTGATGGATCATATCTGCCACTGAAAATCGAGTCAGGTAAAGTTATTTTCTTTGTTGGT
>Ga0194135_10001909_pt1 | contig 12592 bp, 5 predicted proteins | sample LitLau_LLRF_2013_FD_134024 | JGI IMG/M metagenome (GOLD analysis project Ga0194135, IMG submission 134024) | Freshwater sediment microbial communities in response to fracking from North America - Little Laurel Run_MetaG_LLRF_2013 (version 2) | ecosystem: Environmental > Aquatic > Freshwater >... | reverse complement strand
CTCCGCCGAAGACCGGAGCAATTCGCTTTTTGTTCTTAATGGTGATTTAGATCTTGACAAAGTGTCGAGTCCCAAGCGAGAGAAAGTGACACAAATACATTTATCAAGGGCAGATCATTACGGACACAGGAATCCCATTCAATATACCTACGCTCACAAGACTAACTTGTCCACAATGCCAGTCCACATTACGATGGAGAAAGCTTGGAGAAAGTATTTTCGGATTCTTACTCTTGCCCTTACTTTCTTCTGGATTCATCCATGCTCTGGTCAAGGTGAGTGGTCTCCACATTTTCTTACACAATTACTTCGAAACCTATATAGAATGAACATCCACTGGGGGTGTACTTTCTAACGAAAGTACAAAGCAATGTGCCATTATTAACCACTTAGCGTTCGTTAGCTTTCACCTTTATTCATCCTTAAGAGTATTAATCTGCATTCAAGTGAGTTTAAAGTGCTGTTTCGACTCTACCTGTGTTATAACCTGTATAATTGAATGCGATTTAGCTACAACATGAAAGTGAGCCAGTTTCGTATACTACGACTATCCTAACTTAAGTAAGCTAAATGCACAGTTATTGAAACACCCTAATTAGGTTACAGCAGCTTTGTTTGTCTGGCAGTTCTCTGACAGTACTTGTGTATTTACAAAGCCTTACGTTGTGTAACTGACCAAAAGCCTTATAATAATGATTCACATTATGATTCGGCTAGCAAGTATACACCATTCAGCTATTCGTACCTTATGCGCTTTCGTAAGTTGTTTTTTGTCGAAGTTCTTCTCTACAGATATCATTCGAGTAATCGGAAGGGTAGTTAAATGATTCAATTGTTGACAGGAGTTTCAGTGAATGATGTTTGTGTAGCTTGGCCTTTTTTGTAATGAAAAAAAGATTTGAAGAAATACAAGCTCAGTATAAGCTGCAAGGTGTGGTTAAACTTTTGATGTAATGGAATTGTTAGTTTTGGAGATGAGAGTACAAATAATTCAAATTGATTTCAAGGTAGTTGACCGAGGCAATTTATAAGCCTAGCCTAAGAATTTAGTACTTAGGCCGGCAACTTATGCCCACTAGTAATTCTGTGGAATAATTGGTAAAATACAAAACCTTTACTGACTCTGACCGTGTCAATGGACGCCTGTACATGAAGAGCCTACGTACATATATGTATCCTACTTATCTGGAGAAAATCATTAAACCACGAAGACACGATCTTATAGAAACTTGCATATATAGTGAGATAAAAATTCTCCGACCTCAAAAGATGAAGTGTAGGAAGGGTCAGAATTACTATCTCCTTGGTCTCGTTACTTACAAGTGTTGTACAGTCGTAGTTACGTCGTACATGGTACAAATAATGATTCACATGGGTTCTATCTCACTCATTCGTTTACTGCCTATCCAGTCACTTGGAGGCTCTCGTGATGAAGGAAAGGGAAGAAGGAAATTCCCCTATATTTCCCAAGGGACCCTCAACCTTCATCAGATGAATGGATGCAATATTATGCAGGGCTGCCTCTATCTCAAGCGTTTTCATGCATCAGTTTTACTCATTCATACATGATTCCCTTTTCCACCCTCATCTTTTTCAAGCTCAGTATTTCCCAGATTGGCTCTCTTGAGTGGGAGTTGGTGAAGTAGTTTTGCAACATCTCACTTGCTGCTCCCTACCAACAGCATCCCTAATGAAGCCAAAGTGTTGAGATGTGTGCAACTAATTCAGACACAAAATGTCCCTAAGCTTGAATAAGAATGAAACCTTGAGGTTAAATACTCTCTGATGTGCACTGCTCAAAATTTACAAACACAAAAGCTATATTATATGGTGGGCATAATAAACTCCACGCCAACATTCTCTGGCGCTCACCATGATGATCACTCCACTGGGTCAAGCTAACAAAGTATGCGTAATTTAAGAACAAGCTGCAAAATGCATCAGAGGAGGAAAGGCAGAAGAGAGGTTAACATTGGCTTTCTTTACTTTCGCTGGTTGTGATTTTTATTCTCTTGAGACGGTGGATTATTGACAGTAGAAGCGGCCAACCCATTTCCCTTGTTTTCAGAATCTCAGCAGGCAAAAAAGACATTTCGGAAGCATACGAATCCTTAATTTGACTTGTCGTCTGTTTGTTCTCAAACTTCAAGAAGAAATTCGAAACAAATTGCAATTCTATTTTGAATTTAGGTTTGTAGGACAAAAAATGCCGTAGATTCATGCATACGTTCCTTACATGATTAAACCTGCTATTTCTCATACGTCATGACTTTTCCTATCAAAAGATTTTTTAACTTGATCTTGTCTCGGAACTAACAGCCTGTATAACATGACACAACCCATTTTACCCTAAATCAAAAAGAGTTACATAATTGCACTAAAAACCCTCAGAATTAAACGAAAAAACCACGAACCAATCGAATTCAGCTATAGCGGTGCTGAATTGTATAGAATAGATTCTTGTGCGTCCTTCTTGCAGAAGTTTGAAATTTATCAGACAAGCGCATATTACACACTCACAAAGACAAATATATATCTCAAAATGAAATTCAGTTTGATTGGTTTCTTCAGAAATTCTTCAACATCCCACACACACACACACACAGTAACAAGTTTCTTAAGAAAGACGTGCAAAAGAAGAAGAAGAAAAGTGTTCTAGTTTTGTAGTTCCAGTTTTGTATCAGGAGCATATTATGCCATTTCGCCATCGTTTTTAGTATACCGACAACGACGAGTTGCTGCCGTATTCTGAAAGATTCGTTTTATTTTTCAGACGAGAGAGTAAATTTGATTTGACATTTGATTTTCTTATTTTTATAGCTCAACAAAATTTCCTGCCTTTGCTGTTTTTTCCTGTGCATTGTATACTGACAAAGGAGCCACGAGATCATTGGTAGTAGTTACTGCTGCTCCTCTAAGATTCCATGTAGTACAAGGCAGTTTGTTATACATACACGTGTAGGAAATAACAAGCCGTACAGTGTGGAGAGTGGTATACGTAACAAAGAGCATTAGTGTACTGTTGACTGTGTGTGTTCATATTTATATATATATATATATATATATATATATAGGCAATCGTATGTGAGCTTAATATATGATGATGTTAAGGGTTCGTTTTCTCTCGTCGAAAGTATACAGTGAGCTACTTATGGCTTTCTCTCAGGCGTAGAGTTAATGATACTTTCCACTAGGTCGTTACGATTATACGGGAGTTGGAGCGTACACAAATGGTAATAATATTTGTTCTCATATCTTTACTGCCTCCAATTTTGTTGAGTTGGTCGTACAGACGAAAGTTGGTTACTTGGAAAAGCCAAAAGCCTGCTAGTATGGTGGAAGTGCGTCGTGTGTGCAAATGTTGAGTGAGCACAGAGAAAACCTACATATACAACCATATCGATGCCTGACTGACTTTCGCCTTATGAAGTTTTTCTTATCGCGAAGATTTCTTTTTGACAAATCTCCTTATTTCTACTTCTACTTCCTCCAGCCTTTTTTTGTACACGAGTCAGAGTAAAGCCTCATGACTTTTTGTCTGCAGGAGAAAATGCTTTCCACTCCCGTGTATGATATATATATATAATATATACACGTGTTTTAGTTAACAGGATAGAGATGCATGAGTAGTAACATGACGAAGGAGAGGGCAGCAGAAAAGTAAGTGAGAGTTTATAAATGGACTGCTTCCTTTGATCATTTTCGTGTAGAGAGAGAGAGAGTGCATATAATACAAACACGCTATTGAAAGTTCGTTTAGGGTTCATAAAAGGAAAGTGGAAAACGGAAATAACTGATTTTTATGGGTTGCTCCAATGGATCATTGCATCCGATGATTATATTTGTATTGACTTAAGAAGCCCTCATGGTTTCTCTCACTCTTTCTTTCGCCAAAGGTAGAAGTGTAGTATAAGTTAGTAGGTGGGAGTAATAAGTCCTGTGTGAACCTAGTGCATTGGTCTTTTCCTCTGTTGGGAGTAAAAGTAAACATAATTGGTCTTTAGAGCGGAATAAAAACGGGTTTTAAGGCCATTCGTTTCTACTTTCCCCTTTCTCCCATAAAATCACGTTATGGCACTCAAACAAAAAGCCGAGCAATGTATTACTCATACATGACATTTGTTTCCTCACAATCATAGTTCCTTTGTGAATATACACTCACCATAGTCAGTCATTACTCTCTCCGTATCAAATTAAATTACAATTAAGCACCTGTAATCCGTATAGTTATTTTACTAGTATTTTATTATCATCTGGGATAATACGGCTGCAAGTTTTATTTTCTGTAGAAGCGTGATGAGTTAGTGTGAAACAGTAAAAAGTATTCAGTTTTTCTCTGCAAATTCTTGAAGTGCAGTCGATTGCTTTTTGATTCCTAACTTGTAGTAACTAAAAGGCTAAACTTAGAAATAATAATAATAATGGTTTATTACAATGAGATTGCCGCAATAAACGGGCACTGTCATATGATATCTTTCTTTAGCAAACAGGAAATAAGACCAAAAACTGAATGATCAAAAAAGAATGATCAAAAACTGAACGTTATAAATAGCTAGAGTTATAATTAAAATGAAAGATAATAATAACAATATAACTAATATACAAAATTAGAAGAATCGTTAAATTATGAAGGAAGTTTAAGAACCTTATCGTCATATTCTATTACTGTGCATTATGTATGATTTACCTGTTCAATAGTTCGATTAAAAGCACTCTAAATAGAATCCTGCTGCATATGATGTCTTTATCTAGATTTACTTTTTTCAATTTCACAATTGAACTCTAAATAAATATTCATCTAAATATTCATCTTGAAGTGTTACACATAACGTGTCAGGAAGAAATGCCTTCCTTCTGTAAGGATGAAATGTCAATATTGGTGCGCTCTAGAGTTAAATTGTCACTGTCAGACAGTTCGTGTGCAAACATTGAGCAGTATTTTTCAATACGATACAATTTGCAGTTTTAAGTAGTTAGTTTCTCCTTCTAAAAACTTACCCGTAAACCCGTTATAAAATGCTGTAGTAGTTAGCTGATTGATATGTCCTAAAACTGTAGGCTTTACTAGTTGGTGCATCAGTGTAGAATGATTTTTAAAGGTCATCAGTGTTTTATTAATAGAGTTTTCAAGACGAAAGTAACGATAGACTGTTCAGTCTTACGATAAAATCGCTCGCGTTGTGTAGCTCCTTGTATTTTGTGCATAAATAGTTCAATTCTACCAAATTGCATTCTCGATTTGAATTCTGGATGCTTTTTCAAACGTTGTCCCTTTCCCACAGAATAACAAGAAGGCATTAAACTGTTCTTTGTGTCTCTATTGCAAGGAGTTTCACTAGAGAGATCACTAGAAGTTGCAAAAATTATCCAGGTTTGAAAGCAGCATAATACATGAAAGCTCCTCAACTATGAGCCACGCCGTAGATGTAAAAGACTCCTTCCCAATAGAAACGAATCCCCGTCATAACCTTCTTTAGAATGTACGGAGATAAGCCAGCATCGGCGCTTCGGCTTAGTGAGATTTCTGGTGTAACACAAGCCATCATTTGATTGCCTTTTATTTTAGGCACACAGGCTTTTGGTTTATGTATGTTTCACCGAAACATGATATATATATGAATACAAACTTTCGTGACGTGAGAGTGCGAAATTCACTGAGAATATAATGCGTGCTTTAGGTTATGAATACATTCATCATTTTTATTCTTCCTCCGGTGAACAACAAAACAAAACCAAGTCAGTCGAGCCTTTGAGGGGAGGCGAAAACTTCCCATATTCATGAAATATCCATTTCACCGCGATGTGTTGTAGACTAGTTTCAGCACGAAGTTATGGTGGCTTGCTTTCTCTCTCTGAATAACAAACTCCGTACATACATACATATATATATATAATATATAATATATATAGAGTACTACTCTTCTTCAGCAATCGAGTATTACATAGGATTCTTCCACATCAAAGTGTGTAGGCAATAAACGAACCACCGACCAACGCTCTCACGAATACACACACACACACACCATGACTGTGTATTACCTAACTAGAATTTGTAGTTGAGCAATACAAATATCTGAAGACTATTAGCTGAAAGACCCAGTTTGATTCCTTTCTTGAGTGGAACACAAAAACAAAAGCATCCATACACTGGAGAATAGAAAAGGGACGGTTGGTGGTTCACTTCAAAGACTTCTTCATGGCATTGATGATAGGAGAAAGTCAGTCATTCAGTCACTCAGACTTTCTCTCCACTTGGATTCCTTTTCCTCGCCACACTATCGTCAAAAACATCATCATCATCATCACTTGCCTTTTCAAATACTCTTTCAAACATTTGTTTTCTTCAAACTCAGTCCTCCTCATTGTATACAACAGAATGGGGTTGTTAAGCTGTATCAATAAGACCGAACACTTGTACCTCATATACTTCTTTTCCCGTTCGTTGCTATTGATTTACCAGAACAAATAATCAAGCATTAGTATATTTCATTCTCTCCCTCTCAATGAACTTATTGATTAGGTGTCGTGCAAATAATAATAATATTGCGGACTACTAAAGAAAATGTTACAAACTTTGTTTTTATCTTGTCTCACAGGCTCTTAGCCAGCTTTTGAATTAGTTGATTACTTTGATATTTAATTAATTTGAGAGTAAGTTTGAGATCGGAGTGATAATCGCAATTGCCAAAATATTACCTATTACCTATTGTATCATTTAAAACTCTAACAAATCTTACTCTTTCAAATGCAAATTAATACCACTCATATTCAATAAATGGTTCTTTCATAATGGAAATTTACGTTTCCACAATTTGACATTTTGAATTAACACGTGACAATTTCCTAAGCAAAACCCAAATTGAAACTTAATGGCAAAAGTATTTGGAAACCTCACAACAAAGAGACATAATGAAATCATTGCTAACAAAAAGAAGTACAACTTGCTATCACAAAACTTAAGGCCATTGTATATTGTATTGATTATTAATATTATTATTCTGAACAAGTTCCTTTCACTCTATTAACTGCTCCTTAAATACGAATACAGTGTAGTAGCATACTTTTAAGCAAGCAATTTTATTGCTACAAACTGCTGTCTTGTTATTACTCTATTTCTACTAACACAATGAACGCTTGTAGTGCGCTGCTTTATTATTACAGTATGAAAAGGATGATGCTCTGCCAGAGAGTGTTTTACTTCCTTCCTACACGATGACGATGATGACGATGATGCAAAGGGAAGATAAAAATGTGTAATATTTAAGTCTGGGACTTCAGCAGGGTGTGCAATACAATTGCAGTTTTAAACAGCAGGAGTGAAACAAATGGATTTGTGTTGTACAAAATTCTGAGTGTTTTCTCTTTTGGTGCAGTTCATGTCTCTTTGTTTCCAAACCTTCTGCTGCTCATGCTTCTCTCTGTAGTCTGAAGTCTGTAAGGAAGTTTTTGTTGGAATTGGAAAAACCACACCAAACGAGAAATAAATGAAAAGAGGGCTTTGCTAGTGGGAAGAAGAGCCCAGCTAACTAAACAAAAACCGAGTTCACAAAGAACTACTACATGAATATATGAAGAACAATCATTAGCGATGCTTGCTAAAGTAAGGCACTTCCACGAGACCATCAACACCACTCTTTAATTTCATTCTTTTGTCCGGAACAAATTCCTTTTTGTGTCCTCTCCGCAGTTCTTTCCATCACCATTATGTCCTTCTTATATCACACACATAAGGCTTAACTTTGTCCTCGTATCTGAATATATATATATTCTATAGCTCTTCTGTTGTATTATCTAGCTTAAATTAAGGGACTTGCAACTCATGAAGGTTAATAATATACAGCTTCGAATTTCTCTCTGCTTGGTTAAGGCGGAACTACTACGTGAAGATGTAAATTCGTCTCCTTGCTTTCTTTTCTTACCCAGTATAATGTACTGTAGATTCTCAAAAGCGTCACTTTACATACAATCCATTTTACAGCTCCGTCGAAGTCTGGTTACACCGGTACTTATTCTCCCAGTGTAATATATAGTACATTAAAAACCAAAATAATGTGTGTATTGTGTGTGTAACTTGCTATGAAATTCTTTACAAACAGATACCCTGCCAAAATGCGCCTAGTAGTAGTAGCAATGAAACCCACGAGTCTCAAATGTTGAAAGCTAAATACTTATTGGCTACAGAAGGATATTATTACTAATTCACACCAAGTGACCTTGAATGAAAATATTTGCCTTTCTTCACACATGTCACATATTGTAGTACATAATAAGTACTCTCTCCAGAATTGGGAGAGCTGAAGGTTCAATTTTTATTGCAACGTGTATGGAGACAATGCATGGAACTTTCATAGAAGTAATGGCTAAGATTCCATTAATTTTTGTGTAAATGCAAAGGCTTGAATTGTGTTAAGCGTAATATGACTGTAGTCGTATAGGAACAAGTTTGAAGGCTAATGCGAAATCGCAAAACTCTGCTCCGTACTTTTCAATGAATCATCTCAGGATTCTCATGATGAACAAAGAACACGCAATCGTGTATTATGAAGATATTTACAATGTTTGTTGCTTACACAGTTACACGTGAATTATGTTTCGTATCTTTTCCCTGCTCTCTTTATCCAGAGCACACACACACACACACACTTATCCTTTCTTTCGTTTACAATGCCACCTATAAATTAAGAGACAGTGTATGCATATATACTTTATCTTACTCTTTGGTTGGTTCATTAATTTTCAAAGCCACACGTATTGATTGAATCCAATATGTATAACGCTTAATGCTGTTTTTGTACTGGTTAAATTAATCCAGAATGACGAGAGAAAGCCTCTGAGATGATTGACCCTTTCTCTCAACATTTGTAAACCTACAAAACCATGTTGTGTAAATATTTATAGCGATACAAATTATTTAATGAGTTATCTAAAGTAAACGCAAGTAATGTGTATTGATTTGTCATAAAATACCGTCTAGTTACACATTTATTCCTGAAGAACAGTGTGTGATAAGTCTTCTATAGCAAAATCAAGCAACGTTCCGACTTCAAGCAACTGATTTTAAAGTCCACACCTACCTCTCGGGAAGCAAATACAAATAATTCAGAGACCACAGAAAGCAAGGATATTTGGCAAAGCTGCAAATAGTGCAAATTAAGGTGGTGTTGAATAGAAGGATTAATGAGAAGTAATGTTTACAAATTGCAACAGAAGACCATCCTCCTTGAGTTATTTGCTGTCAAAGGAGCTTTTCATTGAAATCCTCAACTGTGTAGTAGAAAGTGTCTCTGTTTTGTCTGACACAGAGTCCCTCTCTTCATCCACTACGACTACTTGTACATGTATAATATATTGATTTGACGATTTTAGTTTTCATGCGAAAATGCGAAGTATTAAGCCACTTCTGAAAGCTCTTCTTCTGTGAATGCTACCATAGACTGACATTGGTGGTGGTGGTGGTGGTGGTGTATTTGAGACCTGAGAGAATAATGTAAGGTTCAGAGAAAAGGGCAAACTTGGCTATGAATCTGTATGCTAATTTGTCTGTGATGTTGAATACCAGTAAATTATTTTGTACGAGACAATCAAACATCAGCAGCTCATCAATTCCCATCAGACGACGGATTTTTTTCCTTTCGTAGTTCGCATCCCTTCTGCAAATTATCCCACATTTATCACTTGAGCAAACATTTCCTGTGTTGTAGTTCACATATTCACGGACATACATCACACGAAATGTGTTCCATTTAAATTTGAACAGAGACAGACTTATGGCCTAAAGACATGGAACATTCGAATGGAATGATGCGAACATTTAACCTCAAGCCAGGCTTCACATCCGGGCCCCCTTCTGCCTCACCATCATCGTCATCCTTAAATATCTCGTTTCTATTTACTTCATCATCGCATACCAAGTAGTGAAATATTCAATCCAGAAACGTTAAACTAGAAATGATAGTTTAATATCGCTGGGTGTACTTTGTGTGTGTGTGTTTGGATTCGTGGTGTCATAAATGTTGCAGAGAAGTGAAAAACAAATTATTTATACCTAAGTTCTAAACTGTAATTGTGGCAAAAGAGAGAAATACGCTAACTATGATGAGATTTTTCACTGTAAATTATTAGACCCTAGACCTGAGTTGATGATAATATTGATAATATGATGACGGATCAACTTTACAGACTGTACAAATGTTCACCTTAAAAATAGTCTCCTCAGGGTTGTTAGAAGTACATCATCCAGTTAGATCTAATTAGCCATATTGTGTGTTTTTGTAAGCGAACGTGTATTTGGGATTATTATTATTGGCTGTTGCTGCAACTGTACACACGTAACATTTATACAAGTATGTATAATGCTTGAGAGTTTTTCCGTTCAAGTTCAGAAAGTCCTCTATGTATTTTGTAGTCGTGTGTGATGTTCTGTGTATTCGAACGAGGAGACTGGCATGAAGATGTCCCTTTCATCATTCAAAATAACCTTCTTGAGAAGGACTCACCTAAGGAAGCAGAATAGTGAGATTTTAAAATGGAAAGGAAGAGGAGATAGATGAAGGGTCTATCTGATGTTTTTTGACATAAAAGAAGACAAACGTGCTCGGAGTGTAAAATCAGCCTACGACAACTATTGAACAATCTACGGAGGAGGATTACGAAGAGTTTCATGGCGTACACACGAACTCGAATTCACTCCATTATTTGCCTTATCGTCGTCGTATCAATCAAAACAATCTCTACTACAGCTCTCTCATTTTATAGAACATGACGTGTGCACTTTTAAAAATCCTATTCTTGTACACTACTACCTCATAATAATCTGATTGATTCAAGCGCGCCCTGTTGTATTCATATTATCTAGTCTACTCGAAACTTGAAACCAATTCAAGCGTGCGAACGGCTCTTTTCCTCTCTGTACTTTGACATTCAGCTGTCCCATGTGTCATGACAGAGTCAAATGTCAATGTCAATGGAAAACTTAAGTAGCTAATCCGTAACATTTTTACTCCGCTATGAAACAGCAGAGGTAAAAGGATAAAAAATTCCTCGAATCATTCACAAGATCGTATCAAAAAATAAGTGTAAAGCCCTTAAAACTCTCTCTATATTGCACTGGCTTTACGGACCCATTTTCCATTCCAGAGGCAGAAATGGCCAAGTGAACTCATTTGTTTCCTTTTTACTTTTCATTTCCTTGTCAGCTTTTTTAATCATGTTCATTCTTTTTCACAGACAAGGCTTAATGCTCTAGTCTGTAGCTTAGTGCTCGAAACATCTCAAAAATGTTTGTAAATTTGTACAAGGCGGAAATGAAGCTAAAATAAAAGCGGAGATAAGGAGAGCTCTCTCCCTTTCATAAATCTAGTTTCCCTATATATATTCTGACTGAAAGGACTGCCTGATGGAATTCGTTTATTCGCTTATTGGGTACTTTATCTTGAAAGAAAGCGTGAAAAGACATACAGACAATAAAAATTCCACTAGAAATTCCTCAAAACTCCACCAAAGTCTTATTTCCTAATCTGTAAGGCTTTTAAGGCATTTCTCAGATGAACGTCTTATATTTGTAGTGTACACTTGTTCCGAGTTGTTTCAGTGAGGAAAACGGCAGTTTAGTAATACTTTTTAAAGTGTTTGTCAGGCTGACACAGACACAAAAAGAAGAAAATAGCAATAAGCTCTGTCTACTTGAAACAATTTACCCACCCACGGTATCTCCCAAAGCCATCAAAAGGATAGACAAGAATAGAGTACTAATTAATTTCAGTTTCTTCGTTTCTTATGCCTCGCTGTCCTTATAATAATTCTTTAAGGAAGAAACTCGCTGAGACATAAATGGGTATCCTGATGCCGTAAGATTAAGGAATGGTCTTAATCTCTAATATGAGTAGAATATAATACTTTCGACCGAAGAGTTACTACACTCGCGTCCATGTTACGAACCAAGAAGTACTCCCAAGTTACGAGATCAAAGAAAGTTTGTGGGGATGAAAATTGTAATTTATAGCCGTGTAATCTCTTTCTCAAGACCTCATCTACATTATTGCCTTAGCATGATCTAATTATAAAAATGAATGTATCTATTTGTTTCAAAAGCATTTATCATCCTTCTATCCGGCTTTATTATGTAAAAGCTTTGCTTAGTTCCGACTACTTCCTTATAACTTCTTCTTACGAAAGTAATGACCGTGTAATAGTGCCTACAGTTTTAGAAGCAATTGTAACTTCCCTTCTTTTGTTTTCCTGTGAGAACTTTGCTCCTCTATCCGACGACGAGGAGGTTTAGGAATGATAGGGTGTTTAAATATGCTGCTAAATTTAAGACCCAGCTGGTCTTTAGAGGCTTATCTTAAGCCAACAAAGTAACGAATATTAGTTGGTAAAATAGGCTAAGACATACACATATAATTTCTCGGGACTTTCCCCTCAAGATTTACGACCGGAGTTTAGCTCTCCTGAGACCACCAGGTAGCTGTTGTCGGTTGCCCGAGTGAATTATTGCTATTCTCGTCCCATACTACATTTACTACTCCTATCTACACAAACTTCACATACGAACACATTCCTTCCCTATTGTTTAGTTCCGATGCCTAGCTAG
>Ga0194135_10001908_pt1 | contig 12602 bp, 2 predicted proteins | sample LitLau_LLRF_2013_FD_134024 | JGI IMG/M metagenome (GOLD analysis project Ga0194135, IMG submission 134024) | Freshwater sediment microbial communities in response to fracking from North America - Little Laurel Run_MetaG_LLRF_2013 (version 2) | ecosystem: Environmental > Aquatic > Freshwater >... | reverse complement strand
TGAAATATACTACAGACAATTTTTTGCTACCGAAATCCCAGAACCGTTTCCGAGATTGTCATATATGTATAAGTCTTAACAGAAAGTAAAATGCAGGAAGTGCTCACACACACAAATACATAGTCATAGCTTGTTTTATAGGGAGAGACTATATGCTATACTCTCGACGATTGATTACAGATTTACAGACGTGATGTGTATAAAAGTGTGGAAAAAGTACCTGTCTACCGGCCACAATTGCATCCCAGATTGTAAACATTCGATTACCTAAGTATACACGCCCGCTATTCGGCCACATATCTACACTGCCCACTTGAAGAATACCTTTCATCTTACTTCCTGGCAACTCAAATGAAATGACGCGGAGAGTCCTGCAGATATATATATATGTATGAATGGAGATTCACTAGCATTTCCTATTGTTTCCTTTTCTATGGGGAAATTCATGTACACGCTCCAGGGGCCCTGCTATCACTGGTCCTGCCAGGTACCGTATGATGATCAGGTCAACGTACCTCTTCATTCGAACTTGACCACATCTTCAATTATGCATTATACCTGATGTGCATTTATATACACACGGATGTAATAATAAGCGTCTCACCTTTCTTTTCTGAGATACTGTGTCATTGTTAGTCATACGTGTATACTGTGAAGAAGACAACCCTCAACTTATTACTCTTTCTTCCTCTTCCCTGATGATAACATTGATAACAATATATATTATATATAATTCCATAATCCGTATTATTATGCAACCACTTCCCTTCGGGAAAACATCTCTCTCGTGTCCGATACACAAAAAACACATAACTGTTCTTCGATTCTCATTGATTTTTTTATTCACAAGTTTTGTAAGAACTAAACCATTATCATTATTGTATACAGTCTTTGGCCAATGATCTTTACAGTGAATTACTTGGAAAACACTTTGGCATTTCCTCTTCCCTGTTCAATTAATAGACAGTGTATATAACAGTATCGCACCGATTTTTTTCGAAAGGTCTCTTGAATTCATTTGCTTTCTCTCCTATCAATAAGTAAGAAATAGGAATGATATGATGCCTTATAGGCTTACGTGTAAAACTACATAAATGGATTCGTCTCATATGATTTAAATAGAATTGACTTAGCGTAAATATTTATTAGTCAAGGGTGGGTGTTAAATTTATGTTAAAATTACTAAAGGACTCGTTGAGACAGTTGAGAGATATGGTCCGATATATATAAATTTGGGTTTCTTTTGACCAGTCATTTCTTGCCGAATTATTTTTGTGCATTTTGTAAAGTTTCAAAAAGGAATATAAGGTCCGTATAGGTGTAGCATGGAGTGATAGTTAAGGTTAAGATTAGTGTTCGGTTGAGGTCAACCTTGCCCTTCACCAGTTTACCTGAAATAATGTTCGTTTCTGGTGTTCAGTTTCACTTTCGCTTTACAAATAACAATCAGTGTCTGTCAGACAGAGAATAATGAGTGTGTTCTTTCATACACTCTTCAAAACTAAAGGACCAGACATGCTCTTATATATACTATATAAAAATATTATAACCTTCATACAAAAATATATTTTATATCGCTGTTTAGTTGTTCAGGTTCACTCCAGACAATACTGCTTGCTTGTAACCTTTAATTTATATTTAGTTTTGATCTTTTGTCTTTAACCTATCGTAAATACTTCAGGTTATAAACTCGTCTCATCTTCTTCCTGAACACAGATGAGTGTGCATTCATAATGTATTACGGTTTTAAGTTGACAACATATTTACAGTAAGAAAGTAATAACTGAAAGGAACAGTAATTTTAATTTCCTTTCTACAAAATAATATAGACAAGTTTGTACTCAAGTTTGAACTTGAAGTAAAGTAAACATCCCGTCAAACAATAAGAGAGAATACGGTAAAACGGTAACAATGTACATATTCTTCAGATCATTTTTATTCTTTGTATATTCGCTTGCAATTTCATTACTACTTTCTTTTGTGCTGCACTCACACACTGAGCCGGTGATGAGACAGAAGTACGCAGCTTTATGATAGTTTAGTTAGTTATACTTTGAACCTTACATTGATGGAATTTGGGCATTTTGGTTCGGTATTAAGTTTTAAAGGTTTAAGTTTTATCCGTCCTGTCTGTCTGTTCGTCTAGTTATTATTTCTAAAACTTCAAAATGTTCAAATCACACTTGAGTTTTAGTTAGAGCAGCAGGTTCCTTAAAGCTTTATGTTATTTCTATTCATTCACGTGTGTGTGAGTGTGCAGACCAACTTATGTATTATTGTGAAGCTGGACATTTCAGGTCATAAATCTATCGGCCCTTAAAATCTCACCAATAAGTACCTGCTCAATCTAAATTATAGAAAATGCGTGTGTGAGTGTATGAATGTATGGAGGATCTTTCTTTCTCTGCTCCTTTCAAGTCTAATTTTGAGTCTTAAGTATAAATACATTTTTTCCGTGTTTGTCGGTGGTTCGTAGTGGAGTCTTTGCCATTTCAAACGCACCTTTTAACGTCTCATTATGTCTCCACCACCGTCCACCTTCTTATACATTTTGTTCGTACACTTGTACTTATATACATCGTATCGTGTACTTGCAGGCCTTTCCTTTCTCATCATCATCATCATCAGTTCTTGAGTAACTTTTACTTTCTACATTTTCTTTTACTGCGTGTAGAGTTTGTTCCATAAATGACCGCGTACTATACCTCACAATAATAAACCTCTTCCAATTTTTGACCAAGTCTATGTGCTGTCTTCTTGTCTGTCATAAAGAAAAAATCCTCATTCCTCCTGCAAGTCCAATATGTTTTATAGATTTCTCAATTCCACCTGAACCAACTAATAATTATGGCTGACCTCGCCCAAATTATTTTTCCCGTCAAAGGTCCGATGTCATTTTATCTTAAATTACTATATACCTCTGAGGATTGTCTCGATACAAATGCAAAGGTAATATTGAGACTGTGCCGAAAAGTTGAAGGGAGAAATATATATGTCCAAATAACTATATTAATGCATAGCCAGAGACACATACCTGAGTGCATCATAGATATACTTGGCGTTTTATTACCCAAACTACAATTCCTTGTGTATGGCAAACCTTGTCTTTTCCAAATGTAAAATCTCGTGGAGTTATCGGTCAGAAAAGTCGAGTAAAAGTGCCAGAAAGCTATGTGCTGTACTATTGTGTTCTGCTTGCCTTATTCTCTTGCTGCATTATTATTATTATTGTAAGTTCCTAATGAAAACCGGTCGTAATTCATTTCACACATCGCACACACACACACACACACGCATTCTAATATTGGGTGATTTACCTAACTCATAAGCTCACATTAAAATCCTAATGAATAGGTTCCCATACAAATCACATAAGATTAATTCCTTTTGCGCTAGATACGCTCTGATAAAAATCCGTGATTTAGTCAGACTTGACACTCCTTCGGGAATGTATGTAATATAAACGAGTCCATGTTTGATGTGAAAATGTGAACCCCTTCTTTCTGTCAAATTCGTTGACAATTGTCAATGCAAATGTCCCTCATTAAGTGCGAGAGAGGAGTTCCTTGAAAGGACGAACTACGAGTACAACGACGACGTTTGCAGAATGGTGATGAGATGTGAAATTTGAATGAGACAATAGATAAATATACGCGAGCTATTTAAGAAGAAGTAGAACTGGCCTGGCCGGTTCAAAAAAGTCTTCTTTGATGAATCTGTGTGAGCTATTTATAGTGTAATAAGGGATGCATTCGCGTGCACTGGAAAAAATTAGACTCCACGGGGTACAACACACACACTCAATACTCTCAATGTATGTATTATTATAACGTACATCAAATATACAAACTAGTCTCTCCTGCTATAATAAGAGTCCTTGGATGACTTGGGAAACTTTAGTTTTTAGGAATCAAGTATTGGAATGAAATGCACCCATCTGCATCTCTCTCTCTCCTCTTTGCATCTGGAAGGAGATTAAATAGAAATGAAGATGATGATGGTGGTGTTGTAGTGTGTAGGATGGATGCAATGTTAAACTCTTATCCTGAGGGAGACGACTTTTTTATATATCCACCACAACGAAGATTTTGTTGACCAGTCAGCATCTCATTTCCTTCTCGGATTCCCATTCCTCCAAATGCAGTCATTATACATATTATGTGCATTTATCTATGTTCTATGTATATATATTGTTCTCGTGTGTTTTATTTCGTGTCGCTCTCTCTCTCTCTCTCTCTCACGCATGCATAATAATTTCAGGAGATGAATGGAAAGAAGGTTCCGTTAGGGAAAAGTAAGAAGTAAAAAGTTGCTCTCACTATTTTAATTATTGTCCTGTGTCCTGTCACATACATCCATACATATATGTAGTATATGTATATACAAATGCACACGTATGTATATCGCGTACGTGAAATATTTATTCCCAGAACGTACAATTCATTCATGTAAGAATCTTTGAAATGTTCGAAATCTTTTCTGCATCCGAGAAAATGCATTACAAGAGAGAGAGAGAGAGGAAAGAGTAATTGGAATTTCAGCTGCATATCACCTTTCTTCTTGGCGATGCTTTTACGAGTCTCATTCTCGTATGCAAATGCAATGGGTATACTGCTTCTTTGTGAATGACCTCTGAAGTTGTTGACGCGTCACTTTCTGCATTCAAGAATGTAGGTAGGATAATCCTGCTTAAAGACTTTCGTTTTGCAAATTATCGCTATATACGGGTGGATATATTTTACACACATAGGTAGGTATTATATAAAGAGCCTCTATGAAGAAGATTCTGAGATGAAAGCTTATATATTATAAAGTGGAATCGCACACACACACACACTTGTATACCTATACATCTTTTATGTATTTATGTGTGTGTGTGCGTCTGCTTCAATATGTGTATATATAAATGTGATACACTGAGATTAAATTAATTATCTGGATCGTAGCAGACAATGAAAGAAGAAATCAGAGGTAACAATCTCTCGTTATAATCTCGTACATAATACACTGCTTCCCATGGTCCAGACATTTTTATCATGCTCAAATGTCTCGCAAGATTAAGAAGACACGGTAGGAATTCCATAATACGGAAGCAAACAAGTCTTTCATTAAACTTCCGTGTGTCGATCTTCCGTGTGTGTGTGTGTGTGTTTATTAAGTACTGGCTTACAATTACACACGAATCTTTCCTTATGGAGAGCTTGAGTGATTGTTGAGAGATTATGTTTTAATCATTTCATGGAGACAATTGGGGTTCTGTCTCTTGGTTTATTGAAATTTGCACAAGAGTGATAATTAAGAAGTTGTCCACACCTGAGAAACGACTCACTTCCGGGAGTGTTTGCAAAAGAAAGCCATACTAGACAGGAGAGATGATGAGTTTGTGTTGACTGAGAATTCATCGTGAAGAGATTTGTATGAGAGAGCAGTTTAGTTAAAGCTGCAGTAGTTTCTTGTGAAGGTGTGGATCCCCACACAGAGATACAAAATATACATAGAGATGGTTGGTTCATCATTATGATTGCATCGTCATGATGAGTGAGAGAGGAAGAATAAGTAAAGAGGAGTTTTGTACGAATGTCTTAAGACGAAAAGGGGTTGATGGTGTTCAATAAGCAACTCAACAGATAGCTCGCTTTATATACACGCGTACTTTCGTCTGCTTATGGCTTGGGACTCAAAATACAACACACGGGGAACAATTCAACTTTCTTATACAGAGAGCAGACGATATCATCGCTTAAGCACAACAGCCATACACTCACTCGCCTTCTTCGCCTTCAGTCTTCGCATTCCCATATCTACTTTTGAACAGTTCATTAATTTGTTCCCATCAAGACAGGAGTAGTAGTAGTAGAGTCAGTGGTGGTTGTGTGTGTCTGTGAGCCTTATTATTACAGACACTTCCGAAGGGTTCCACTAACTGTTATTGTTCCGGAGAAAGACGCTCGTCTCCCAGTGGCTTTTACTCCTCGTGTCTTTCCTTTAAATCCAGGAACTCACGGGCTGTCTCAATCATTCTGCTCTCAGCTTCTCAAGTGTTTGAGTCTCGTTGCCTCTCTCACTAAATTACTCACAATACACGATCTACACTTACAAGGAAGACTTGTCTCAATTTTTGTGCCATAATATAATATCATCATTCACCATGGACGTTATTAAGACTTTGGATCCTACTGGACTTTACTGACCATAGAGCAGAATACATAATCAATTAGAAGAGACTCTTAATCAATAAATCAGTAAATCACTGAGAAATATTCTGTAAGACTATTAAGGAAGATTTTAAGGAACTCAAAATCGCGTGTTCCCCAGTAGACTTTTTTGGAAGTCTCAAGAGATTTATTTGATTCCTTAATCAATCACAATCTACATCAAGTCCAGCAGCCATAATGGACCCACCAAAGAAGTTGGATCCTACAGGACTCTACTAATCATCTGAATGTTGATTGTTCCTGCTCCAGTCAGTCATCATTATATTATCAATCTATCGGAATCATCATCATCATTATCATCGTCACATCTTTCACACATCTTCTTTAAAACAAATACAAACTAAGAAGTTTTTTATTACCTTCGTCACCATTCAGTCAACTCATCACAAACACACACACACACACATCATGGACTTTCTCCATAGTACAGTCAGTTATCCAGTAGTATCTGCTGAAACCATCAAAGTAAGTCATATTTTTTCTTAAAATTGCATGCAATAAACTGAAGGTGCAACTACGAAGACGTGCAAAGGATTATATTTGTTCGTAAGGAGTAGGAGATTAGTGTGTTACGAAAGCACCATCATGATGATCATCATCAGTTCAGTACAAAGCAGAATCCCAACAATGCTCGTTTTTTGCTGTAATAATAATAACACCTCACCTGTCCACGCATTAATACGAATTGCTTTCTCTTTTGTGTTTTGTGGTTAACCTGTTAATCATCATCACTTTCCATTTCCATACTTTTACAAATCTATCTTTTACAACTTGTCACTTGAACTTGTGTCAAATTAACTTCCAATATAAGAAAGTAGTGTTTAAGAAGCCTCTCTTGTCATGTCATTCATTGATAGGTCGTTATAATTATAGTAGTTGCAGTTTTGCAAAAATCGCACAACACTTAACAATAATTCTTCCGGGTTACACCCTTCTTAATGGGTAAACCAAATAAGTTAGGGACAAAATGAAGAGCCAATAGTGATTCAGGGAGTTTCAGCTTAGCCAGTATGTTTTGTGTTTTGTTCGTGAGGAATGAAATGACCAATTCCTTCCTCTGAGGTGATCTCAACTCACCTCATGTTTTATTTATTTTGGAGGAACCAAAAAACACAGTGCGAGTTAGGCACAGCATTGGCATAGTCCTATTTGCCAGTTTCCTCCTTCGTCATTTGTATTGGCAATATATATGATTATGGCAATATGTATTATAACGTCCTAACACACAACTCACATTACAGAAAACCATTTACCTGACTGACTTCTACATTGTGCCTCTCTATGAATTAAAGCCTTCCTTTGAGCATGTGGTGGCTTCCCTGTTCATTCACCTGTTCAACAATTATGTAATAATCATTCGTACATTCATGTGTGAGTGTGTGTGTTGCATATAACGACATACACACACAGAGAGAGAGATGCATTGCATACGTACACACTCTTCTTGCCAATTCTGCTTCGACTTGCTGTTTAAATCAAATGTTACAGATATGTAGGTACCTCCTGGATGTATATCTTTAATATCTTGGCACAGATGACACAACGTATATACATAATATTTGTTCCAAGCTCAAGTCTAATTAATCTTATGCTAATGAAAGCAATAAATAACCTTACGAAATACTTGTGACTTTTGCAAAATTACTAGTCTTAAGCTTGGAGTAATTTTAGGCGAAAAAGTTTCAGCAAAAGATGAACACACTTTAAAAGTTTGAATAGAAAAAGCCGACTCGGTTTTTTACACCCTAAGTTAAGTAAAGGCAAAGGCGAAGGCTTGTTGAATTAGAGTCTTAAAGTCTTTAGTGTTGTGAAATATTTTATGGTAGTTGACTAATTGTGAAGGTCTTTTTATATTTCTGTGTTTATTGCTTCATCTCTTTATAAGTCGGTTTAAGTCAGATTTCGAGGATTTCTTGTCCTTAAGGACTTAAATGTCTAGGCGAACTGATTTTTCATTAAGTTCCCTTTCATTGACCATCTTTTTCAATGTCACGGAGTCATAAGTCACTTAAGTTGTGCACAATAATAAGTCAGAGTGTGTATATACTTCGTAGCTACTACTAAGATTACCTTTCATAATATTATTATTGTGGACATTGTGTGCATTCACCTTCTTTGATATATTTCATCTATTCATACGATTAAGTATAGCTCAGCTATTTTCAGTAAAAAGTCTCCCTTCCACCTCATCCCCAGCTGCTTCTACTCTCTAGCTAAATTGCTACAATTTTATTTGAGGGATTGATATTGACAATAACATCATTTAGCTTGAAAAGTCAAAAACTGACTAACTGACCTTGCTCATTGCTACCAAAGCAAAGATACTACAACATACAATAAAGGTTAAGATGTTCAGAATGTCAAGAAGTACAACTCACGAAGAATCGCTCAAGAAATCACCTTGTGTGTGTAAAGGATCCAGTAGTGTGTAGCTCAATGCCCCAATCTCGTCTAGTGCTAACAACTCTGATCTCTTATCATTGTTGTGTGTTTTATAAGAATTTTTGGCAATCCTTTAGTAACTCGATACACAGTGAAATGAATGTATGAGAATCTACACTAGACAATTAATCTCCCATTGTAATATTGTAGTTAAAACAATCGTAAAATGCGAGTTAGACTGATCGAGTCGTGTGAGTTCATCATCAGTTAAAGATTATACATTAGAGATTAAAACTGGTCCATTATTTGTATCAAATGAACGTGTATTTTTTGTGATGAGAGGACACATAATGCATTGGATGTATAGCGGGTGTCACATTTTCACATGTTTTTTGCTAATCTTACTGTAAAATAAGACGCTCTCAGTGAAACGAGAAGGAAGGGGTTGTGTCTTCCTATTACATATATGAACACAGAAAGCCCAAGTTTTGTCCGGATCAGCAAAAAACCTTCCTTGGGAATAAATTTCAATTCAGAGCATTCATCAACATCGTTTTCCTTTTCATATATCAAAAAGGTCGGACTTTGTGTTCCACGTGCTACAAAAGAATCTTTATATATTCAAGAAACATTTTTCGATTAAAAAAGTTAAGAAAAATTGTGCTTTTTTCGTTTCCGCGTTTACAATTATATTTTGTATTAAAATGTCTCGCTCTGAAATTGTGGGACCGGATAGGAAAACAGTTTTTGTAGGGATAAATGACAAATGATAAAGTGTATAAAAGTCTCATCTCGTTGTGTGTATACATTTGTCATTTGAGTATATTCAAATGAACTGGGATGGTTTTTTTTTTCTCGCAGCTCACACAAACACACAATTTAGGGTTTCTATTTCATCATTCGATGGATGAAATATGTATTAAATATGAGTGTATACATGTTTAAATATAGATTGGAAATATATAAATATATGTTAAGTATTGCTTTAGGCGAGATGTCAAGTGAATTATTGTGGTGTTGATAGAATTAGTGAAGGGAGATTAAGTGAATAGCATAAGAGGAGATGAGAAGCAACGGGAAACTGCTTATTACAAGTGTAGATTGTAGATTATTGGACTCTTTTTAATCGCTGAGTATGCACCTCCGTTAATTTTTCTCCATATAAATAAGTGCAAAAGGCTATCAATAGTTGTGAAATAAAAATGATATCGACCTCTGCTACTGTGTCTGCTCATGTGTTGTAGATCTATTCTGTGTAAAGGGTTCTCAAATAATATGCACATTTGTACTATTGAAATTATTATAAGAATGAAAGATATACACGTATGGAAAAGATCTACGCACCCTCTCATATACACAAGATCGTCTCATGATAATAATGATCAGAGAGTGAGGATCTACATTAGAGCTTTCTTGTGATCAATGGAGGTTTTTCCCTTTCTGAAGTGTGTGGCTGAAAATCTTGAAAGTCAATGTCAGTGACGAAACACTAGGTCAGCTTCTTTACTTAAACTCCAACCCATCATCTCTCTGTAAAAGTTTGCTTTTGATAATGTCTTCGGAGATATGTCAGATGGTTCATTGAAGAATCCTAAATTACAAAAATCTATTCATTTAAGTGAAGAAACTTCGCATCTGCCATACACAGCGTACACAGTGCGATTCATAACCATATATACTTTGGATCGGTTTGGGTAGGTCAGCCTTGTATATATAGATGAAGAACCGACTTGCATATGTTCTATAATGTTATATAGGAAAAAATTCAGACACTCTTAAGGACTATCTAAATAATGAATCCACTCCAAAAATAACCTCTTTGCACACACACACACACACACAAGATGAAGGAGATGAAGATGAGGAATGGGTTCATTTCATAGGAAATTTTCTGAGAATCCTGAGCTTTTTTTGATAAATGGATTTCTTCTCCTTAAAAGAGTTGAAAGAATGACGGAAGAGAAATTCAATCAGGATGATGAGATTTCATTGTATTGTGTCTCCTCGCTAGACATATGTGTAGTAAGTAAGGGAAGAAAAGGTTCTTATTCAATGGCCATCTCTTAAACATGCCAACTCTTCCTCTCAACTTTATCCGTGAATTTTAAAAGTTTGTTCTTCACAAAATAATCATCATTTTCAATAATAATACACACACACGCATATCGGGTCCTTTTCAGAAATAGAATACAAAACTCACACAGACTGTTATTTTACACAAAACCCTTCGAAAATGAAATCACCTGCATAAAAGTTCAAATTAGGAAAGCTCAAAGTATACACATCCATCTAGATTGTATAGATATATATTGAGAGTTTACTTCCTGGTATCATCATCATCATCTTCTGCTTGATTATCGCACCACCCACCATCTCGGTTGTTATATTTCTCTTAAAGATCTCCGTATTGATTGTCGAACTCTGGTGGTTTTTAGTTATTAGAGTGATCAGTATTATTATTATATTGTTATTAGTATTTAGATTGGAAAATAAGGAAGTTGCTTCTCAAGAGGTTAAACTTTAAAGTAAAGAGGTGAACTCTTTTTTTCTTTCTTTTTTAAAAGTCATAAGGCGTGAAGTCATCATATTAAATATTCCCCAGATGAGTCTAATCGACTTTCTTTTACTTTTCTCCACTGGACCGTCTTAAGTTTCATACAAGTAGGATCTTCAATTACTCTAAGAGTCAGAGATAAGCTTGTCCGTCGTGTATATTAATATTATCTTAATGTTCTTATCTCCCAGACAAACTTAAAGTTCACACTGCTCTTGTTCAAAAAACTTTAAGACTGAGAGTTGTCTGTCTCACACACACACACATACACATAGGGTGAGAGTTCGATGATCGAGTGGGGGTGACTTTTAAGTTTAATCGTTTTAAGTTGTGAAGTAAACCGATTCCTTTCTACTCACTCTCTCAGATTATTTCTACTTTTTACTTTTTTGGGTTTGTAAAATGAGCTAAAGAGTTAAAAATTAATGGAGCATTTTAAAATTTAAAAATTTCGAAATATCCTCTACTTGTGACATATCGTATGATTCATATACTTAAGCATTGATGATCAGACATTGCCCCGCACTCGTACCCGTTAAAGGCCGATGCACTTTTATTCCAATGCCTCCAGCTAAAGACTAACCTACTCTTTCTCAACACAGCTGACTGGTGTAGTTTTTTATAACCCTTTCCTAACTCATCTCCTTCACTTCTTCTCAATGTGAAAGATGCAACACTACACAAAAGGGTTCAAGATCATGAACATTAATGAACCAACATTCTCTTTACATAGGCACACACGCATGTTCACACACTCACATGGACTTTTACTCTCTCACACAATTCGACAAGTGTATGAAGAAAAAGTGTATAAAGAAATCTCGAGTCACCCCTGATTCATACATTTACAGGGAATAGAGATCTTTCACTTTTATCACTACAATTCAGGTGTGACTAGCAAAAATGAGTAGAGACGTCGTTGTTCAAAGTACCTTTGAGTCATATCAGGTCACAAGGAATTTCCTCCTGTGTGTACAAACAGAAACTTCCTCGAGAATCTTCTTCGTAGAAACATTTACCGTTAAATGACTAAATGCATAAGTTAATTATCTCACGGGGATGATGATGAGACGCCATTAAGAATGCAGGTTTTGTATTTGCGGTGACATGCAATTGAACCTATTTTACTTTACACCTTCAACGAAGCATCATCATACCTTTCCCACTAAACTACATCCCGGAAGAAGTTCAAACTACTTTTAATTGGCAAGAGCAAAGCGAAAGAATTGGACTTGCATGACAGTTAATGAATATATGATAACACATTCCTTCATTTTGTATATTTGGCTTATGCAAGCACTAGAAATTAAATAATAATACACCACACACACTCACATTATTGTTATATAGTAGTTAGCAGTTGTTGTTACAAGTTGACCTGCAAAGAATTCGCATCGCGATATTCATTGAGTAACAACTCTTCACTTTTTCTGGTTCAACTCGATTTAAAG
>Ga0194135_10001907_pt1 | contig 12607 bp, 9 predicted proteins | sample LitLau_LLRF_2013_FD_134024 | JGI IMG/M metagenome (GOLD analysis project Ga0194135, IMG submission 134024) | Freshwater sediment microbial communities in response to fracking from North America - Little Laurel Run_MetaG_LLRF_2013 (version 2) | ecosystem: Environmental > Aquatic > Freshwater >... | reverse complement strand
TAGGTTAGGTTAGGTTAGGTTAGGTTAGGTTAGGTTAGGTTAGGTTAGGTTAGGTTAGGTTAGGTTAGGTTAGGTTAGGTTAGGTTAGGTTAGGTTAGGTTAGGTTAGGTTAGGTTAGGTGTTTAGCTTTTATCCCATAAGCACCATGTTAATCTAACCTTAGGTTAGATTCATAACTTTGTAAATAGGGCTATGTTTACTCAAATACACAGCAGATGAAGTAATGAATCCTAGTTCTTAGTTTCGTATGTTGGCTTTTTGTACAGTTAGTCGGTTTTAGTTTTTAGTTTTAAGTTTTTAGTGTTAGTGTTGGTTTAAAGTTTCCAAAATATTTTTAAGGTGCTGCTTTCAAAAGGCGTGGAGTTCTTTTAAAGTTTTAGCTTAAGTTTTGATGTAGGGCCAACACTAAAACTTTCCAATATTTTAGTAAACATTTGTTTCACTTACCCCAAGTTCAATCCAAAACCTAAAACCTAAAACCAAAACTAAAACTTATATTGTAACACCAAGTACGATAAACTTATTGATGCCTTGAAACTAAAACTAAACAATGCCCTTAAATTTAAACTAAAATTCAAAGTTTTGGTTTGGTTTTATTTTGCAGTTGCATTGCCATGATATATTCGGACAACAGTTTTAGGTGTTGGTTTTGTTTTAAGTTTTATTCTGCACGTTTGATTCTACCATGTTTCTCACCAGGGTTTTAAAATGCTTAAACTTCATTTTTAGTTTTAGTTTTAGAATGCGCTTTTGCTTCTATGATGTGTCTCACCTAAAGTGTGATGTCTTGGTTTTAGGTTTTGGTATAGCTTAACAAAGGCGTTTTTTATGAAGTCTTTTATCTATAGTTTCGAGTCTTGGTTTTAAGTTTAGGTTTTAACTTCACTTGCTGCTGTTTTATCTGACTCATAGTTTGAGTCTTGGTTTTAAGTTTTAGTCTTGTTTCTGTGCGTTCAGGATTGATTGTCATTTTGCTTCTATGCTGTGTCTTACCTCAAGTGTGCAGTCTTGGTCTTACAATTTTGTTGAACTTTAAGCGTTTCTTAGATGTGCATTACCTGTAGTTTTGAGTTTCGGTTTTTAGTTTCGGTTTTAACGTCACTGGCATCTACACTTCATTACATTTATTGTTTTGAGTCTTGGTTTTAAGTTGACCTACTTCTATGCGTTGATTATGGTTGATTGTCCCTGTGTTTCCATGATGTTTTTACATGTAGTTTTAGTCTTGGTTTTTAAATTTTGGTTTTAAACTCTGTTGCTTCTATGCGGTCTCACTTTAAGTGGAGTTTTGGTTTTCAGTGTTTGTTTCGGCTTCTCTGGCTTATATGGGTAATCTCACGAATTGTTTTGAGTCTTGGTTTTACAATTTGGATGACCTTCATTTTGTTCGGAATGTTGGTTTTTAGTTTTGGTTTTAATTTCCAGTTGTTTTTTACTAAATCCCACTAAAAGTTTTGAGTCCTAGTTTGAAGTTTTGGGTTGCTTGCACTTTCGCTTGCACTTGTTTAGCACTTTTATGATTGACGCGTTGGTATAATTACCGGATGAAAGAAAAAATGTGATATCAGTCAATGCTTGGTCATGACAAAGAGCACATGTGCTGTCTCCTAGTGCTGTTTAAAAAAAGTGCAAAACAAAACAAAAAAGAAGGTGTAGGATAGTTTTGATCGTGAGTTTAGAGCATCATGAGTTTTTATAACAAGATATCAATCGTCGAGCGCCTGGACGGTGTGCTTGTTTGCAGTAAGTCCCTTGACTTTTACGAAAAGCCGATTGGTACATTAGTTATAAAACATCCATTCTTAGTGTCACCGGCTGAAGTGAAATCCTATAAGTGCTGTTTGGTTGTACAACAATACCAACACATATATCCCGTGAAATTATCTGACGTCTTGGGCCTACAGTTGTATGTAGCGTTTAGTTCTAACAGCCCTTACGTGTCCTATCATGTCTTGTTGCAAAAGTTCGAAGAAGCTTATGACGCCACTATGAAGTCACTAGATTCTACTACCACTAAGAGCTGTTGGTGTTCACTTCTTCTCGCCCACAAAAGAAAATATGAGCAGTCATACGTGTATGCAGAAGACATTCACGCGTTTGGAAGAACTCTTATGCAACAACTGCACCGGCTTGTAGTTTCAGTTGTTGAAGACATAGAAAACGTTTACTTTGTTTTAAACGGGATGGGTCAGTGCTGCAACATAATGGTTGGAGAAAACCTTTTACAACATTTTGATTTTTCTCTTGTAAACGAAATTGTACTACACATTGCAGTTGACACAACCCTGCCCGGATACGCTCTGATGTGGAACAAGTCGGAAAAAAAGAACTTGAATTTGGGAAATATCTCTTACGAATACTACCCTCTAGGGTTAAATGGAAGTGGAAACTTCTACATCACCAAACCTTTAGCTGGTATCATAGGGATACCCGAAATTGGCTTAATAAAGTTTTACGGTGAGGTGTTCAAACATCTTAGTAAGCAACATGACGCAAAATCGCCTTTTCTTACCAGTGTAGTTGCCAACACCCTGTTTTCTTCTATGTTCACCACTTCTAGAGCATCAGCAAAAAAATACGAAGAGGTTGAGCAGTTTTTATATAATTGCAAAATAATTAGACTTGCGAGTGAAGATTTATGCCACAAGGTAGCATTAGCAGCCAGAATGGAGCTTGTTATACGTACAACATGGCCAGCAAAAGATGTTTACAAGCAGACAATAGCACTTATGAGAGAACTTATCGCTGCAAAAATGCCAATAACACCACAACAATTAAATATAATCGAAATGGATGTTATCAGGTACAGAATACAAGACTACATTTTGCCTGCATTAGGAACCGTAGAACATGCCGTCAGTAAAAAGCTCGCATGTCTCAGGAATGGAGTCGGTTACAGTATTAATTTAGGTGACTATACATCAGTAGCTGCAGCAGAATGCGTTTTAGGCTTCATGCTCTATGGGAGTTCAGTTTCTACTCGTTCTACAAAAAGACATTGTAACGAGCTCGCTAAAAGCTTAAAATGCATTGTAACGGCATATCGCAAATCGGACCATGTTATAGGACCTTTGTTTTTGATAGACGAAGATACTGGTAGCCTGAGTTATGTAACTTCTGAAAGAACAATTTTAAGCAGTCTAGTCCCCGAAAAAATAAGGAGCTGGTTTGGTTGCGACTTGGTAGAACTACTTACAGTGCTTTCGGATTTTAAAAAAGCCAGCACTTCCTGTCAAATAAAAGTTTGCAAGTCGTTGTTACAAGGAATACTTCGCTCAGTTACTGGAATAAATACCAGTGGCAGTGAACTTTTGAAGTCAACTCAATTGGTTTTGACACGATACAGCAACCACAGGTTTGTGAATTCAAAACGATTTATTCAAGAATTGCGCTCCAAAAGTGGATGGGACAAAAAAGTTGTCGGTAACTTGATGACGTTCTTTGAAGAAAGTTTGAATGTGGATGGAAACGCCGAAGACGTTGAAAGGTTTTTTTCTTTGCTTGTGGAATGCCTTGAGGAACTGTTGTTTACGAGCGGGGACTTTGGCGTGTTTCCGACTGTTTCAAATTCGGTCCTTATAGTTGTTCCACTTTTACATTTGAACACATATAGACATTCTGTATATTATGAAGGATACCTACAAATGTTGGTAAGAATGTACAAAAGGTTTGGGAAAAAAAATGTTCATTTACGGAATATCAAAAAAGGGTTACGGGAAGTCTTAGCAGAGCTGTGTAAAGACATCAATAGAATAGATCAAGTCAATATAAAACATCTCTTCAATTGTGCTCAAAATTTAACTGTGGGCGTGTCATTTGACTTTTCGAAGATATATAAGAGATAATTTTTCATTACCAATCTTTGTGAATGTTCGTGTAATATTACAAGGATATGCGAATGATAGCATAAGGAAGATATGCGAGTGATAGTGTAGCATTACGAAGATATGCGAGTGATAGTGTAGCATTACGAAGATATGAGAGTGATATTTTAGCGTTAGGAGGATATGCGAGTGACAGTGTAGCATTATGAAGATACGTAGTACAGATACCATGGTAATAAATACAAAGCGGTCCATATGATGTGTCCTCAGTCTCTCAGAAGATTTGGAAGTAGAAGCATCTCAGTTGTTTGCCATTTAACAACGATCACTATGTCTGATATAAAAGTCAAGAATATAAGGCCTCCGAGGCAGAAGAATATTGATCAAAACGAGGCAGAAGAAATCAGCGCATTGGTTTTAAACCAATACAAAACTGACAAACTGGTTTGGGGGAACGAGTTTTGGAAAAAACTGGAGGGGAAAGGAGAGGTAAATGAAGTTGAGTTTATAGTTTCGGATTTGAATTTTCAAAGCCTAATAGTGGTTCTCTTTTTCGATTATTTATCGATAACTATATTTAATCGTTTTTCTGAAATTGCAGTTATCCAAGGATAGATCATTTGGAACACTGCGAAATTTTGCAAGAAACGTTTCAAACGGAAAAACCAGGTTTACGTGGGACCAGCTGTTTTCTGGACTCCCAAAATACGGGCACTCTACACCGGTTGCTACTTCAAAAGCTGAGAAAGAAAAGTGGCGATCAAGAACTGCTTTACTTTGGACTGCAAAATCAGTTAAGAGCGTTATGGAAAAACTTTCAAAGGAAAGTTCGAACATTGAAGATGAAGATTTTTGGACCACATTTCAATCAAAGCATGTAAGGATTTCAAATTTTTGAACAATTCCAATGTAGGTTGATTCATCAAATATATATAGTGTAATGTAATACTTTTTTCAGAAAATTGTTCATACCGCGGCTCAGATTCGGGACTTATTCAACAACTACGACAGAGATTACCTAAAAAAATGCGACGTAGAAGACGAAACTATCGCCGAACTGAACTGCATAAAGAAAACACTCGACTGGAGCGCATTTGACTTAGATGATGACGAGGATACGGAAGACGGAAATGAACAATTAGGTGTTTATGGTAGCATTGTTTTGAACCCTGAAGACCCACCAAGCAACAGGAACGAAACGGTATTATCAGTTTTAGTACTTTTGTAGGGAATTTCCCTTCATAGTTTTTGTTTCATTTTTTGTGTCGCACTATTAATTTTGGTTGTAAAGAAATCATAGGCCACTTCCTTTGTGCATTTTTGAAAGCACAGAAAATTTGCAGATGTTAATTTTTAAAAACTTGCGTTTGATTGTTTTTGAAGGAGGATATTACTGCCGAGTCAATCGTCAAGGCAAATCACAGCTTGAACAAAGAAGGTTCAACAGACCAGTCTCAACCAAGCACTGTTGGTGAAGAAAAAGACCCCGTTACTCATCGTGAAATTGTGACGAATGAAAACAATCGTCCTACCAACGATAGTTCGAAGAAGGTTTCCCCTGTTGGACGACCGATGCCATTGTGTAAAAAGAGGGCGTTGGATGACGAATATCGACCAACAGCAATTAAGATCGTGAAAAGTGATTTAGACAGTACACCTGAAAGCTCCGGTGTCATCCGTGAAGTTAAAGCAGCGGAATCTATCGAATTGAAAACAGATAAACTCTTGAAAGAAGTTAACGAGTGGTGGAAAATTTTTGAGCTCGTTAGTGTACGCGAGGCACCACATCGCCACCTGTTTAAATATTTAAAAGAGTAAGTACTAAATCAAAAAGCTAGTAGAGTAATTATAAAAATGCAACCGAAATTATAGTATTGTTATAATTTTTCAGCACGGTTATGTCAATTAAAGTTCTGGGTGGCTGTTCAGATGAGCACGAGGATTGCTTGAAGTGGATTCAGCATATAGTTCGTTACCGATTTGCTAACGATGAATCAAAAGAACATCACCTTGCTGTTGCTATTGTTAGGTAAATTATAAACTAAAGTATTGAAAAGAAGCCATGAGGACTATCACAGTTACGTTTCATAAACCTTTTATTTTGCAGATGCATGTGCTTAGCCAGAAAATCATTGGAGCTTAGCATGACAAAGGATGAGATATTGGATTTGAAGATCACTATGCATTCTAGCAAGTAGAAGACAGTTGTCTTACCATATTTTCGTTACTTCATTTTGTTGTCTTATTACGGTTATTTTTATGAAATAAAGGGAATGGTCAAATATTTACTTGCAAGTTTCAAAACAGCGTTTCTCTGCTATTATTAATCTTCTCGATTGATAAAATTGATACGAACACTGGCTAGGTTGCGCTAAGAGGTTAGGTTAGGTTAGGTTAAGTTAGGATGCAAACTGAGTTTTAGTTTTGGTTTTAGTTTCAGGAGGTTAATGATAGGGAGCCTACAACCTGAGTTTTAGTTTTGGTTTTTGTTTTAGTTTCACAAGGTTAATGATAGGGAGCCTAGGACCTGAGTTTTAGTTTTGGTTTTGGTTTTAGTTTTGGTTTCAGTTTCACAAGGTTTATGATAGGTAGCTTAGGACCTGAGTTTGAGTTTTGGTCTTGGTTTTGGTCTTGGTTTTAGTCTTGGTCTTAGTCTTGGTTTTAGTCTTGGTTTTAGTTTCAGAAGGTTAGGTTAGGTAGCCTAGGACCTGAATTTAAGTTTTGGTCTTGCTTTAGTCTTGGTTTTAGTTTCAGAAGGTTAATGATAGGTAGCCTTGGACCTGAGTTTAAGCTTTGGTCTTGGTCTTGGTTTTAGTTTTTGTTTTAGTTTCACAAGGTTAATGATAGGGAGCCTAAGACCTGAGTTTTAGTTTTGGTCTTGGTTTTAGTCTTGGTTTTAGTTTTTGTTTTTGTTTCACAATGTTAATGATAGGGAGCCTAAGACCTGAGTTTTAGTTTTGGTCTTGGTTTTAGTCTTGGTTTTAGTTTTTGTTTTAGTTTCAGAAGGTTAATGTTAGGTAGCCTAGGATCTGGGTTTTACTTTTGGTCTTGGTGTTAGTCTTGGTTTTAGTTTTGGTCTTGGTTTAAGTCTTGGTTTTAGTTTTGGTTTTAGTTTCAGAAGGTTGATGTTAGGTAGCCTAGGACCTGAGTTTTAGTTTTGGTCTTGGTTTTAGTCTTGGTTTTAGTTTTTGTTTTAGTTTCACAAGGTTATTGATAGGGAGCCTAGGACCTGAGTTTTAGTTTTGGTTTTGGTTTTAGTTTTGGTTTTAGTTTTAATTTCACAAGGTTACTGATAGGGAGCCTAGGACCTGAGTTTTAGTTTTGGTTTTGGTTTTAGTTTTGGTTTTAGTTTTAGGAGGTTAATGATAGGTAGCAAAGGACCTGAATTTTAGTTTTGGTCTTGGTTTTAGTCTTGGTTTTAGTTTTTGTTTTAGTTTCACAATGTTAATGATAGGGAGCCTAAGACCTGAGTTTTAGTTTTGGTTTCGGTTTTAGTTTTGGTTTTAGTTTCAGAAGGTTAATGTTAGGTAGCCTAGGACCTGAGTTTTAGTTTTAGTTTTGGTTTTAGTTTCAGGAGGTTAATGATAGGTAGCCTAGGACCTGAGTTTTAGTTTTGGTCTTGGTTTTAGTCTTGGTTTTAGTTTTGGTTTTAGTTTCAGAAGATTGATGTTAGTTAGTCTAGAACCTGAGTTTTAGTTTTGGTTTTGGTTTCAGTTTTAGATTAAGGAGGTTATGATAGGACGCATAGATACTGAGTTTTAGTTTTGGTTTTAGTGTTAGTTTTAGTTTAAGGAGGTTATGATAGGACGACTAGGAACTGAGTTTTAGTTTTGGTTTTAGTGTTAGTTTTAGTTTAAGGAGGTTATGATAGGACGACTAGGAACTGAGTTTTAGTTTTGGTTTTAGTTTCAGTTTTAGATTTAAGAGGTTAATAAGAGGACGCGTTAATACTGAGTTTTAGTTTTGGTTTTAGTTTCAGTTTCAGATTAAAGAGGTGATGATAGGACGCCCAGGAACTGAGTTTTGGTTTTGGTTTTAGTTTCAGTTTTAGATTAAGGAGGTTAGGTTAGGACGCAGTAGAACTGAGTTTTAGTTTTGGTTTTAGTTTCAGTTTTAGATTTAGGAGGTCAATGATAGGACGCCTTGGAACTGAGTTTTAGTTTTGGTTTAGTTTCAGTTTTACATTTAGGAGGTCAATGATAGGACGCCTTGGAACTGAGTTTAAGTTTTGGTTTTAGTTTCAGTTTTAGATTTAGGAGGTTAATAATAAGACGATTAGGAACTGAGTTTTGGTTTTAGTTTCAGTTTTAGATCTAGGAGGTGAATGAGAGGACGCGTAGATACTGAGTTTTAGTTTTGGTTTTAGTTTCAGTTTCAGATTAAGGAGGTTATTGATAGGAAGCCTAGGAACTGAGTTTTAGTTTTGGTTTTAGTTTCAGTTTCAGATTAAGGAGGTTATTGATAGGAAGCCTAGGAACTGAGTTTTAGTTTTGGTTTTAGTTTCAGTTTCAGATTAAGGAGGTTATGATAGGATGCAGTAGAACTGAGTTTTAGTTTTGGTTTTAGTTTCAGTTTCAGATTTAGGAGGTTATTGATAGGAAGCCTAGGAACTGAGTTTTAGTTTTGGTTTAAGTTTAAGGAGTTTAATAACTAAAAGCTAGAAGAGGTTAGGTTAGGTTACCTATTTTTGTAATTCATTAATCGCCTTAATGCTGTCCTAATTAATTGAAATAATGAAGGGGTTGAATTTAGTTATCTTTAAGCAATCGTACCTATCCTAGCCTAACTTGCATAACCTAACACCTAAAATATACACATTTGTTGATGATATATGTAGAATGAATCAGAAAATGATGGGTATAGAAGGTTCTTATTTTTTTGATTCATTCGTAGCGGAGACGGGAAGCTGAAAACATCAAATTTTTCTTGTGAAATCATCAGAATGTCCCCGAAGGAAAGAGTAAGTTTTGGTTGCAGAATACAGAGCAAACTTCATATTGTTCATTATTCAATATTTAGAATCTTAAGTTTCACTATTTACTTTGTTGTCTGTAAAGGTTGAAGACTCGACTGACAGTGACGCTGAAAGCGAAAACGACAACAACGTTGGTTTTATGTCGGAAAATTCTGACGAGACGGAGAAAGCAGAGTCAGAAGAGGAAGAGCCCGCAAATTTCGCGAAGCGATTAGGGGACGGGAAGCTGTTCTTCGCTGACAAAGGGGATGTTCTTAGTTGGGAATGGATTAAGGACCGTTTTGAGAAAGCTGCACTAATTGGAGGATCAAACGGTTATGACTGTAAGTTACTAGATTCAGGTTTTCATTAAGGATTGAGTTAAAGAAGAATCTCACTTAAAGTTTTAAGTCTTGGCTTTTAGTTTTTCTTAAAATGAAATTGTTTTTTCTGTTTTCAGATCGGCTGTTCCTGTCTTCATTGATACTAAAAGCTGATCAATTAAAAATTGAAGAATGGGGAAAACTCTGTTCTATGACCTATTTGAGGCAAAAATCTGCAGCGGAGAGAACTGGAGTTGCTTCTGGATTAGCTACACAGAAGAAAGCAAAGTCTGGGGCATTTAAAGAATTCTTAGAAGAGTATGGGAGAGTGTGGGAAGATTGCATGCTGGTGCCCGAAACAAATAATCAATCAAATCTTTCAAGGTTTTTTGACAAGCTATTCAGCATGTCAACTAATAATGGATTTCAATTCAAAGGGGTTATATTAGGACTGCTGTACGCACTGCAGAGTAAGTTTTGATTAAGTTTTATGGAAAATATAAGCTTATCAACCTGTGTTTTAATCAACCTGATTTTGTGTCCTTTTCAGAATCAAAGCTTGCCCCTGGAAGCCCCATTGCTAATCCCATGGCAAATTGGTCGACTTTAAAAAGCTCAGTGCCACGATTAGCAGATGCAATTGACGTATTCAAACGAAAGCATGGGCCAGAATTCCGTAAATGGGATTCCAATGATGGTATCCAACTTCCAAATGAGTGTCAAATTGGCTTTCAGAAGCACTCTCACATCAATTGCCAACAAAAAGTGCGGTGGAATGTACAAGAACGGGTTAAAAACAAAAACGGTACATTAAATATGAATAAACAAAACAACGAACATTATTTTATGCAGCTGGGGTCCTAATAATTTGGTGTATGGTTTTAGACGTAATTATGAGCCCAAAGGCAGTTAAGGATCTAGCACAGAGAAGCGTGAAAGGTGGGGATCCGTATGATTTTGAGAAGACAAGGAATGAGAAGGAAATATATAAAGGAATAATTGCAAAGGAAAAGGAATCGGCAGCTGCAATAAAAAAAGAATGGTTGGAAAAAGAAGCTCTTGTGCAGAAATGGGAAAATGAAGATAAGGCCTTACAGAAAAAAATTATAGCCGGTACAACTTGCAGGAAATTGCAGCATATGATGGCAATGCGTTTCTGCATTTCAAACAAAACCAAAAATCTGCAGTTTGATGTACAGCAAAGCGCCATCTTGAAATTCTTTGCGGACACATTAAAAGTCCCGGTAGGTTGTTACCTTTTAATTTGCACTTGTTTCTATTAGTAAGAATCATGCTTTAAGTTTTGAGTCTTGGTTTAAAGTTTTGGTTTTAACTTGCACTTGTGTTTCTATAAGTAGGAATCGTGCTTTTAGTTTTGAGTTTTGGTTTTAAGTTTTGGGTTTAGCTTGCACTTGTATATCTGTTAGGAATCATACTTTTAGTTCTTAGTCTTGGTTTTAAGTTTTGTTTTTCTTTGTTTTGTTATAGATTCCAGCTAAAGATGTTGAATGGAAACCAGAATTTAATGTGCCTCTTGATGAAACCACCTGGAAAAAAGTGCTTTTAGAAGACACGTTTGAAAAACCCCAGCCATCCACTCCTAAATTATTTGAACCAGACAAAGATGACGAGGGCAGTCTTAAAGCCGCTGGAACCGCTTCTGAAGTTGCATGCAATGACAACACCAAAGATTCCAATGAAATGGCAGTGGTTCTTTACTCTGAAGAAAATGCGAATATTGCTACAGCTTTACAGAAAAACGATAGTCTTGGGAAAAAGCCACAAAGGAAGAACCCATTAAAGAAATCAGTTGCCCCAGATAAGCCCATCATGATGGACCCAGAATCAAGTTTCTATTGGTTTAAGAGAAATTACCGTACTGTGGAAGCTTTGTATGCTTCAATGAATGAAGCTAACAGGGATTCATTGGCTCTGGTGCATTCAGGTGACCGTAAACGGATTCATCATGACTCCATGGTTTCAAACAACACAAGAAGGTTTAACGAGCTTAAACGGGAATTATTGCTTAAAGAAGCGGCCAAAACGTTGGAAGCGAAAAGTATGCAAGATAAAGAAGCTAAAGCTAACAAACAGAAGGAATCGGAAGCTAACCTAGTGAAAGAGCAAGAAGCTGAAGCTAAAAGACGTCAAAAGAAATCTGAAGCTAAAAGACTAAAGAAGATGGAAGCTGAAGCTGACAGGGTTAAAGAAAAGGAAGCTAAAAAGAAGATGAAAGAGAAGAAACATAAAAGCTTGTTTAGTCCATCTTCAAGTCCAAATCAAATTTCTTCAGACGCTGATACAATAAGATCAAAGCGTGGTCGCAAAGAAAAGTCACGAAAACCGGCTGAAGAAGTTTCAGTTACACAAGAAGAAGAAGAAGCTGAAAAGACCATTTGTGAAACCACGCAGCATATCTTACCAATCATAACTCCATATCGTACAGAGGATTTAAACTTGTCGGAGATTTCTGAAGATGAGTTAAATAGTGATGGATACGATATTCACCAGTTTACAGAACGACCTAAAACTCCAGATATGCAGTTGAATGCCAAGGACTCTGCTGTGGTCGAAAATGCTGGAGAATATAATTTAACAGTGAATGAAGGGGTAATTCAACCTATACCAAGCAATGTTGCAAATCCTGGGCTACTGGAAATTTGTGATACTGAAGAAGCTGCTCAACATATTTCCGTTCCTGAAAGTGGTTTACTTCCAGAAAGTACGTTGAAGCGAAAGAATACCGCAGATGAGGCTCCAAATAAGCGAAATAAAGTATCGGAGCCTGAGAAAAACAACAAGGGTTCAAAGCATACTGGAGAAGAAAGTGAATCCTCATCCTCGTCATCCTCCAGTTCTTGCTCCGAGTGTAATTCAAACTGCAGCTCCAGGAGCTCAAGTTCAGCCGGCAGTAATTCCAGATCTAACGCAGAGGACGATAACGACTCAAAGGATGAAGAAGGTACTATGTACGAATAGTAATCAAATACATAATCAATGATCAATGTATTTTCGGGTTAGGTTAACCCTAATCTGCTTTGCATTAAATTTGTAGCTCCATGTAGAACCATTTTTGTGCTAATAATGCATTTAATGGTGCATTTGAGTATTACCCAGTGCTCGATATGATATACAATAAAAATTGTTATATTTAGGAAAAATGAAATTAGTTTTAGTTTAGGTTTTACTAGCTAAAGTTGTTGGGTTAAGATTTATTGGTGTTGGTTAATGATTTTGGTTTTACTTCAATAATAATTACAATTAATTAGAACTCACTTTCTTGTTTTGATGATTTTTTGGCATTTAATCAAATGTATTCCATCTGCATCTTGGGATTGAAGTTCAACCTTGACTCTCCCTAAACCTTCATCATAGCTTCATTCTTTGCATCTTGGGATTGAAGTTCAACCTTGACTCTCCCTAAACCTTCATCATAGTTTGCATCTTGGGATTGAAGTTCAACCTTGACTCTCCCTAAACCTTCATCATAGTTTGCATCTTGGGAT
>Ga0194135_10001906_pt1 | contig 12608 bp, 14 predicted proteins | sample LitLau_LLRF_2013_FD_134024 | JGI IMG/M metagenome (GOLD analysis project Ga0194135, IMG submission 134024) | Freshwater sediment microbial communities in response to fracking from North America - Little Laurel Run_MetaG_LLRF_2013 (version 2) | ecosystem: Environmental > Aquatic > Freshwater >... | reverse complement strand
CGTCGTCATTTTACTATCAGTTGGGGACAATTAGCTGGACATGACCTGACAACCCTGGAAAGCAATTTGTTGTGATTAAAAATTTTTTGTTGATTTGAATCTGTAATGTATTTGGTTAGCAAGTCTTCGTCAACACCGCACCGTGTCGGAGAGACTATTGCGGTAAACCGAGGAGGGATGAGTTCAAGCCAAAATTCCCTACTTTCTCAAAATTCACTGTGATTCCAAATTGATACCGAGCAGTCTAAAATGTTTCCGTCCCAGAGAGGAAACTTTTTCCCAAATTACGCATCCACCACCAGAAGTAGCAGTCCCAAATATTCTCGGTCATTCCTCAGCGCCAGCAGCCGTTTCAGATCTCCACCGTTGGGAATTTCCGCCCTTAACCGTGAGAATCAACGAAGCGGCGATGATTCAACCCTGTCCCCATCCACGGAAGATAGAACAACCACGTCTGGAGCTTCCCCCCAGGGTACCGTACCCAAGTTTGGATCTACGGTTCCCACCGGTCCTCATTCCATCGCGACTTCCAAGCACTTCATGTCAACCGATCCGCCCATGAAATCCGGTGCAAAGTCTTTCTATGAAGTGATGCCTTCTGTTCGTAAGATTGGTGCCAGAAGCCATAAGCCACGGATCATAATGAGTCAAATTCCTTCCGCCTGGAGCAATCATGAATGGAGTCTGGACTATCCCTACTACGAGTTCAATCAACCCCAACACGGATTCATCGACCTTGGTTCGGTTTCATCCAATTCCACCAAAGTAGGATGTGAAAGGAAGGATGAAAAATGTGACTACCTACCAATAAAGACGCAACAAGAGCGTCTCCTTGTCAAGAAACTCTGTGACGACGCCATGAAGAGTCGGAGAGATGTGTCTGCCTTCTATTCCAATCTGTACGAAGAGGAGATGTCGGAAGCCACTGCTCGGCTAAGTAGCTTTGAGCCCAAGAATCATAAGGGAAGGTTGTGCGAGTTTATGCTGAAATTGGTTCTGGAACGCCAACAACTACTTGATACTCGGAGAGGCGTCGTCCCGATCGCACAACAATCGGTAACGCTCCTCCATTTCGATCTTAGCAGAACCATCCCTACCAAGTTATTGAGAAATCTTTGCATTTGACAATTGTACAGATCTTGAAGGAGGAGGATGCCCCGACACCGCGATATACCCCAGTCTACTGCATCAGTGGGAAAACGATTCTGGGTCAACCTTATGACAGCATCAGCTTCCCCAACACCTTTGCCCTGTTGAGTGAACTTCAGTGAGTAATTTTTTTTAAACTAGTATAATTGCCGTAATAACCAAAATAAGTACCTACAGTCTGAGGGTCTCAACCACGTCTCAATGATTTCTTTTAGTGATCCGAAGGATGATCCCAAGGGATATCGTCGCTTCTGCACCTTGGTAAATATGAAGGGATTCCAAGACAGTGAAATCTTCCTACGTGTCACTGGGAACTGTTTGACGGTACTGTAACTGTGCTTGATGTTTGATAATTTGTAATTATACCTGTGCTGATGTTTTCTTTGGAATGGGCTTAGGTGGATGGTGTGCACTGGAGAAAACATGATATCAAGACACCTACTACTGGGTGTCGTGTCCTGTCAAACTATGTTGACCTACCAAAAGGTGTCTATCCAGATCGTCTTACAATTGGAAGAAGTGCAGACGGTATCCTTGTTATTCAAGAGCCTTGGAAATTCTGAGCGGTTTGACAAACTCTTTCAACTTAATTTTGAATCAAATTCCAAACTAATTCTGACGTTATTAAATATATGGAAAAATCCCAGAATGAAAGCCAACCATGGTTGAAATTTTAAGAAATTTTGCTTTACTGTTAATCAAGAAACTTCGAATTCAAGTTAAGTTTAAAAAAAAATGAAAATCAAATCACTCACACATGCTCATGCTGTAGAAACAAAAACATTTTCACACAAAATCTTATAAAATAAGGTAATACAAAATGGAAGTGTCCTTGTGGGTTTTTACACTTATGCATAACACTTACAGTGGCAGTTAGGAATTCTGTCTGATCTCATAATTAATCCGCTTAAATAGAATTGCTGAAGCTTGCATCTTTGACGATTCCCGAGTCATCAGCGTCTCCACTCAATGCCTGTGTAGTAAAGTAGGAAATCGTAAGCGGATCGGGTTAACAATTTCTTGTTGGAAAATGAAAACTCTTACGTTGACCATTTCAGCCAAGGTTTTCGCATCTTCCAACATTTCCTCAAGGTTACGATTATCAGCTTCGAGGGTTTCCACCTTATCTGCGAGCCGTTTGTTCTCCTTGAGCGTCTCCTCAAGGGCCACCCGCCGCTGTTCCGCCAATTGTTTCCAATACTCCGGTGGTGCAACCTCTACAAAACAACAGACATCCACATAAAACATTAGTTATTAAGTTACATTGCACGCTTCAAGAGGGAAATTAGTGTACGACTAACCGCTGGTAACGAGACAAACGTCCATGCTCTCAGTTTGAATTCCTACTTCAGTCTTCTCTTGTTGCTTTTTCTTTGAGACAAATCCAGTCTGGACTCTCTTGAGGTACGAACTAGTTTGAGGGTCAGATGTGGATGGTTTCCCCATGTGGAATCCAGTAAAATCCAGGGATTTTTTGGCACGGGACGGAGATTTCCCCTCCTTTCCATTTCCCACTTTCGTCTCCAGTTTGGTCTGAATGGGAGTGAGTGGTTTACGAGGACTTCCCGTAGACTTCACCTGAGGAGAACCACCTTTGTCAGCCAGGGTGACAGCGGATGGTGAGGCTTGGTTTTCCTGGAGTACTTGAGTCAGAAACGTCTTCATTTAATTTGGTATGGGTCGGCAATCTTGTCAGCACTCAGGGATGACTGGCGATAGCGATTGGCTGCTTGTAATGTCCTAAATAGTAAAAGAAATATCAGATTAGAACAGGATTTTCACTTGGCTCTTCTTCTTATTTTTTTTTTATAGTTTGATAGCTCAGCTTGCATTGCGGCTAGGAAACCTGTATATGAATGCTTGTGTAAACTTACTCAAAGAAAGTTTGGGTGGCTTGGTCGTTCGTTTCGTTCCGTGCTACTACTGACTAGTTAGCCAGTCAGGGTCAGGGCCACACGGCACGGCCAACTCCGTGTAGAGAGGGTTTTCACTACTGATGACTGAAGAAAGAGCTAAAACAAAACAGAAACAGACACATACGAATCAATGGAAATGGAGGTGGATATTATGAATGAAGTAAATTATTTTCACCATCAAACCAAATTGAACAATGTCAATGTCACCTTACCTGAAGCGTCGTTTACAAAACAGGACTGGAGGAAAACGAAATCGTTGCCAATCCTTTCATTCACGTTCTAAAATTAACGGCCAGCAGCAGCAGCACCCAGACAGAAAATAAAAGCAAAAAGTGCGTGTAAGAAAGTGGCGGGATAAAAAAGCCTGTAGCCGAAGTAATTTCTCTGTACAAAACACAATTCACAAACCAACGAATAGATGGAGGTCGGCAACAGGCGTCTCAATCAAAAGTAATTTTACATTATACGCTTAAAAGGCGAGGAATTAATTAATTAACCAAAATGAAAATGTTGATATTACATTAGGATTCCAATAGTATTGGGACAGGATGCAGCATAATGCATCTTTCACCAGCAATTATTCTCTTTCGCCTTGGAAATGGGAGTAAATGGGTGGGGGATGGGGAAGATCCGGGATCATCATGAATCGAATCTCTAAACGCCGACTCGGCTTCTTTCTGTGCTTGCGGCGATACAAAATTAAATTTACAAACAATCCAAGGTGGATGCTCCATATACCTTGAAACAATCCAAGAAGTAACTGCAACAGAGCACAGTCAAAGATTCTCGAACCAAAAGAATTTTTTTGTTCGGGTGTCTGGAAGCGATAAATTTGTTCAAGGTGTTCTCAGGTTACGACTTACGAGTCACGACGCGAGTGCGACAATTTAATTATCAGAAAGTTGAGTTTTTCATTTCTATGAATCATCCCAAGTCACAATCACAATCACTACTCACTCAGTCACTTCACTTATTTCTGCGAGGACACATGTATAGTTACAAACTTGTTATTATTAATAGAACAAAGTAGTGATTTTGCTCAATAATTAATCGAATCAAGAAGACCGAACTCGAAAACTGTAATATAATGGAAGATTCTCATAAACTAGTGTACGATAAAATTGTTAAACGACATAAAAGTACAAACTCAGTTCACACTGTGAGGTTAATTTTTTACCTGTTAGATATTTCCTTGTTAATCATGAATATTGTCGTGCATTCCTTGAATGGAGCATATGTCGCTCTTACGCTCACGATTGTCATTCACTTTGTTTCTACCGGTATATTGGCTCTTCTCTACGACGCCAAGTAAGTCTTCAAGATAAGTCAAACAAAATATTTATGTAAAGTATATGAATTATATTTGTGGTTGACTCCCTTTTATCAGTGGAACCGAAATTGACGAAGGCAACATTACCATTGACACAAATCAGCGGAGTTGGGTTAATCTCAGGGAAATTAGCAAATGGCTTGGATTTACGCCGTTATTTCGGTAGGAGTCGGTGGTTAATTCTATCGTACACACACTATTATGATTATGAGGATTTACATTAAATATAATTTTGTCATTTTTGGCCAGGATAATTGTGAGTTGGAAAGATCACGGAGAGATGCACAACCACATCCGAATGCAACAGAAATTACGGAAAAACGTAGTTCCGTAAGCGACCTTGATTTGATTATTGATTAAAGTAATTATTCCTAAGATATAACAATTAAACAAGTACATTGTCGGTAATTTTAGGGATGAAGTCCGTAAAGCAATACTTATTAGAAAGAGGCTCCTGGTGAATGCATACTTTGATACCATCCATGCTCACTTCAAGACGATTCCTCAATCTCTGCTTCAAATATTCATTGCTCTGGATCTTAACCTTCCACTTAGATTTTGTGGGATTACAGATCGTAAGTTCCTGTTTGATGGAATTTATCAAAATCAAGAGCTAAATATAATAAATGACTATTTTTCAGTAACCAGGTTTGTAACGATGGCAGGAAGTGTCATCATGGCTGCCAGAACCAGTGCCTCCTACACTTCCGAATTGTCCGACTACTTGAAACTTTTACAAATTCAAGACATTTTGGAGTATCAAAGAAAAAGTGAACCAATACGGATGCCGTCGACTCATCTCTGGTGGATCTCTTTCCTCGTCAACATCATAGTTGTCGGTAAGAGCAAAGGCTAGTAGTACTATTTGAATAAGTTTTTCGTTAAAAAAAAAACAAATGAAAATTCACAACTTGTATTTGATTTTTAGCCACAAGAGTTTATGCAATTGCCTTTATAATGGATTCCAGTCGGCTCGCCACTCACATACCCCCGTTCATGGTGGCAGCCATTTTTGTTCTTAACTTGATATGGATACGAGTCAATCCGGAATCGAGGCCACTTTATGAAAACCCACCGCGAGGACTACTTACCATTCAGTCTGAAATCTTTGACCGATTCATGAATGTCTTTTCAATTCACACTGTCGTCGGAAGTGTCAAGACTATGCTGTTCCACCAGGCAGTTTTTGTGTCCACCTTTTACGCATTTGTTGGTGGGATACATATCATAACGCTACAGGAACAATCATATTGGAATTGGAGCCGAACAATTTCTACCGTTGACATTGTCAACTGCAACTTTTCTACATTCTCTGATAGTAGAAACAATTTGGCTCGTGCCTTACATTTAATTCTCAACGAATATGGCGACAGAGTACCAATGTTTGGAGAAATATTCTCAGTGACCGCCTGTACCATACTCCTCTCCCTTTCCTTAGTAGTCACTTTATGTAACGTGGTGTATCTAAAAATATATAAGCTAAAAGAATGCCATTTTCCGTTACACGTATCTATCAAATCATGGCAACGTTTCCTAGATCGTGATTGGAACGGCGTAGGGAAAGTGGCTGCTATCAAAACTCTCCTGTTAGGAGTCCTGGAGTCAAATGTATTGGAGTACTGCAATTATAAGTTCCCGGAAGATATTGTGTCATTGAAGGGTCTGATGCAAGGTGTGATAGAAAAGCATAAACTTGCCAAACCACCTTTGGAAAAGTTTCCAGCGAAATTTAATCCTTGTCAGCAGCAACTGGAAAACCTTAAGAATTACTTATTTGATATCGAAGAGACTCAACCCCTTTGTGAATATTTTATTAATTATTTTGACACTTGCATGGGTCAAATGACTTCGTATCGGATTGCTCAAACGTCTAACATCATTCTGGATACAAATCCAGTCTCTGAATTGTTTTTTAGAAATTTCAAATACTTTGGTCTGAGATTGTAATATAAATAATAAATAATGCATATAACAATAAAAGATTTATTTAACCTTGGCCAAATTGGGAGAATATCATTTTCTTTACTAGTGATATTCTCATGTCATGTTGATCGGTGATTTGGGTATAGTGTTTAAAATTTCGAGTCGCACTCTCATATAGCTAAGTGGTGAATTCATAAAATTTGGAAATTCGCTTAAATATTTGAAAATATAAAATATCTGTATCATGAAATTACGATTTGTGCGAAAGTAAGGAAATCTCAAAGTCTTGTACTTGGCAATTAAATGCACTTGGAAAAATAGCCAATTTGTGCATGTGTGCCCCTTTGATAAAAAATTTGGAAACGTAGAAATGACACGCTTACACTCAAACCATTAAAAATATCTTGCCTCACATTGTCAAAATGTTACCCCTACCCTCATTATCATCATCTTCCTCTTCAGGATCCTTGTCCGCATTTTTGAGCCTGATTGCCCACATTTCACTTTGCCGGAAGTGCTGGTAGCTGAGAATGGTTCCAACAGCTTTATCCGGATCCTTCCCGGTCAGCTCCCTGTTCATTCTCACACACCGTCCACAAAACTGCTCAAACAGAACTCGGGATTTGCATTTTCTGAGGAAGACGACCAAACTGACGTTGGAGTTATCATAGCCTTCCCGCAACATTCCACATACGACTGCGATCTTAGTGTTATCCTCCCCTTTTGTAAATTTTGTGAGGGTTGTCTTCGAATCCTTGTCCGAGACAATTACAGTTGCCGCCGGACCTAGCCCTTCTGCGATCATTTTAGCCTCAGCTATTGTGTTAACAAGGACCATGGCCTGATGCTTTGGGTTTCGGCGTTCCTGGGAATTATGCTTGTTCAAAATTTCCTCTATATCGTTCCCAAGCTGCTCCAAGAATTCGGGGCTTCCCAGTTCCTCGTTCACTGCGCTCTTCTCAATGAATTCCGTGCGACGGATGGTAACTCCTGCATAAAATTAATCTGTTGAAATAAACCTCCGTGATTTTAAATTGTATTTGATATAAAATACCTTCCAACTCGCGGCTGAATATTTCATGCACAATCTCGACTTTATCATCCAGGTCACTCATGTGGGAATCCCCACGGAATGGAGTGGCTGTTAAAAAGACTACTTTCTTCCCCTTGAAAAGCTCAACCACATTTTTCCAAGTGGAAGCAGGGTAGTGGTGTGCCTCGTCGATGATAATGGTGTCGAACTCTTCCAGTTGATCCTTAGAACGACGGATTTGTTCCGGAGTCTTCAAATTTGTGCTAAGACTGTTGACAGCCCGTCCCCCAAGTTTTTGAGCATTCACGATAACCAAGTTGCTTGCCGTCATCAGATCAATCTCTTTCTGGGTTGCGGCAATATTGACAGTTTCCAGTAACTTCTTCAGTTGCCTATTCTCCCTGAACATGCCTGATTTCATCATGAAGGGTGTTGACTTGGAGAGATCTGGATATCCAAAATCGGCGCCTAGCTGATCGGAGATTATCTTTGATGGAGTCAGCACCAGAACTTTGTGTGACTCCAGGACGTAAGGGATCAGAGCCACCATTCCTGACTTTCCGGATCCTGCGGGGGCAACAATAAGGGCCGATTTCCATTCCCCATTTTCAATTCTGTCGAAGTGGTTCTTTACCTAAAAAAGGTTGAAACTAAAATTATCTTGTCACGGTTGATAATAGTAAATCTGTCAAGTTACATTGAGAATTGCTTCAATTTGGTACTGATAGAGACGAGTTTCTGGTACCAGGCTCGGGTTGTTCTGACTGATTTGCTTGAGTGTGTGAAGCTCATGTTTCAATAACGGCAAAATATATTTTGGACCAAATTTTTGAAATTTAGATTCTTCCTCCATTAGCAAATCTATTTCTGCTCTTGCGGCCGCAAAGGTTGAGCATGGTTCTTCCTCCGCCTCTGCGTTGCCTGCATAATGCAAGTTATATTATACCCCAAATAGATGATAATGATTGAGACGGTAAATTAGATTCTGAGTATACCGTTGTTGAGGTCTGGTGATGGTGATGCTTCCGATCCATCATGTGTCACTGATTCAAGCTTGAGCGTAGCCGTGGTGTCCATTGCGCTTACAATCCTATTAGGATGGAAAAGTAAACTTGGTATTATTAAACACCAATTACCTATTACCAAACCCAAAAACGTCAATGCACATGTGTTTTCTTTACTTTCTGAAATTTGACCTCGATTTCGTGGAGTGCAGTGAGTTCTCCAGCATAAAAGTATACTCGTAGTAACAAATTACGGTTAACTCGAGTGGCGGTTGAGTTTTTATCTTCGTCCGAGGGGAGTTCCTTTTTTCCGACAGGCGGAGGACAGCGATAGAGAAGAGGGGGACTAAAACTCAATCAAGGGAAAATTATCCATATTCTTTTGACTCAATTAAACCTTTGTATTGCCTAGATTAAACACGGGAGAAAGATACTGAATAGAACAAAAGAACAGCACACTACGAGATGACGAGATGAGGAAAAATTGGCGCCCACTTAACTTGGCATCACATACATCATTCTAATAAAGCTGAGGGACACCCTTTCTCATTTATTTCAGTCGGGTCGAGTATTCCCGAAACACACGTCCATGTAAGCGGGTATTCACAAACACTCCAGTTCCAGCTTATAGATCTGAATCTGACTGAATACTTGAAGAGGAAGAGGATGAACATTCTCCTAAATTTTCAATTTTAATAAAAGTCTTGCTCCCTGACAGACAGGTAGGTCAAAGAAGAACTTCTTAATTTAACCTAGTCAAGATTTAATCAAGTCATTGTGATTGTAGTTATATGAAAATTAATTGTAGGATATCAAAATCCAAAACTGACAACAAGTCTAGAATCTGGTCTGGATAAAATAATGTCATCAGCGTCAGCGGCATCCTCATCCACATCCACCTCCCAAAATGATAAATCCTCAGAGGATAGACACGAAATGAAGGTATATTTTTTAAAAAATTGTTAAAACTTTTCCTTGTTCAGATTCAAAACAATCGTGCATTGTTAGAATTTTGGTTTATTTAAGCCCAAGAGCCTCGGGATTCCGAATCTTGAAGTGGAATTGCTGAGCAGTGATTCGGAGGATGATGAAGACCCAATACCTCCAATGGCAGACCCACGGCTTGACCCCAACTACGAATTTGCCAATCTGCTTTTGGCCGATCACTCACACCTCACACCGGAGGAAAGGAGGGAAATCAGCCGGGGTCATATCCAGAGACTTGTTCGACAATATTGGGGACCTGATGATTTCGCCATTCCGAGACCACTCCGCTCCGTTCCTCGGGACACAAAGAAAGCTTAACGATTATAATCAGTTTGGTACATTTTTATTCTGATTTGTGATTTATTTAAGTAAACTCACCTAGAATTTCTGCATAGTGCACAAGTTTTTCGGTTGAGATCGATATGTTCCTAATTTGCAAAATTTAAATCAATTCCAAAGTTACCTTTGAAATGAATAAAATTCATCAAGGACAATGTCGGTAACAAAACACTAAACAAACGCTTTAATTTCGATAAGTTGGGGTTTAAAATCATTCTTATAAAATGTTGCAAAATTAATCAATCGATTATCCAGCACCAGTGCCTGAGTATTCAAAAGAATAAATTATATACTTACAAAAGCCAATTACATAGAAAATATCATCCTTAGTTAGCTGGTAAGCACAGTTTGGGATCAAGGATAATTACTATGCCCGAGCCTTTCCCTTTGAACTTGTATCAAACAGCTTCCGGACAAAATAAACTTGGAATGAAGAGGTGGCCATCACAACGACGCATTGAATCACGGACCAAAAGGAGACGTAGGATTGATTGTCTTCCAGCAAGGCAAAGTCCCTTGACTCCCTTGCCCTCGAATGTTGTTGGAATTGTAGAATTTGACCAACGCGTTGGTCCACGGCTAGAAATTCAAATAAACACAAACTTTTGATGTGCTGGTGATTTTGCTTAACTACTGGCGAGGCGAGGCTTGAGCCCAAGCACAACGTGTACAGAAATAACTTACAGCTTAGTATTTGGGTAAAATTGGTAACGCTGATGTCCATGCTTTCCAGTTCATGAGTATATCGTTCCCATTCGTCATACCTGAAGAGTAAAAATTTATTAAGTTGCTTGTTACGGCACCAATGACAAATCTTGGTATAAAGTGTAGCCTCACCTAAAAGTTGTTATGTAAATGTTCACTAATTTGGCAGCGAACCGAGAGAATTGATTATCAACACAAATGGCGTAATAGCCACCAACTGCAGACGTTTCCTGATAGTCAGACTGCGCTTTCCAAGCATAGGGATGGACAATGGCACCGTTTGGGTGTTTCACTGCAAAGCCAGCCATCCCATCACCACCTCGCAAAACTTGGAACGCCACATATAGCGTCGAATTTGGATGGACCCACTAAAATAAAAATGATTTCAATTATTAATCCCAAGAAACCCAACGGCACCCACCGTGAGCGTATAAATAGAAACCAACCAACCTGGTAGTAGCAGTCTTCCTTCCCAGGATCTATGTGAACTTTGTAGTCCATTGCAACTCCAGGAGCATCTTCATAGTTCCCTAAAACTAGTCGCTCACTGACTAGAAGTCCTAGAAATAAAACTACTAGCTGAAATGACATAGTTCTTGGGTGAAAGTTCAAAAACTCTTTGTAAACAACCGCCGTGTATCCGAGTAATTCTAATAAGACGAGGAATTCCGTCTTGTACCCCTCTACCTGTTGAATCTTTTGGGGTTTCGTCAAGTAAAGGGATAAACCTGCTCGATGCATCTCTGCCACCTCTAATATTGGATCTCTGCCTGTATTTCGCCGGAGGATAACAATAACCATTCTTCAAGGCAAAACCTAATTTACGGTTAACAGCTCTAGCAGATGCCAATAATACACATGCCTGTCATTTTTCAACCTTTGGAATGAATCTTATTTAAATAGACTACATACCAAACTTAATAAATTTTACTATTTGAAAGAAAAGCATGTAAGGAAGCCGGGTGTTGTTCAATATAATAAAATATAATACTAGTTAAAGTTTATGAGATATTTTTTATAAATTGCAAAATGTAAATAATAGAATCCTTCTGGGATTGGGTTAAAATTCACATAATATACGACAGACAGGAGCCGCTAATGAGTCAAAAGTTTGAGTAAATTCTATAAGCGTACTCTAGTTTTCCCAGTTGGAGGAGAATCAAAGAGCTTCCTGATGAAATAGACATGGAATCCTCCAGTGCCAATAATTATAGCACATTGCATAATTGACCAAAAGGAAATGTAGTAATTGTTGTCTTGGAGGAGCGTAAAGTCTCGGGATTCTCTTGCCCTGGAATGATGTAGGTATTGGAGAACGCTTGCCATATTACTGTCCACATCTACAAAAATTACAGACGAAACAAAAAAGGGATTTACTTGATAATTCAGTAAACAGTGTTCCAAAATGAGTATTTCCTACTTACTGGATAATGCACTTGTGAAATTTCCAACGCTGATTTCCAGTTTTTCCAATTCTACTGAAAAACGCTCCCAGTCTGCAGCACTACAGACAAAATCAAGAACCATAAAATCATTTACGTAACGTCTACGGCTCTCCCATAATCTTTGTAATAAACGGTAATAACTGTGAGCGTAACCTACAAATAGGCGTTCAGATAGACGCTGACCAATTTAGCCGAAAACTTGGAGAATTGATTATCAATACAGAGGGAGTAGTATCCACCCTGGGCGGCAGGGACGTCATAAGTGGCCTCATCTTTCCATTCGTAAGGCAGAACAAATTGACCGGTTGGTGATTTGACCCCGAAACCAACCTTCCCATCCCCTCCTTTGATGACTTGGAAATTAATGAAGAGAACACTCCCTTGCATTATGTACTGGTGGTAACAATCCTCCTTCCCGGCGTCCACATGGATTTTGTAATCCAGAGTGATTGCAGGGAACGTTGGGCTCGTTTCCGTCAAAGTTGTCACCAGGTCCATCCGGCAAACAAATATTAGTAAGAACAGAATGGTAAAAACTGATGCCCACCGTGTCCGTTTCCTCCAAGGACAAACTTGATCCATTTCTAAATCACACAGGAAAGGCTACCGAAGTTCTGGACAATAAATTCCACTTCCAGAGGGTTTCTGACGGCTTAAATTTGTAACGCCCGGTGTGGTGCTTGGTGTTGCGATGAATTTAATCATAATCTGGTTTACTGGTTTTTCTGAAAGTAATTTTCTTTGAGGTCTATATGGCTATATCGTGATTAGGTTTTG
>Ga0194135_10001905_pt1 | contig 12613 bp, 16 predicted proteins | sample LitLau_LLRF_2013_FD_134024 | JGI IMG/M metagenome (GOLD analysis project Ga0194135, IMG submission 134024) | Freshwater sediment microbial communities in response to fracking from North America - Little Laurel Run_MetaG_LLRF_2013 (version 2) | ecosystem: Environmental > Aquatic > Freshwater >... | reverse complement strand
TTCTTCTGCAGCCAACGGTATTGCCCATACTGAAGGATAACTGTCACAAAAGTCATACTTGTCATTGATCTTAGTGATCTTCCAGGACTCATTCGGAACACCCTACACAAAGATTAAATTAAGTAAAGACTAATATGATTTAAAAGCTTAAAACCATGTTAATGATTTTTCTCATACCAGTCTCTTTAACTCCTGAATCGGTTCATACACTGACCATCCATTTTCGCTAGATTGGTCAGCATATGAAAACGCAAATGGTAAGGCTTTTCGAGTGACCGGAAACGCATAATGTTGAAGTTCCTCAAAAAACTCTCTTCTCGAGTGATTCTCAGGATTATGGGCAAATTTCAGACTTCGTACGTCTTTACAAAAGACTTCAATTCCATATGAGTTCTCTCCACGACTTGTAACACCTCCAACCTTCTCCACGCGATTGACCTAAACAAACAAAAAGGTGATTAATAATTCGATAATAATGACAAAAGTTTGACAATTTGAGAACTGGAACTCACCACACCCAATGGAACTTCAAAGGCAGTCGTTCGATCTTTAGAGGAAAAGAACAGTTTGTAATTGGTAAGATAAAGATTTCCCTTTATGGGACCGCTGAAAGGACACAAATAGGTAACATCACGGCTCATCCTTTGCAACTTCTCTCCAGCCAACACCGGAACTTCTTCACCCTGAGATAAATTGGAATCAAGACTTATTTTTATTGAACTAATTTTAATTTATTTCACTTAAAATTTGAAATCTGGAATGAACTTACATTTCCAGGTCGCTCTGGAGCGTAACCTGCCTGCGCTGCCATCTGATACCTAGCCAAATTCGGCTCATTCGACGTAGAGCTGTTTGAACTCTGACCTTGTGAGCCCTTCAAAACAACAAAATAGAACACAAGGCTATAATTAAAAAAAACTTTCACAATAACTTTGGCTTTATTACAAATAGCATAAATCAAATCAATTTACCTTTGAGAACGTAGATTTTGAATCTGAAGAAAGACTTTCACTTGATCCTCCTCCGTGTCCTCCAGCAGCTCCTCCTCCACCTCCTCCTACAGGGCCTCCAGGGGGACGTTTAGTTCCTCCGTGCATACCCACAAAACGAAACAACAAGTAAACGAAAGTTTAAATTAAAAGATGACAGACACAGATGAGCTCCCCTGCTGTGTCTCTGTCACTCCCAGGAAGATCTCTGACTGACTGAACCAACTCTGTTTTTCAGCTGTTTACTCTCAATTCTCACCACTGAACTCACACGAAGCCAAATGCGAAATACCAGACCAGAATGCATCTTATTGTTAGTACACATTATGATCTATGAATTTTTGTCACATTTCGTTTATTAAAAGAATTCATTTCATATAGTACATAAAATGCATTTCAATAACACACATCGATGTATGATTGTAAAATGTCAAACATATGTGTATTATAGAAAATACAATTCATATCATATGGAACCCTGTATGACTAACAAAGTGTAAAAGTACTAAAAATTGTATTAAAATGATTAAAATGTGTGAATATATTTTGGCAGTGGTAGTGGTGTTAGTTTAAAGTTTAGCATGAAATCATGAAATGATTTAAACTTCTTCATCCCCTTCTAAACCTTCTTGAGCGTCTTTGACATCGTCACATCGATCTTGAAGCTCTTCTGCGGGGATTTCAAGACAAAGTCCCCATTCTTTTAAGGTGATGCGATGGTCATTGTCAGCATCACAAGCGTCGAGGAAAGGAGCGATGCAATGTTCAAGGGCCATTAGAGGAGCTCGGATAGGGAAAAGTTCGTGACGGGAGACTACCCGGTCATGAGGGTGGCCGTCGAGGTCACACCATTTCCAAATTGCGGCCATAGCTGATCGATGGGAATCGTCGGAAGTTTCGGCTTCTCGTTCCATTTTTAAGTAATGAGGACTTAGTTCTCGCCTGTCAGCGAGTTCTCGCATGACGTTGAAAAGCCAATCTCGCATACGACGTGGGAAGTCACCCATTTCTTGTTCGGAGCAGGTCTAACAAGACACAGACAATGGTTATGCTAGCTATCTTCTGGAGATCAAAATATTTGCAGTTATACTGATAGCTGAAGGAACTTACGGGCATTTCTCTGCATTCTCCGTAGTAATCAATGTGCAAATGCTTATTTTGGGTGTTAAGGCACTCATCAGATGCTTCGTCACAGAGACATCGGGTCCTGTATAGCTCGCAATCGCTCACCCACGTCTCATTGTAATTGCTGCAGACCTGTATCATAAATATGCATTTCAGATGCTTGCGTCAACTTAATTCCGATTTTTGATTTTGATTGGTATAATAGACACACCCTTCTTCTGGAGTCGTCTTCTCCAGGACAAGCTTTCATGCAAACACATCTTGCTCGACCTTTGTCTCCAGGAATGCATTCTCGTCCAGGTCCACATTTTTTGTCCGCACATGGATCTTTAATGCATTGAAAGTTTTAAAAGATTAAATTGAAATGCTTCGCAAGATGACCACTCATAAGATGAGTAACTCGTATTCTTATTGATATACCTGGCCCAAACTCTTCTGGAACTGTATCCTCTATCTCATTTTGTTCTTGGGCTTCCTTCTCCTCCAGCAATTTTAATTTGGCTTCCAGATCCTCTCTAGCCTTCTCATCTTTCTCCAAGATGTCCAATACATCGGCTTGTCCTTCGTCTTCTGTCGGTGCTGGAGTAGTGAGGTCCTTTTTCTTTTCAGTTCGAACTCGTTTCTTTTTCTATCAATCCAAGTCAGTTAGTATTAACTTATTAATCTCAGTCAGCATGAGTACTTATAATTATGGGGTGATGTGAGAATTAGCAATTACCTTGCTGTTCTGTGACTGGACGTCTGCAATTAGTAGGACAGCAATGAAGAGTACCAAAAGTAGCTTCTTCATTTTTGCGACAACTATATTAACCAAGAGACCAAGAATGAATACGTATAGAGTGAATGTGAAACAAGAGCTGATCTACTTATTTGTGGGTTCAAACTACGGGATGAACAAGTTGTACAGTTGAGTTTGAATGGAGCGTGGGTGGAAGGAATACTTTATATTTTTATGGATTGCATATAATGCATCTTATCAGAAAAGGAGACGGATGAATAAAAAAGAGTAGGAAGAGAGTCTTGAGAAGAAGGAGCGTAAGGAGAAGGGTTAAATTAAAATGTCCTCTTATCAGAGATTCATATTCTACGAAGTTTGCTAGCTTTGCTTTGGTGATTCAGCAACAAGTAAGAGAAATGATGACGAGTATACATGCAACATGCAAGATCAACAGATTACAGAATTATTCGTTTACACTATGTTCTCAACTTATTGATGAAAGTGCAAATATCTTCAGGCTAAATGGTTAAAAAAACCACTGGAAACTTACCTTTTTGCAGATCTTCTGATCAGCGTATTCGAAGGAAGTGTAAAAACAAAATGATGAGGTTTCCAGAACAAGAACCACGATATTTATATATTTGTTAGGAATCTCAGCCCATGAAAGAGCCGAAGTGAATGAAGAAGCAACTGGAGATTTCTCAGTTTACTTCACTTCCTATACCCTAAGCACAAAAAACTACCATCTTCATCTTTTCCTTCGGGGTGGTATAGATATATGCATGCAAGGGGTGTTTACTTCCTTCAGAATATTTAAGGATATAGATATATATATATATATGTATATGTTCAATAGCGGTATACTCCGGTATATATATGCTACAAGCTCACTGAGCTTGTTAAAGAAGTCTTCAGAGATGACCTCTCATTCATTGAAATCAGGACAAATCTGAGGCTCAATGTCTCAACCGTAATTCTGAAAAAGCGATAGAACTTTCTCGAATTATGGAAAAATATGTCGAATGTTGAAGATTTGATGCAGAAATGACTGAAAGAGTGAAGAATGTTTAGTAGAGAATGATTTTATTATCATCTTTGAATTCATTGAAAAGAGCTTGAAATGTAGATTAGGATGATTTTCCACCATGAAGCTACATGACAAGACAGTTTTTGAAACATAAATTTCCGCATTTCTCTTAAATTTTAGAATAATAAAGGTTGTAATACTCTAAACTAGACTTCAGTACATGTTCATAACACCGAACCGACACACCGAGCTTATTTCCTTTACCACGCAAATCAAAAAAAACAGACGTGACGTGATATTTATTAAGGGCCTATAGCTCACATTTTCAGTTGCCTTTGTAAGGCTACTGATAGTTAATGCAAGTCAATTAAATACAGGAATTACACAACATTTGTTTTAAAAATATTACGTTATCATCACCAAACCAATCATTTAGCGATTCCACCCTTCATTTAGTTTTAGTTTCAGTTGTCCACTGGATATTTTTAAACTGTCGATTATACGTGTAGTAGATTACTACACACCGCAAATTGCATTTAAGCATTTTGTCACCTTTTTTCAAGAAGAACAGTTGGCTGTCCCGCTGACTTAAGTACTACACAGGGGGATTTAAAAGAAACCGATGATTACAACAACAGGGATCACTTCGTTACGTATTACAAATTATCTTATTATTACAGTTACATACTCCACTATAGACTTAACTTACTTTTGGCAAACCGTCACATGCTGTTGCTTGCAACCTTTCATTGCGCTTAATTTTCATTAATTGATTGATCACTATGAGGTCTAATAAAAATACACTACTCCACCTTAACGTTTAACTTGGCTTAACAATATTTAAGCGAAATTAATATTATTATTAACTGAATAGTAATAATAACCGAGTTTACAAGTGAGCAATGGGCTAATTGCAGAGAAGTAACAATCACATCACAATTACTTGTAGAAAGATAATGCAAGCTACAATTGTGGTGGTATCAAGACAAATAGAGAGAAGTTAATTCTGCACGAATAGAAAACATATAATATCCTATATATTACAATTATACTATTATGTGTCCGGAGATCAAAAGGTGAAGACAAATGTTACAAATGTTGTATTCAAGCACACTGTGTAATGTTGCATATACTTAATTACCGTTATCAGTACCGTATTATTTGTGGATTCATTTTAAGTTACAATATCATAACATCTCCTCATGCAGGAGAAGGATGCGGGCGATAATTTTCAAGGCTGCAGAAGAATTCACCAACGAATTATTAACGAATGTTGCAAAATACTTCTGCTCCTAATGTTTCTAATGTAAATGCAAAATGCAAGATGACAAAAGTAGTAGACCTCTCTCATTTTTTCAAGTACAAAGGCATAGATCTTAAAATACTTTTTCTTTATAGACGACTTCACGTGCCTACAGCTGAGAATCTGAGTGATGAATATAAAACCCCTATTAATTGACCAATCATCACCTATACAAATGGGTTAACACAGCGCACACTGGACAGCGCACTCCAAAAATATTATTTTTTGGGAACTAAGATTCGCTAACATCCGCCAATGCCGCCAATCTAAGTATAAAATGCTTTTGCTACTAATACTTTTTTCATTTACACTGAGTTCATTTACGTCATATAAAATTCATTTGAAACTTATTGAAAATGGCTATCCATCTCATTCAATCTTTCACTCAAATACTACAAATAACAGTGTCACAAGAAAGTTAAGAAAACTCGCTACAAATGATTCATACACGACTAATTGCATTTGATGCACATCAGGCACGATGTTGGTTAATTGTATTCTCGTCTATTTACGGATATTTCTTCCTAATTTCTGTACGTTAAATTATTGACGCTTGAATTCGATAGCTCCTTTTCATACAAACGTGTAATTATTATTTTTAGTTTTTATAGACTGAACACAGAGCGAGTCGAGAAGCAGGACGAAAGTCTCCCTGTGAATAAGTTTGTTATATAACAGCAGCAACTAACCTTAGAGCAAAGGTAATTAACCACGACTAGGAGGAGGAAATTAATCATTATTACTTAAGTCCCGAACCACACTAATTAATATTAAGAGGTGTTTTCGTCAAATGTGTGTGTAGTATTATTGAACTTTACAATATCACAGCCAAGTATTTTTTAACTCTTTTTCTACTACTAATCATAATTTAACACACCTATAAGTCATTCTGTAATTAACTTCCTTTCATCACTGCTCACTTGTCACGACTTCTAATCCTTGCCTCCCACCCCTCCCTGTGTTCACTCATGATTTATATTTGATTTTGATAATATTCATAACTAGTATATTAAGTCTATGATTATTATTATGTAACGTCTGATATCTCCCGCCTCATATACACTACCTCTCATCATCAAATGGGATATAAAATTGCTCACACTTACAAAACTTATTAAGTAGACCTATGCCAGACGACCCAGTTTTCTCAAGGTTTATTACTATTAATTCCCCCTCGTCCTCCTCGACCTCCAGAGTTCATGCCACCACCACCGCCACCTCGACCTCCTCCTCTATGGTCTCCTCCCCCGCGGTTTGAACCACGGAAAGTACGAGAGTTACCCCCGCCTCTTCCTCCACCCTCGGATCCACGACCTCCAGCTGGGGAAGCTGTATCCATTCTATTGTAACCTCCGTCATTGTCGTCTCCTCGTGGTCCACCACCACGCTGTGATCTCTTAGGCTCAACATTTAACCGTCTTTGAGCTCCCCCGTTCATCTTCATGAAAATTTCGCTCTAAAATAATAAATATCCGTGTTCAAAAGTTGCACTCAGTAGCTATTTGCTTGGCGTCGAGACAATGGAGTATGTTAGCTTCAATACTACTATACCTTTCGCTCAATAGCTGCCGATGCCGATGCAGCTTCTTCAAAAACAACAAAACAGAAATATGGTACTTTCATCCCTCCGCTCTTGGGCGTTGGCTTCTGAATTTTAACTTCAGCTACTTCTCCGAATTCTTGAAAGATGTCCTAAACAACCATACAGAATGTAAATTAACTCGTTTCAAGAGACCTTCAGATTTAGAATCGAAATATACAAAAAGAAAGTTATAGACCATAGAGGTTTTGATATAGTACCTTCATATCCTGTACGGTAACGAAGTGTGGGAGATTTCCGACAAAGAGTTGGTTAGCATCCGGATATGTGTGGACTGGTCGTCGTCTGTCACCATCCATACTACCAGTGTCATCATTAAGAGTAGTGCTTGATCTCGATGTTAGTCGTTCTCGCCTATCCTTTCCGTCCATCTGAGGGCGTCCATCTCCACGATTGCCGTATGGTTGACCACGAGGATTCTTAGGAGGTAGTCCTTTTACTCCACCTGGTTGAGGTGAAACTTGAGGTGGTGAAGTTCCGCTGCCATCCGAAGTATTTACGGACTAAAGCATTCAATTAAAAATGAAATTTTAGTATACTTTATCATTAAATTCAGTTTAAGTAATATCTCTTACAAATTGGGAGTTGTTGGGACTTCCACTCTTTCCTTGCTGACTGGGTTGAAACTTGACCGGCATAGTAGGTGGTTTACTCGGGGGAATTCCCCCGCCACTTCCCGAGTTCTTGAATAAGTTGGCGTAAGTTTTTGGAGCAGAGTTGTTAATTACGGCTTGAGGGGGAACAGCGGCAACTTGAGGAGGAGTTGTAGTGGCGGGGGGGATAGTTACAGGAGGGGTAGGGGCAGCAGGTGGTTCGTCTTCAACTGTGGGGACAACCGGAACAACTTCTTCAACGATTTTTTCTTCCTCCTCGATAACTTTCGGAGATGCAAGTCGCGTTGGTTCAGCTGAGACTTCCACAATAGTCGCAGAAGGAATTGGAGCTGGTGGTTCAAGACTTCCATTGACATCAGTCGAACTATGTCCATCAGATGGGTCTTCAATCTCCTCATGCTCGACTCCCGTTTCAACTGCGTTTTCAGGCTCAAGTTCGTCATCGCAGAAGACCTCGTCTTGATAGTGGAAAATGTCATTCCTCACGTAGTACCGCTTTGGGGTCTGCGGAGCGAGTACGAAAGTTTGCATAAAACGCCGCATAGGTTGTCCGTTGTTTGACAACTCCCCAGTTACTTGGATTACGACTCCATTTCCCAAGGTCTCGTGGGAGTCAACCTACAATCATAAACAAGCTTAAGTAAATAAAAGCGACCCTAAGATTTGAATAGTCAGTTACATGCTTTCTAACTTCCAACTTTCAAAATTGAATCAACAGGAATTAGACTACTTACTTGTCGGATTTTCGCATGACAATTATGGAAATTAAGGGATTGGATTCGCTTATGGATTTCCGCTTGACCATAGGCGACCTTTGAGTCCCTTGCCGAGACTCCGTGGACGAAGGATGAGTCATCCGAATAGAAGCGGTGAAGATAAAGCGGACCCTATAGTGTATTACCAAATCCACATGTAATTAAACTTTCCCAACTACCTTATAAATATCCACCACTCTTCCACTATTACGATGACATACCTGATTGAGGACCGTATAGTATTGCCTGACGAACTCCAGTCCCACGAGATAGACATTAGTCGCACCACCCCCAGTGCTATTTCCTCCATCTCCCCCACTTGGACTGTGCCCCCCGTGCCCCGTAATCGCGCTTTCTTCCATCACCATCTTCTTCCGGAACTCACGACCTTCAAGTCTTCACACCTTCCAAAGGAGAGGCTCTTTACTAACGTTCTTAATGCTACCTCAAACCGAAACGTTTTATTATAGTATTTTATAGTATTCTAAGCGTCTAACTCTCTCTCTCTCTCTTAATGAACACACAAACAACAAGTCACACTAATATATACACCTAATAGATAATATTTTACAAATACTTTAATTGTCTCTTATGTTGCCGTGTGTTGTATGTATTTATGTATGTGTGTAAACGTCTTTAATATTAATTGAGATGTTAAAAGACTTTTGCTTCTGCTGCTGCTGCGTGAGATGTTTAGTGGTCGGTGTTTTGTGTGGAAAGAAAGAATATCGAAGAAGAATGGAGAGAGATGAGGTTTTTGGACGAGTGGCGGTGGTGCACACGGCAGGCCTTCCTTTAGTCTTTTGTTCATCTCCTTCTGGGCCTGGCATCGTGCCCTCCTCCCCGCCTGTTCACACTTCCCGCCCGTCCCGCCAACCCCCTTTTAACGCTCATGTCGCATTTCCCCCGGGGTGGCGGAGGGCGGGCCCCTTCCCCTGGGGTAGCCTCTGGAGGGCTTAAAGAGGGGGTGGTGCTGGAAGGTCCTGGAGAGTCGGGGTGAGATATGAATGGCCCTTGGCGCAAGGAGAGACATCTAGGAAGGGAGAGAGAGTGAGGGAATCTCATGCCGCATGGGGAACCAATGGAAAGTGGTGGCTCGAGCTTTCTAACTTACCCACGTTCTAGGTAATCAGGTAATAAGGAGCCGTCTATTACATTGAGGAAAGAGACTTTTGGAGCAGAAGACTTTTGTGGATTTCTGCTGTTAATTAAGTTTCAAAATGGTACAGAGGTTAACGCTCAGGAGGAGGTTGTCCTATAATACAGCCAGCAACCAGCGTCGAATGTAAGTTACCAGTGACAGATTGTTAAAAGGAGATTGTAATTAATTGTTGTTGAGTGATGGGTTTGTTATTGTGTATTGGTGGTGGTTATAATAATTGGGGTTTGATTTTGATGGCAGTGTCCGAACGCCTGGAGGAAAGTTGGTGTACCAGTATGTGAAGAAGCCTAAGAGGGTCCCAAAGTGTGGGAACTGTAAGGTCAAGCTCCGTGGTATTGTCCCTGCAAGGTCTCGAGAGCGTGCGAGACAATCCCGGCGACTTAAGATGGTTAAGAGAGCGTATGGAGGAGTCCTTTGTCATCAGTGTGTGAAGGAAAGGTGGGTTGGGGGTGATTTTTAATTGATTAGGATGGTGGAATGAGATATTTAATTTGAAAGAGGTTAATAATGTGTATTTTGTTTGGTTTAGGATTGTCAGAGCATTCTTAATCGAGGAACAAAAGATTGTCGTCAAACTGATGAAGTCCCAAGGCCCAGGAAAGAAGGGAAAGGTAGCGAAACCAGCCGCTAAGTAAACTATTGACTTCAGTGAATGTTCGTCGACACTCAATGTTTTGAAATAAACTTTGTAAACCTAATTTTGATGTGCTGTTTCAATGATAGTTTATTTTATTGTCATAACTTATTTGAAATATTAGTACTCGTATCGAGGTCGGCGTTCTACAAACTTAATATTCTGGAGTTCTTTCAGTCCCTCTAGCACAAGATTTATCTGAGCCTTAAGATTTAACTCTCGTTTAGTCAATTCATCGATTTTTGCATTTAAGTAAGCTAGTTTCTTGTCACAAAATGAAGTTGCATCTTTAGGACTCATAGGAAGCCAAATTCCACATCCTAGGTCAACAGTGAAAGTCTTTGTATGAGGGATTTCAGCTTGGACGTAGAAATTCGACCCAAGGTCGACTTTAGTCTTCAGTCTTGTTGTTTCATCTCCATTTGACACTGTACTAAGCTTTTCGATAACTGTTTGAAGTTCCATGTACTGTGCAGCTTCTGCGTAAACTTGGTCTCGCCTTTCCAACGTGTCTTTGAGGTCAGCTCTGAGGATTTCATTGAGGAAGTGTTCATACTGTGTAACTTTGTCTACAGTTGGCGAAGATGGGAATTGATCTGAAGTCACCGGCATTGTTCTTTTATCTGTAAAAAGTCATAATGCAATATTTCAGTCAAAGGCCGCACAATGCTTTATAACATGGCAGTGGGAAATGGGGTAATACCTGCTTATTAATATTACCTCGTTGTCTGTTAAATTCCAAGGTTAACTACACGTACGCAATCACTCGTCATAAATATACAAATCTTATTGCATAACCATCCGAGGAATTTTCCACTTCCCTTCGCTGACTGTGCTAAAAGAAACTGCAATCCCTCTAGAGATTCCAGAACAAGTCAGTCAGTCTTAAGAAGTCCAGTGAAGAGGTTCATCCGCAGTCATCCAGTTCTTGCAGATCTCGTGAATAATTGACGTAAGTTTATTTACAGATGTCCAGTTCTCGCAATCATCTCCTGTTTTTAAATGAAGAATAGTTGGATAACCAACCACTTAAGAGTATTCGTTGATCTAGCAAGTAGAACTATCCTCGCGACGAGACCAGGACGGTATATCCACCAACTAGTTACTAAGAACAAAAGTATTTTATATTTCTTAACAAAATGTCAGGCATCTCAAAATCTCAAAAAATTTCCATCCCTTCCCACCTTCAAACTAAGTCCTTTGAAGTTCTTAAAGTTGAATCCACGCGAGGAATCTCTGAAGATGTTGTTTCGATTAAGATTCGCGAGAAAGACTCTGCTGACTTTGAGAGTAAAGCACAGAATCGCTCTTTTTATACGATGTAGTATACAGAGATCACCATCATCGTCACATGTGTCTTGTTTCACAAAGCCGGTTTGTGGATGTGTTGGACATATTCTTCTTCTTTATCAGCAGCAGCGATTACTTCTCGATTGTTTAACTTATATTCGAAACTATTTTTGTGGTTTTCAGGGAGTGTCCATCACCATTATGGCAAACGTACCGTAAGTTCTATTAATTAGCTCAATATGAATCCTGCTTTGTTAAGTGTATTCGCATTGTTTAGCTAGTTAATTAATTTTATTCATGTTCATGTGGGTATAGAGAAGGAGTTTTGTTCGGGATGGGAAACCCATTGTTGGATATTTCGGCTGTAGTTGACCAAGGGTTCTTGGATAAGTATGGATTGGAAGCGAATAATGCTATACTTGCGGAAGATAAGCATGTTCCAATGTACCAGGATATGGTGGATAACTTCTCTGTGGAGTATATTGCTGGGGGTGCTACTCAAAATTCTCTGAGAGTTGCTCAGGTATATTTATTATAATTATGAAAGTGATGAATAACTTCGGGAGGTATCTTTTTAATGTATTAGATATATTTTGTATCTAGTGGGTTTTGAAAATTCCAAAAGCAACAACTTTTATGGGAGGAGTTGGAACGGACAAGTTTTCAAAGACTTTGGAAGAAAGTGCTGCGGGGGATGGAGTGAATGTTCAGTACCAAAAGATGAGTGATCATCCAACGGGAACGTGTGCAGTGTTAATTACAGGACACCACAGAAGCTTATGTGCCTATTTGGGTGCTGCTAATCATTTTAGCATTGATCATCTTGAGAAACCGGAGAATTCTGCTTTGATGGAGAAAGCTAAGTTCTACTATATTTCGGTAAGACTGACACATGCACGAACTCATGATGTTCATTTGTGTGTAATTAAGATGTTAATTGGTGGGTTTGACTTTGATGCAGGGATTTTTCCTTACTGTTAGCCCAGAAAGTATATTGAAAGTAGCTCAACATGCAGCAGCAAATAATAAGCCTTTCATGATGAACTTGAGTGCTCCGTTCATTTCTCAGTTTTTCTCGGAGCGACTTAACTCTGTTTTGCCCTATATTGATGTCCTTTTTGGAAACGAGACGGTATTTTAAATCATTAGTGTACATTGTATGAACTCTAAGAACTGGTCATCTTTATTTCTTGGTGTGCATTTTAGGAAGCTGTTGCCTTCTCAGAGGTACAAAAGTTTGGTTTAACTGATGTAGCAGAAATTGCGCAGAAAGTTCTTACCCTCCCGAAGGAAAATAAAAATCGGCCCCGAATGGTTGTGTTCACTCAAGGAGAGGATCATGTTATCGTCGCACAAGGTCATTACCAATTAAAACGTTTCTCCATGCTATTTCGTT
>Ga0194135_10001904_pt1 | contig 12616 bp, 8 predicted proteins | sample LitLau_LLRF_2013_FD_134024 | JGI IMG/M metagenome (GOLD analysis project Ga0194135, IMG submission 134024) | Freshwater sediment microbial communities in response to fracking from North America - Little Laurel Run_MetaG_LLRF_2013 (version 2) | ecosystem: Environmental > Aquatic > Freshwater >... | reverse complement strand
GCAACATTCTTCCCGAATTCCTTACCCACACAAAGAAAAGTATGCGTTAACGGAATCTTCACAATTGCAAAGCATCTCTTTGTGATTTCCTCTTCTCAACATCAACGTCAACAAGCGCAGGAGGCACGGAAATTCCGGTAATTTTGTAATTTGGAAACCCTTTCCTCTCTCCAGACTGGACAACAACATCTGATCGACGAGAACTTCAGCGTTCAGCAGGTCAGTGCGTTAATCATTCCGAATTTACAGCTGAGCCCGCTTTCGGACAGTCTGTGTCTGTGTGTGAAACTCGTACTCGTTTCGTTACAAAACCGTGCACAACTTCTGGGAGTTTGTCAACTAATGAGGACCGAATCTATCGAAATAGATAACCATTTTTATTTTCATCACCGTGAAATTGTGTTTGAAATCCAACTCTTAAATGGCTTGGTTATTTAATCTTTCCTGCCCTGTGGTTGTGGACACTGGAAATTAGGCACGCTACGAGAACTGATTGGGACAGGTGACGACCCGTCACCGATTACCACCTCAATATTAATTAGGAAGCAGGTAAGTTAGTCACCAATTTCAATGCATTGGTTTACTTGGTTCCCATAAATCCGTTGGACTGATAGAGTTTACACGTCCGAAAGTGTCGCTCCACAATAATATAATAATGCATAACAGCAGGGTATAAGATGAAATGACGCATCACCTTAATTGGATTCAGGTAGTGTTGAGAGGAATTGAAAACCTTAAAGTAAGTTGGCGTTTCGGTGTGTGTAGTGCAGTATTTATTGAATGCAGAATGCAGAAAGGTGACATTAGTGGCCAAATGAGCAGAGCACTCACAAGCGTATGAAATCTGTTAACTTTCGAGTAGTGAGGTCAATTTTTCTTTCTTTGAAGTCACTCATCTTATCTTGAATCTTGAATCATGTTAATTGAATGGAAATGACAAGCTAAAGAACGTATTTCTATATAAAGTAAGGATCCCTTTTCAGGGATTTTATAGTTAATAGGAGTTTAGGTTAGGATATGAACTAGATGTGGGGCGTAGTCAGGTATTGTATTTCCTCTAGCCTTGCTGACTTGGGGATGGTGGCCAAGACACTTGCGGCGTTTCCTAAAGAACTGATCTGTGAGTCGTGTCGTGATTTGTATTAGGAAAATTCCTGGGTATGATATAACGATTAGGATTCTTTTCAAACTCTTCTTCCTTTCCTTCTGCAAAACAATCCCGGTTTAGAATTACATTTCCCGTAGAAGTCGGAAGTGACCCTCATCTCGACAGAGCTGGTAATTAAACCCTAGCGGGACTCATTTCCTGATAAAGGTATAATCATGTAGTAATTACAATGCACGGAAAATATGATTCTAATCTTGGCCTAATCGGACTTCTGCATGTTTATATAGAATTTCACGCACTAGCCAGACACCAAACGGTTAGTTTTATTTATTAGCGTATTAGATCTTGTAGGACTGTAGATAATTCTGAATCTTTACAACATCTGGAGGAATCCTCATATTTGGTATTCCTGTGCCACGTTAAGTTACAGTTAGTTTTAGTTGTGATAAAAGAATCATGGTGGAGTTGGTTAGGAATCGATACTCAATGGAGATGTACAGTCTACCTTGTAAGGAATTAATCAAATATTCATCGACCTAAGCAACACAACAGAACTTTCCCGGAAATAACTTACTGTGAAGAGACCCGCTCGCTTCCTTTTGATAATCATAATCAATCATTGATCGAGGATCCCGGGCTGAGAATATTCAATTGTATTTCAACAAAAGAAATTTTACAAGACGGGGGTGAGTGAGTGCTATGCTAGCTAACGACTGGAATGAATCACCCAATCAGTAATCAAATCACTGTCAAGACTCAAAGGACTCTCAAGAGAATAATCAATTTACCATAATTCATCAGCAACCTTCCTGCCCAGTGAGGATGGGCTGGATTCAAGATTCAAGATTGGAGGCATGGATCATCTCTCAAGGTAAAAAACACAATCAATTTCATTCTCTTGTCTTGGCCAGTTCCTTTGTTTACCAGTTACGAACGATTAATCTGCTACTTTGTTGAAGCCAGTTAAGTGGAATTGCTTACTTTTTCCTAAGCTCGCATTCCTTTAGCAAGATCCTAAACACCCGTTCCTGCTGAAAAGTTAGTTACTTAAGTTCATACTAAGCTTCTGCTGCTTCTCAGCAGGAGTAGAGATTCGTTCCTGGTGAAGTTAAGATTGCTGTTTGCTTTGATTTAAAAATATAGAGGGAAGAAGTAATGGAACGAGATCAGAGTTTACTGGGATGATGGGCACATTCTCCGAGGACTTTCTTCAGTGTCTTTAGGATATCTTTGTTTTGTTCTGCGATTATGATAATAGTTTGCAAAAAAAACTTTTCACCATAATTGGGACAGCCACTGCGGCAAAATTTAAAGAAGTTCAAAGAGAAAGTCCTCTATTCGTTAGCCGCCCTACACAACCACAACCACAACTGATTTCTTCTTCATTCATTTCCCTTGTGATCCCATTTCAACTTCTTCTTAGTTTTTAGATTGTTTTGGACACGTTAGACTGACATGGAATAAGTTTTTCAAAGATTCAAAGACTCTTCTAGGCTCATTCCCCCGTCGGTCTTTAGAACTTGCCAAGACAGGATCTGGGATCCTAAACTTTTAGAAAAGCTGACATACCCTAATAACCATAATAATTAGTTTGAATAATATAGTTTTCCTGTCCTGTATTATAGTTCTGCTTACTTTCTAATGGTGAATTTTCTCCCCTTTCTTTCAATTTCAAATTGAGGAACAGGAAGTTTTGCGCTTTTAAAGTTCCTCCTGAAAGTAGGGCGCTTGATCCCATATTCTCCCAAATAAATAACTTTCTCAAAGTTTATCCTACCCGACGCTCTCCCACAGTGACTGCAGGAGAGATTTCCTTTTTCAATATGAAGAACACAGTAGTGAAGGGAGAAAGTAAATAATAATCATAAGAAGGCATGTCATTCAAAGTGCCTCCAAGTCTCCCGACTTTCTCTTTCGACTCCCTAACCTTATTCTGGTATCTGGTCTTCATTTCTCTTTCATGTATCAAGAGTTGGATAGTCAGGGCACTTGGGGCCTTTCTTCTTCTTCCTCCGCTGCTCCTTCTCCTCTTATTATCGAACTTCTTTTCTTTCCCCGTCCCGAGAACGTGCAAAATCCCTTTTAGTAAATTTCCTTTTTACTTTTGTCCGTATGGATCAATATTTCAGAGCATATTGTAGGATTTAATTTAATTTGACTTTGGGGAATATGAAAAAAAACGGCATCTCTTTTGTCCTCTGTTGGCTCATAACCCAGAAAGAGACTTTTGACTTGACAGTTTAAGCAAAAGGCTCAGGCCCATCACGTCACCGCTATCACATTTTCCTTGACTTCTGCCAGATTTAACAGCTCCAGCTTGGAGCTGAAAGAAATGGCGTGAAATGATCTCATTTCATCAACAATTTCACAACTTATTCTTCCTGTCTCTTCTGATAAGCAGGCCAGATGGATAATTGTCACAAATACTCAGGCGGAGGAATCGATAGAACCACAGAAGGCCCGGATACGTGCCAAGAAAAAATAATAATGTGGGAACTGTTCGTTTCGGAGGTCTTCCCTTTTGTCTTTTCTGTTGTCTCTCGTCCCTGGTGGAATCGAGTGATGCCATTGGTTTAGAAATGATGGAGGAGCATACGTTGATAGGATAGGGTAGTGAGAGGAGAGAAAGGAAGAGAAGAGAAAGCACTAATTACAAATAGCACTTCCCAAAGGTATTTTCCACGGGATCGATGATTCTATACGAAATATCTCAAGTGCAATTAATTATTGTTGGATGGGAATTTACCCTGGCGGAACAAAAGCCTTATAGAACTGTGGAAGTAATTATTGTTCTCACTCAGTCAGGCAGGATGAGAGGATAAATGCAATGGGAAGTAGTGTAAGGTAGTAACCGCACGCCAGGCTAGTCGTATACTTTCCCCCTGTACTATTACAATTATCATTTGATGAAGCACCGCAATTTTCAAAGGATTTTCATTACATCACACATGGAATCACCGGCCGAGTGAGTCGGGCAGAGCATTCTAATGACATGAATTCCCATGTCTTGTCTTCTCAACCGCACATGCACGAAGGGCCCACGTCTTGATGGAAACGAATCTCAGTTTCAATTCCCATCGCGTAGGTAGAATGTAAGTAAACGAAATCGGAATAGAAATGTGGTTAATTTAACTTTGCTGATTGCATGCACTCAACGTGTATCAAGTGCCGTGGAGAAGGGGAAAGTGAAAGTCTAAAGCCAACGGTGCACGGGGTGCAATAGCGGGCTTTGATTTATTTCCAAAGGAAAAATATCGTTATGGGATTATTGATGGGGTTTAGTGGGAGGAATGCCTTCAATTAATCTCATGAAAGGAAAAAAACATGTCTGAAGGGTAGGAATCGGGACTGTGGGATTAGGACTTTGGGGAAAAGTTTCTGAATTATTGTGGAGCCTAACTTGTGACCTGATTCCTTTTCATTCCGTTGGTGAAAGCTACGGAGAGGAAAAGGCGTTGCTGCTTTCTACTCAACATTCATTTGGAAAGATTCGATTTTATTTTTCGTTTCGGAAATTCCTGCAATCAGTCACTTCTGACGTGAAATCTGATTTGTTTTCTCCCTCATAGATCAACGTGTCTTGTGTGCCTTTCTTTGGTCTAAACTGAATTTCTGCGGATATGCTTTGCTTTCTCAGGAACAGACTTTCTCCGAGACGTTTTCTCTCCACTCTATTGGATTTCCCTGATGTTATTTTTTGTTGTTTTCATTTCACAGAAAGGGACGAGCAAAGTGAAAATAAAGGGACAGGGTAAGAGTAAGATTGTTATTGCAAACGCTTGTATTGGTTGGTAGCTAGGTAGCTCGGCAGCTTCGGCTGTCTTCCCTCTTTCGTCTTTCCCAAATCTACTTTCTCCTCAGCTCGACTATCACCTCATAAAAGATGAAGAGCCGAAAGTAGTTGTTGTTGTCTTTTAGTTTTTTTTCTTAGACGCGTTTTGAGCCCTATTCCTTTCCTTTGCTGTTGAGAAAGAAGGATCTCGTAGAGACGGAGAGAAAGTGCTTTCCTTGGCTTGGTTCTTGCTGGAGAACGTTCATCTCTCTTCAAGTTGAAGTGGCAAGGAAAGCAGCGGAATTGCCATCCACTTTCTCTAATGTCCTACCACTGTATATACGTAAGATGAGCTGAACAAATTCCTACTATAAACCCACTTTCTCTCAACGATATTTCCCAGAGAGGGAAGTGGAGAAAGTAACAGAGCGCCGCCTCCCTTTCCCTCAAGTAAACTCAACCCAGACTTTCTCCAGTTACACTTTCCTTTTGGTGGAGTTAGATGTAGCACCGCTCTCGAATTCCTTCCTTCCTCCATCCATCCCTTCTATCCAGAGTTCGGATTGATTTTAACACGCAGGCGTGGTAGAGAGATTAACTTTCTCCATTACGTAGGAGTTTCAGATGAAAACTATTCGGGCGTCATAACAGAGTTCTCTCTCATCCTTTTCTCCAGGGAGTTTGTTGGAATCAATTCTTCTTGGGACTGGGACTCACTCACCTTACTAATGGACAAATTAATCAACGTATCTTGCACGAATGAACGCATCTCTCTGTCTATGCTGCCTGGTCGCTTCTTCCCTACCTTCCTTACCACTTCTGTCAAACTTCCATCAAGTCTTTTTATTCCGTTGGATGACGTATAACCCCACATGGGGTCTATTATTATAATAATGCTGATCGCCTTTTTGTAATGTTCAAAATGATCTTATCTGATGGGATTGTTCGTAAGGAATCTTCTATTCACTGAATCAAACTTCCTCCTCCGCCTTGTCCTCTTCACCTTCCTCCATCACTATTGACTGCTGAGCCGTCATTTTAAGAAGGTTTCTAATCTTTAGATCTTAGGACACACGTCTTACTTGAGTGATTTCTCTTGGAAAATTATTCCCAGGAGGTTCTTCCGGAAATAAGGTTAGGCTGGCTGGGTTAGAGCTATTTCTTGGAAATATTTTTCAGTCGAGTCGAGAATGATCTCTACACTTTTATTCTTTTGTACTCAGGCACGTTATAAAAAAAACAACTTGAAGTAACAAGAAAAGTTATCAGTTTGGTCATAAAAACCCTCACCCTGGGTCCTGGGAGAATTTGCGTGTGTTAAAGGCAGGCTCTTTCTTCTTAAGTTTTGTGTAGAAAAATGATGCATGCCACGATAAGTTGCAGGGAGAAATTGTCCTTTTGCATCCACTGCAACCGTGCACAACAGTTTGAAGGATGACTTTAGGCAATTCTTCATAATTTTTTTTGAATTATTTATCACAACTGGATGAAGACCAGAGGCAGTATCACGTGTACTTCCGGTCAGCGAAATCCCGTCGGCCATCATCTTTGCAGGGGATCATTATCCAAAATCTTCCAGGGGGTACGACAGAATCGTATGAAATACTATTCGTGGTTGATGATGGCTGTGTCCAAACAGCCTCGAATTTTATCCTCGTTTTCTTTAGGTTAGGTTTGATGAAAATTCGAGGATGTTTAGACTCAGCCATTGATGATCTGTTTTTATAAATTCAGGTTCTAAAGACGTGTGAAATCCTATTTTCTCAGTAGCGTCTTTGTTGTCCAACTGAATTTGTAAATTTCCTTTGTCCTTCGTTCTTCCGTTTTTTTTAAGGAAAGATAAATTACGGGTTCATTTCGACTGGATGATTGAAATTTTAGGACCCCGCTCATTAGTAGCTCTGCCATTAATCTTTTTCCTCTTAAGACTACCTGAAAACAGGATTAAATTTCTTACATTACTTACATTATTCTCTTGGGAAGGTTTTAGTGGTGAATCCAATTTGAGTTAAAGTGCTTTCTAATCTCTTGTCTTTCCGTTAAAATCCACAAGGAAGGATCTTTGACATTTCCAGTAGGACCAGAAAGGAGGAGGAACATTTCTTTTAATCTCGTCTTGGGACTTTCCTTGAAGAAAGATGAGAAAGACTTACCAAAATTTTCTTTTCGTCAGGCAGGTGATTTGAGTTCTCGAGTGAATGTGAGGCGAGAGGAGTTGTGAGTTGTCAGTGGTAAAATATTCATAATTCCATTAACCAGTCCCATGTCCCAGGTTGGATTTAAAAGGAAGCAGACGCAAATTGTGTTCAATTAAATTTGCTCATCTTCTTCCTCCGCTCCCCAGAGAATGTCAAATACCTTTGCCTTTTCTACGCAGGAAGATTTACTTGACTCAGGTGGTAACCTCAATGCGGGCTAGGTCTCAATTTTTTTTTGTAATCATGGGCCGATGATGGCCATCTTTCACGGGACGATTTTTACCACGGGCAGAGTTGGGACTCGAGGTCTCAGGAAACCTGAGGAGAATAAATGGGAGTTGGGCTATCCAACGGAATTGGAATTTGAGAGAGACAGAGATGAGGTGGTTGGACGGAAATGGAAAACGGGCACGGGGAAAACCAGGTGAATAATTGAATGAGAGATTCCCTTCCTCCCTTTGAAATCCAGTCTGTTGCATCTCTAAAATTTTCTCTTTCAATTCCCCCCGTATTCCTCCGGTGTGCCATTCCTTTGGTCTTGAGTTCTCATTTGGATCTACCTCCTCCTCCACTCCAGGAGTATTCCAGAGAAGGAGGACTTTCCCTACGCGTCTAACGTTCATGCCCTGACTTGGCTTTCTCCGCGTAGTGGAGGGAAAGGTAGTTTGTGCTTGCGGTGTGTGTGTGTGAGTGTTGTGGAGGGGCGGCAGTGGGGCTCCCTGAAACCCGAAACCTTGCAGGAGAATACGTAAGAGTTCTTCACTTTCGATTTTGAGTCGGGCTCATCAACTGCTCCTCTTGGAACCGCTCCGTTTTCTTCCTTGTAGGGAAAGGATCTCCTTTTGGGATTCTTTAATGTCTGCGAGCTCTGTTTAGTATTCTGTGGGAACTCTGGAGAAGGTTGGATTACCCCTGCGACCATATCCACTGGAGAAAGCACAACAGTTCAGTTTCAGTAGTCACGGAACGTCCGGGAAATAGTAAGGTAGGGAGGAAGAAGGAGTGTGTGTGAGTACTGAAGACTGCCGAAGCGGGATATCCATTTTGCTAAAAGGAAATTGAAAATTCTTTCAACTACTGTTTGTGGTTCTTTTTGGCGGAATAAATTTGGTACGCAAGACCAAGAGTGAATTTAAAGCCTCACATCATTCGCCATAATTTAAAACTCACAGTCAACAACACCGAAAACTGTACAGCGAGTCCTCCTTTACAACAGTTTCAATTTGTCATCCACAGCCAAGTATTCTTCCGGTGAAAGTGTTTCGCTGTTTAACTCTCAAAGAATCCACAGGAACCGAGACTTTCCCGGTTCCATTTTTACAAGGAAAAAGGAAAAAAAGGACTTGTGACGGACCGTTCCGTCATCCTCATGATTTTCTGACAGAAAATTCCTGTCACTTGTGATTCCCAAATTTCGGTTAGATTGTAACTCTTGCATGGGCGTCAGGACTGTCCTCCTTTCGTCTCGTGATTGATTACTTTCTCGACTAACATCCATCCCCATATTCAGAATTCAAAATTTGAATAGAAAATATTCAAATTCTTGGAAACGTACGCGGAACCAGTTGGGTCCACCAAAAGAGTGACTCCGAAAGGGCTTAAGCGTCATTTGGGTTAAAGGAAAACCTGTGGCTTTCCTCGCATTGTTTGTAGGAAGACAAGCGTGCGGGAGTGCAAAGTGTCATATTACGCACTTCACCAGAAATTGACGGCTACCCCAAAGGAAACTTCCATTAGCGGACATTACTAAAACAGTCGTGGTGGCTGGCACGCTGGCAGTGACTGGAGGGTGGAGATAAGGAAGGCCCCGGGATTGGAACAAGTGGATGAGCCAATTTGTTTACGTAGGCAGGCAAGACGTTCCCTCTACTTGAGCCGGGAGTAAAAGCGTGGGAAAATCAGCAGACGGATCAATTGAGAGCGTAGAGGAAAGTGAAAGCGTAATAATTGGATTCAAGATTCAACCCATCCCACCCCTAAAAGTGTCTGGAAAGGTGTTAGAGACACGCAACGCCTAAACTTCCTCTTCACAAAAATTGGCAGACGGGCCGGGAGTGATTAGGTACTACCCTTATGCAATTTTGACATCCTTTTACCCATACTAGACACGTTTCCTTTCCTCCTTACTCCTCGTTTTACCAAATTAGGGAATTTCGTCGTTCCATTTTTAATTTGATTAATTTAGAACTTGCTTGTGCTTTTTTGATGCATCTCCCAATTCGGTTTTGGTGAAAGTCTCATGAACCTAAAATTAAAGTTGAATTGAAAGCACCCAATATAGACACGATGTTCCAGCTATTTCGGGAATGAAGCCATCCCGTTCATGATGGAAGAAATTGTGAGTAGAAGCATTAGTAGTGCCTGACATTTGGCAAATCAAATTAAATTATTCTCCTTTGTTCGATTTGATTTTCCGATTTGACAACTTTCTTCATTTTCTTTTGAAAGTTTCCAAATGTGAGTCTCTCTGGTGAGAATAGTTATTTAATTTCCTGCATAAAGTTACTCGGCTCGAGAGACTCTGCAGACTGTGGATTTTATCAACTTTCCTTTCTTAAAAACTTCTTCCCATTACTTTCACTCACTCTACTCTCACTTGGCGACGTAAGGTTAGTTTAGTTGGCAACGGAAGACGAAAAGCTGGAATGGAATACGGAAGCGTAGCTTTTTGCTCTCAAACATGACGATTGTGTCTTTGGAGATATGCATATAATTCGATTTGTTATTCCCGTTTTTTGTGCCTCCTCTTCCATTTCCAGTTGCACTTTCTTCGACTTTCACCCTAAGTTAGCACAGAATTTTCCTTTTGAAAAGGCTTTCCTTTTTTTTCTTTACTTTCTCCCATGTCATGCCTAACCCCATTGGTAAGGTCCATCGATTTCATTCGAAATTCATTTTATTGGAAATTCCAAAATAATGAGAGTTGGCGGCATGTAATTACACGCTTCGGATGTGTATGTGAGTTGACTCTGCGGGGCCTGGTTCCCTTATTAAAATGGCTGAAAATAATGGGCGGTTGAGTTCAGTCTACTTTAAAAAGATATATTGGGACTGGAGATTGAAATATTTCCCAGCTAATGAACTCAGCCAACCTCCCCCCACTTTCACTTTAATGAGAAAAGGGACTGAGAACGACCGACTAGAGAGGGTAGTAATTATTAGATGGGCCAGAAAAGTAGGACCGGAGGATAATTTGGTAAACATTACATTCATTACATTTAACATAATTAAAGCAGAAAAGCAAGGAGAAAGTTAATTTATCCTGTTTCTCTCTCCCTCTCCTCTTTTCCGCTTTCCATTCTAACTATACCTTCCGAGGAAGTGGTTTGACTGATGAAGAAGTTTGTGGATTCCGGAACCACAATATGTTCCTTTCTATTTTTCCTGTTAGTAGGAACTTCTTTTGGAAACGGAATATGATGATGAAAGTAGGCTAACCGGATAGTTCCGTGAGCTGAGAACCGGGTAGAATAAAATGGATCACATTTGACATGCCCCTTCTCTGTATGTGGAGAATGGGAATTAAAATATCATTATGCCTAAAATCAATAAGATGCCAAGGCAATTTTTAGCATCGTCTATTGGAAAGGGATTTTCTGCTGCGTCGTTGTGCTAGTTTTTCTCGGAGTTCCGTGAGTGAGTGAGGGAGAAAGTTTGGCTTTCTCTTTTGTAATCCGAAAGGACTGAGAAGTTCAATACCAATATGCTTCCATCTCTCACTCTCTCTTGCCTTATCCTGAGCTATGACGTATTTGTCAAAAATTAGGAAAGGCAGGACTTTCGGTATGATCCAAAATTCATGCGTTCGAGTTGGGTGAATAATAATGAAATGTTTGAAAGGGAGAGCGGAGAAATGTTTTTCCGGAGAAGCTTTCACTCACCATTTGTTTGAGGGAATTTCATGCTGTTCTGAACTCAATCCTTGTTTTCTTTTATTGAATGACGTCAAAATCCCAGTCGGCCATTCTCATGAATATTCATAAAAAACAAAACTCCCAATTTTCCTTTGGCCTATTGCGTGTTTTATCTACACAACCCAATCTTTAGTGATTGACTTTTTCCTTTCCACTTTCTCTTCTTGACTCAAACCCAAGCGCCAGCGCCAGCACCGCATGTTTTTGATACAATGGGAACTCAGAACCAAAGTGAAATTTGGGAAAGGGTGAGTAATTTCGAAATTCTGCTTTGTGGAGTTGACTGCCTGTTGTGAAACAGAAAACATCAAAGCGGTTAAAATAATAATTTGTGAACAAAAACATTATTAACAAAGGAAACAGCAATCAAGGAAGCAGACGAGGCCGCTTTGTCTCAGAAATCAAATAATAGAAAACAGTTTTGTGGAAGAAACAATTCCGGTTTCTTGTTTAAGTCTACACGAACAACCATTCCCTTTTCTAAAACTTTCCAATTAAACGCTCATTTCCTCAAGAATCTTCAAAAGAGCGTCGATGCTTATTGGATTTTTGATTTATTTCGCCATATTCGCCATTCCCTCCACACTCGCACCCAATTACGCTGTATTCCTCACTTGCATTTACTTTCGTTCTCATTACTTGTAGACTTCAATTGGAATAATTTTCAAAGAGGAGGAAACAGACTGAGGGAAATTGAACTTTGTCCTTTTGACCTATTTTTGCCATTTATCTTCTCTCATCTCATCTTTTCCCTCATCCTCCCTTCTCCTCTCTCTCTCAGAGTAGGACGAGAAGAGATGCTCCTATGAGAATCAGTTCAGTGAAAAGAGCTCATTTATTTCCCTCTCTCATCCCACGTCTCCTTTCTCCAAGCTGAGGTGCCGCATTCTCAGAGGGAAAGGAAGTAGGAAAAAAATAGGACAAGAGTAGGCAGGAGCTCCGACTCAATTTCCACGATGAAGTAATCAATTCAATGGGGGAAGGAGAGAGTGAGAATGAATTCAATAGGACATCTCGACGACGTACGTTATCTTACCCCATTTACAACCCACACGATTCCTTCCAACATCCAACCTTGTCTCTGCTTCTACTTCTACTGCCCATATCCACCTCGCACAATTCTAGAGAGAGAATGATTTGGGATAGAAGTAGTACTCAGAATTGGAAATGGAATCCTATCCATCCAGGAGGACTTTCACTCTAGTTTTCTCCACGAATTAACTTCTCTGCTCTCGTTCTCATTTTACTCCTCTCGAGTTGACGCTTCTGTCTCATCAAACAATACTGAAGGCTGGAGGTCAGGATAGTGGGCCCATGTTGGTGATTAATGGATCCTCTCCTCCCTGCGCTCCGGCCACTGGATTTGGTTGGTGCCCGGTTCCCTTGGGACAGAGGGAGCTTCTGGAGAAAGCCATCCTCTCTCCTGATGAAAAGGATTATTAGGCCTTAGGAAACCCATGCTGCTCCTTTTTCCTTCCAAGAAAAAGGAATTCCAAGATGAAATGGGTAGTTTGGTCCTGGTCGATTATGTAATTGAAAAAAAAACTGCTAGGACGGAAATTGAGGTTCGGGCAAGATGGATCAGCTTCAAGCATCTGGAAAAAAGAAAAGGAGATCCAAATCT
>Ga0194135_10001903_pt1 | contig 12617 bp, 11 predicted proteins | sample LitLau_LLRF_2013_FD_134024 | JGI IMG/M metagenome (GOLD analysis project Ga0194135, IMG submission 134024) | Freshwater sediment microbial communities in response to fracking from North America - Little Laurel Run_MetaG_LLRF_2013 (version 2) | ecosystem: Environmental > Aquatic > Freshwater >... | reverse complement strand
GTTAAAAAAGTGCATTGTATTGTAAGGTCGTACACGAGAGAAAGCAAAAGCAAAGTATCCGAGTATTAAAAAACGTATAGAAAAGAAGGTAAGGAGTAAATATTTCAGAAAAAAAAATTATATGTATGCAACTAATGCAACAATTGACACAGAAAGAACTTTTTACGAATTGTTCAATTATTTTGACTAATCTTTGGAAATTGAAAATGAACATTCTTCTATTATACTTACAATACACCTGAAAATGAATTGCGAATCATGTTAATACTAATTTTTAATATGTTTTTGTTTTTCTAGGCTTGCTAGCCTTTTGAAACCGATTTTCATGGCTGATCGGCCTAACAGTCGAGGTGGAGGAGGAGGAGAGCGTCAGAGAAGTATCAGTGGGGGAGCTGTTATGTCGAATGGCGACAATTCGTCGCCCGTAATCCCTTCAGGACTGTCGCAGCAACAACTGCAACAACAGCAGCAGCAGCAACAACAAGTTCCAGGGGGTGCGCCTACTGTTAAAATTGGACATTATGTTCTCGGAGAAACTCTTGGAGTTGGGACCTTTGGAAAAGTTAAAAGTAAGTTTTGACGTTAAAAAAGACTTCCTTCTTGGGAAAAAGTGGGAGCAGGAGTGACTTGGAAATTGAAATTGAAATTGTACTTTTTATTTGCAGTCGGAGAACACCAGCTTACAGGTCATAAAGTTGCTGTGAAGATTTTGAACAGACATAAGATCATGAGTTTGGACGTGGTTGGGAAAATTCGACGAGAAATTCAAAATCTCAAGCTATTCCGGCATCCTCATATTATAAAGCTGTAAGTGGTTTTTGTAACAGCAGCAGCACCAATATGGCATGTAGTATATTATTTGTATTTTGAGGGGAATAATTGCGTATAGAAAGTATTTATAGATTAGGACTGGAATATAAGTGAATTGTTATAATCTCAGGTTTCATTGGGTTGTTATTACTATTAAGGTTGTGAGTGGCAAATTAATGAATGAATGGATATTGGATAGTCCAATAGGTTTTTGTTGTATAGTCCGTGAGACACTATATTATTGAGTCAGAGACGTCAGAATAAAGCCACTTTTGGTTTCTGTTGTTTAGAAAAAGGTTAATTTAATGGGCTATTGTAGTTTCGTGGGACGTATATTGAGTGGTGGTCGTGGTGGTGGTGGTGGTAATAAATTATGTTGTGTGCAGAAATTAGGATGTGTGTGTAAATGAGACTAAATGATTATTGTATACTTTTGGTTTAAGAATGATAAATGCAGATGATTCAATGGTATTTTCTTTGTTTTTCAGATATCAAGTTATAAGCACCCCTTCGGACATTTTTATGATCATGGAGTACGTGTCTGGAGGAGAGTTGTTCGATTATATTGTGAAGCATGGGAAGGTAATTCGAAGACGATTTAGACTAAATAGATGAAATACTGCCGTCATAAGAAAGCTCGTAATAATGTAGAGCATGTAATTTGTACTTGTGTGTAACCTTGAAATCTTTTATACGATTCGAAAGATCTAGAATGAGGAGTTAAGAGATGTGTCTGTGTATAGTACAGTTTTGTGAGAAAGGCGATGCTCCAATGCTCCTCGTGAAAGAAATGGAGACTTTAAATTGCCAAATGCATTAGCTCCTTGAGATTCTCATATCAGTCATGAAAAACATTATTTGCTGAGGTTGAAAAAATGTCTCACAAGTCATAAATTGATATTGGAGACTTGTTTGAATTCAAAGACATATACAAATAATTCCTCTGTTTTAAAGTTTGGTAGTCTAAACTGGTTAGTTTATATATATTTTAAACGAACCTTATTTGCAAACCATTAATGTCTAGTTTGATACACAGCAACAGACATTGTAGCTAGCTTGTTGTATTTTTGATTGGTTTGTTAATGTATGTAATTCTGTATTAGATAATCACTTTTCTCATGTCTTTATTATTTACAGCTCAAGGAACACGAAGCCAGACGATTTTTCCAACAGATAATTTCAGGAGTAGATTATTGCCATCGTCATATGATAGTACATCGAGATTTAAAGCCAGAGAACTTGTTGTTGGACCATAATCTTCATGTCAAGATCGCCGACTTCGGTAAGTATTGCGATGTTGTGTAATTGAGACAAATAATGGATCGAGTATCCAACTTAAACTTGATGATAATGAATTCAATGCACACATGTATCGTGTTCAGATTTATTGTATTAAAGCTTGTATGATGTAGTTAAATGTTTGGATCATTCTGATTTTGATTGTTCACAGGATTGTCGAACATGATGATGGACGGCGATTTTTTGCGAACTAGTTGTGGATCCCCTAACTATGCGGCACCTGAAGTTATATCTGGCAAATTGTACGCTGGTCCTGAGGTTGATGTGTGGTCATGTGGAGTCATTTTGTATGCTCTTCTCTGCGGAACTCTACCCTTTGATGATGAGCATGTCCCTGCTTTGTTTCGGAAGATCAAATGTAATGTTCCTTAGATTTGTAATGTGAGTTATTGAAAGATGAGTAAAGATAATATTGTTTGATTTCAGCCGGCGTATTCCCTGTTCCTGACTATCTGAATAAAAGCGTCATTGGTCTCTTGTGCCATATGCTTCAAGTCGATCCCATGAAACGTGCTACTATTGAAGATGTCAAGTGAGCAGAACATTGAATGATTTATCAATATTCCAGATAGATACGGACTACAATGTGATATATTCTAAATATTCTACTTTTCCCTTGCAGAAAGCACGAATGGTTTCAAAAAGACCTTCCTGCGTACCTCTTTCCATCACCTGTTGATCAAGACACATCTGTCATTGATCCTGATGCTGTCCATGAAGTTTGTGAGGTATACTTAAAATCTAACTTGAAGACTTTCTAAACTTTCGGAACAATAAATGACATATCAATTTTAACAGAAATTCGGTGCTAAAGAAGGAGAAGTTCACAACGCTCTCCTAAGCGGAGACCCCCATGATCAACTTGCAATCGCTTATCACTTGATCATTGACAATAGAAGAATTGCTGACGAAGCTGCAAAAGCTGAAATCAAAGATTTTTATGTTGCCAGTAGCCCTCCACCTGCAGCTTTTCCATCTGATGGAGTCCATAGTCCAATTAGGCCTCACCCGGAAAGAATTGCTCGTAAGAAACTTACTTATACTTAAAAATGCCTAGAGTTATCTTTTTACAAATCTTTTATTTACTACTTAGCACTCCGAGAACGAGTGATAACATCATCGGTCGGCTCTGGTAACAACATGGACCGCCATAAAAGCAGCGGTGTCAAGAGAGCCAAGTGGCATCTTGGTATTCGGTCCCAGAGTAAACCACACGACATCATGAATGAAGTTTACCGGGCCATGAAGACTCTTGATTTCGTACGTTAGAAAATCAACTGGTAGTTTAATGCGTATCAACTTTAAAACATTGTATCTCCTCTTTTAGGAGTGGAAAATAGTCAATCCGTACCATGTCAGGGTGCGTCGACGAAGCTCGTCCAACTTGAAACACGCAAAAATGTCTCTTCAGTTGTATCAAGTGGATTACAAAAGCTACTTGTTGGATTTTAAAAGCCTAAGTTGCGAAGATCAAGAGAATCCTCATTCAAGTAACTATAAATCAACTTTCATTCTACTAATTCCACTGACAAGTATATGGGTATAAGTAATTAAACTGTCTGTAACTTTTTGAAGGTGCTGAAATGATCCCACAATTGAACACAGGAAGCAGTCATTACACCATGGAGTTTTTTGAAATGTGTGCTGCTTTGATAACTCAACTAGCCCGATGAGTTACCTTATGTCCTGCGCACGTCTTCAGTTTGAATTACACATTAAATTTTGACTTAGCAAGTTTTAGCAGTATGGCAATAACATCAACAGATTAAATTTATGACCAAACTATTTTCAAAGCTTTCCTGTCTATCTTGTTATTCTGAATCCTGTTACTAGTTGAAATGACACTTGGTCGACGTTCCTAAATAAATGCCACAAACGACAAACGCACTTTTCAAACTGACTCAATGATACAAAAAGACTCTCATACTATGTTAACCTGGTCATTTTATTAATCTTACGGTAACAAATCTCAACACAAACATGAGAATCAAGGGTTACAAATTTCATAACATTAACATCGACAATCGCTTACCATCCTAGTAATTATTCTAAACTAACAATCTAAGTCCAAATAATCTAAAAGAAAGAAAACCTACAAGCCACAATTCTAAATCAAGAACGGACTAATCAATCACTAATAAAGAAATAATACGATGAGCACAGTAAGAGAATTCATGTCTTCTTCGCAGCCTTGTTAATCTTCAACTGACGCTGGAAGGTGTAAGCATTATTCATGGCTGTGACAATAGCTTTGTGAGACGCCGCAGCGGGTGTCGATGGGTGTCGGGGAACACAAAAGCCACCTTCCAACAAGACGTGTGTAAGATGTTGGAACAAGTACGTTCTCTTAATGTTCACAATCTCGAAAACCATCTCCACTCCATAGGAATAATACAAATGCGTTAGAATAGGCACCTCCTTGAAGCATTGAGGCCTAGGGCAATCATCTCGAGTGATGCCTTCTTCCCACATATTGATATCTTTATTGAATTGAACAATTTGTTGAATGTCTTCCAATTCTACTGGTTCGTAATTGCCTGGACGCCAAATGTAGTACAAAGGTTCCTGCGAGTCCCAAGACTGAATGTATTTCCTGAAGACTTCTGATGCCTCGACAGACCAAGATTTTCCACCATAAGGCATAACGTCATTGAAGTCCACGTGGATCCTATGGGCGAAGGCAGGAATAGTTTTAAAGAAGTCTGGAAGGTATCTGCAGTATTCTCGCTTCAAAGTCAGCATAACACCGTAGTCGATGACGAGAACCTATTTGAAGATAACCAAACACTACATAAATAATATTGCTCAATAAGATGTTATTTTTTCCTTATATATTTGACCAGAATTGAAGACTCACTTTAATCACATCTTTCCCCATGAATCCAACTTGAGTGACAATACACCGCACCCAACTAGGCTCCGCGTGTTTGGAAGTTTGGTACGCAGTCGTCACGAAAAGTCCGATTTGGTTGTCATCTACAGAGACTACAGGGCAGTTTGAACTAAGGACTCCGATAGCCAACTCCATTTCTTTAAGCATCGCTATTTGACACTGCAACTGAACAAACATCACTCCAGGATTGACTATGTGACACAATCTAACATATGCCAACTTGTGCTGTATCCCCTTAGGAAGATGCGACAGGTCAACTACAAAAAAAGGAACAAGTCAATTGACGTCAACCAGCAGTTTACACGAGAGTATTAATCACTTAAATAATTTCTACTATTTACGAACTTGAGAATCGTGGTTTGGAGAGATCTGGCCACTGAACAAGCTTCCGAAGAGCTTCTTCAACCGTTGGTTTCTTCCTGTCAATGTCTGCTTGAACAGCTCGCTTGACTTTCGTTATCAAGTTTTCCCATTCCTCCATACTCTGCTTCTGTTTAGCAGGTCGAATGTCACAGGAAGTCAGTAAGGATCTATCAGCCATGTAGAGACGATGAAGAGTAAATCTGGGTTCGGATTCAGGTGGGTAAAGCATGTCAGGATATCCCCCACTGAAAACAAGAAATGAGTTATGTAATCATGTTATCCATCAACAGACACAAAATGCACACACAGCATATACAGATTGTATAGTCACAAGTTATGGATCTTACGATAGGCCAGTAGCTATTCCAAAGCCACCCTTAATCAATTCTCCTTGGAGAGATCTGGGACCTCCTCGTTCAAGTGGAACCATGAAGACTCCAATATCTTGATAGAAATCAGGGAAGCCATCCGGAAATCGAGTTTCCGAACGTAACATGACTACAGCTCTGAAAGATTTCTTGTTAGTGACTGCTTTGAATAGCTCGACAGCTTCTTTCGACCAAAGAATATCATCACCAATGGGGCGTATGTGCACCAGATACAATCTGAATCCATACGCAGGCCATTTGCTGTACTCAGGGTTAAGTTCACGAAGAGTATCGAACTTAACGATTTTGAATGAAGAGTAGTCACAAACAAAGACTTCGGCTAGTTTGAGTACGTGATTCTGCCTACAGACGCGGACGCGTTCCCATTCGTTATACTCAGCGTTGAAGTGAGCGTAGCATCGGTACTTTCGAACAAAGTCGGGTGATGTCTGAGACAAAGAAGACAAAGAATGAGAAACCATACGAAGCCACTTAGATATATCTACGTATTGTTATCAGGTGTATAAGTTTTATGAGCTCACCAATTTCCATTTAGGATCATGCCTGTGTTTATTGTAGAAAGCTTGGAAAGATTCCCTCCAGTGCTTGAATCCCTTGTGACGATGATTGACATCGTAATCGGCGTAAAATCGGTATGGGGAGATCACTCGGGTCACACGAAGCTTTCGAATCTCTCGGGTAGTGGTGTCTTTTGCATTTTTCACTTCTACTTCTTCATCCGGATATAATGGAGTCTATGAAATGAAAAAAATAAAGCAAAATCATAAGAGAAGACGGATAAATGAAAGAATGAAAACTAGAGCAACTTATTAAGAACATTTTTAATTACCGCTTTGGCAAGCTTAGAAGGCTCTGGCCATGTCTCCAAGAATTCAACGGATGGGTCAGAGATGGTCCGATCCGAAATGGCTTGTAGAGGAATGGCGAATTTGTCCTTACCAACTATCTTCACATTTCCGTAGCGTTGCTTGATCCTGTGAGTCCGGCGAAGTACGACATTCCGCTTCTGCGGAGTCATCTTCGGTTTCTTTGAAACTTGATGCGACGACATGTTCACGACTTCTTCTCGAAGAAAGAGACAAGGGGGGTGTGTGTGTGGACGCGTCGAAAGACTCAGGGGAAATGAACAGAGAGACAAAAGATATCCCGGTTATATTACACAGCTTTCGTGGGACCAACACAAAGGAACAAGCGACGCTTGGGTAGTAAAAGGCAGCGTCGGTTTAGTTATGCATTGTTTAATATAATCGTCCCTTCTTGAGGAAAGACGAGTGTATAGTGTAATGTGATGATATGCTACAAATATTCTTGTCTGGGGAGTGTGTATGCAAACAATGCAAAGCAATTGAGCGAAGCTAGCTATCTAGCATATTCTTTATGCAAATGCAACATCATCAGATTGACCACAAGAACGACTCTAGAACACAAACCTAGTATGATAATCGTGTAGACAACTTATTGTTAATTTGCTGGACTTTGAATGCACCGATATGCGATATGAATCTGTGAGCATTATTAGAATTCCCGATCTAAAGTAAGTCAGCATAACAATTGATTGTGACTTATGCCAATGAAGAGTTTAGAGTATGATGATAAGACTCATGTTTGAATAGTACTTGAACATTTTATTAGATGATCATCCACGACAATTCACCATTGTTAAAAGTTTACTTCAACATGAACAAATTGCAAAGCAAAGGAAACTCGCATTTATGCTCTCCGTTACTTTGCATACATTACAGCGAGTCTTCTGCTTCTAATAACACACAATACAATTTTGATCTGTTGGCTTTACTGCGAGAAAATCTGAAAATCATCCGTCCAAACCACTAAAATTTGGAAACAGATCTGAAAAAAACTTGATCACACTCAGGTATAAAACGAACCACGACATCAAAAGAAACTCTGTCATTCAGTCTCATATATATTTATATTTACATGGTTTGATCAATAGACAGATAACTTGACATATAACGATAATTCTTTTATAACACGCAGTTTTTAGACTTGAGCTTAACGATTAAAGAGTACTTTCTCATTATAAAAGGCACTGCTTCTGATTTCAGACTAAAACAACAAGAACAAGACTCATCCTTATTTTGCAACATTGCTGCCCATGAAAAAGTGAAGCACGGTGAAATAACGAGAAACTTTTTGAGGTGAAGATATGAATGTACAACACATACAGTACATGTAGCTTACAGACTAAGACATCACAATCACAGACATAGTATGCATGTATGGTTTACATTAATATAGTAGTGATTAAGTGTGTGTGTGTGTGTTAGGTTTTAGAACATTATTATGCATTGCAAAATATCATGATGAATATTTATATTAATAATAATATAAGTCTGACCACTTATTTGTTCGTAAAAAGTTCTTTTTTGTGATACGCAATGAAGTACAAAGATATGCCCCATCAATCATAATAATATTCTAATTAAAATCGATTAATAACTATTTCTATACACTTTGACATATCATGTATATATATACGGTAAAAAATTATAGCTTTATAATTACATTTAACTTAAAACTAGTAAGTTCAGATGTTCTTGTAAGTCGACCGCTATGTATAAACGTAGAACATGACTGCACAGCGGATATAAAGAAATGGTAATTAGAGAGCAATTAAGATAAGTAGTAGTAGCTTAAGTATTGTCATTAAACTGTGACAGTGTGTAACAGCCATATGCATAAACATATAGTGAATCATTCTATTTGGCGTTTAGGAAGGAGAACAGGAAGATGGAACTTTTTATAAGTGTCTGCTGGAAACACTACCACTGACATTATTACAAATTTAATATATTTGCTGCTGTGAAAGTGTGCAGACAATATGAATTAATGTCGCACGAGAATTTGTCTTATCTTTTTTATATATATTAACGTCTTCGGCGCTACCTTAAAAATCAAGTCACAAGATGAGAAATCACATAGCGATTTGCTGATACAAAGTCCAAATATTAGTGTCCCCATAAACAGTCTGGTTAGCTTTGATAGGAACCTTGTTCTTCTTTGTTTGCGTGTGCCAAACGTAAATCTGAAAGAAATGGAAAGAATCTCATGTGAAGAAATTGATACTGCAACCGAAGTAGCATCAAAGTACAATGAATACGAATATAATAAGCTCCTTCATCTATAAGGTCGTTATAATTAAGCGTATACCTTGGTACAGTTATCTGCTTTAGGTTCGATATCGTCCAACGTGATTTTTAAACTTTTGAGGAAACCATCTTCTTCGTATCCTGGCAAGAATGGCATCTTTATAGGCTTGAGCTGAAATCAGCAATCACAAGAAATAAGGCACTGACACCGCTGTTGTTAGATCGCATTTAGCCTACTTTTATCAGATCATTAAAAAGATTTGTGATGTGTTTTCTCATTCAGCCAATTAGTTTGAGTAAAGGAGAACTGTGAGATAATTGATGATAAAATCGAGAATGATTTTATTTGGACAGGTCTATTGATGATGGAAAGCGTGATGAGGAAGAAGTGGAAAGAAAGTTAGAGGAAAGTAGAGAAAGTTCCGAACTACACGCGTAAGTTTATCAAGCTCCTTAGTCTATATTATATTGGACTTGGTTGGTTTGTGTGTGTAACTTTTTTCTTTGCTTCACTAGCCATTAAGGTTTTCAAGGCGAATTCGGAATAAAACAAATAACACTTGGTGGACTAACCAAGTATATATATCTCTCCTTTTTCTTCTTATGTGTAGAAGAAGACAAGCTTGAATTCAAACGTCGTCGTCTCTTTGCAATCCTATGTAATATTTCAGCCCCTTCCCTTCTATAGTCCCAGCACTTTCTTCGCGTGATAGTTAGTTTCTCCTCTCACTTAATAGGAGATCAGGGGAGAAAAATAAAGGATAGGGAATTTATCAAAGTCGTTTCGTAGGTCTCAAGGGGGCTTCCAGGGATGATGAGGGTTCGTTTTGAGTAATGATAACAAATTCTACGAACATCCTCTCCTAACTCTCCTCTATAAATATATAGCTTTTGCATGAGCCCTTTCAATGAAATGCTTTTTATTTTCTTCGTGACTTCTTCAAACGTCGGAGGGGAAAGGATTAAATTGATGTAATCGTTCCGTCATTTAAGGTTTCACTTGTAATTAAACCCAAGTTTAATTTAATTTGTTCAATGAGCATATTGACGAGCTAGATTGATTTACCGGACACATACACGATAGTACACTAATATAGCTATTCTGTGTAAATCTCAGATCTCACTCAGTGTGTATATATGCATTCATAGCTTCAGCAGCTGAAAAAGACTTATTATAGTCGTGAAATGATGTACAGAGTGTACCTTACCTTACGGATTAAGTCGACGGATACAGCGAATCCAGCCATATCAACTGGATACTTCCGGTTAGCTACCCAGCCGTCATAAAACCCAGTGACACGGCCATCTTTCACAACGGGAGAGCTAACTCCAAAATTTGTAATGAGCCCTACTGGCCACATTCCAACTTTGGTCACTGAACGAATCTGTAAAGCACACAAAAAATACGTTTCATCCAAGGAATCCAATGTGAAACTGTTTGTATATGGGTGTTTTAAAATGCAGACGAATGTTAACAAAGAGCATTCAATCAACTCTATAACAAGCTTGCTGTGTGTACAATGAACATATATCTACTATATACATACATACAGGAATGTATGTACTTTCCCTAATGTAATCACTAGAAAGCACGAAAGATATAATACAACTTGTGCCACTCGGAGGATAAAACTAATTTATCGCTGGGCGTTTAAGTCCTTTTGAAGATCAATATAATAATACGCTTCTTTAGTCTAGCAAAAACCATCCAGTGAGATTGAAACCATTTATTTCTCAACGGGAAATATAACGGGACTTTCCACTTGTAGCCACATAAAGCATTCATTTCTTCATGGAAAAGCGAACACATCGCTGATATTTTGCGAATCGAGCGAAGGCAAAGGGTCTCTCTATAAAATAAGCCTGTGTGTGTCGTCGTTAGAGTATTCGAGGATGATTCACGTATATTACTAATATTATTATTCGTACACTATGCAATGCTCATGTTATTGCTGCGGTCGAGAGAAACTCATCAGAAAACAATCAAGTGAGTAATAAAGTCTCCCTCATGCAACATACACTTTGGATGAGCAGATCCTTTTGTGGAATATAAATGAGACTAATTGGGTTCACTTCATCTGAAGTAGCAGGAATAATAAAATATAATATGCGTACACATAATACCCACAAACATATTTAGGTTTGGATAAACAAACTCATTCTCATGCACAGGCGAAACCATATATACATCGCTTTCTCCTCTGATGATTGTGATACAACATTACATATATGGTATTACTAAAGGAGAGAGTGAACACTCTTTATGTGAACTTATTCTCTAACCATTTTGATATCTCTCCGTCAAACCTGCTTTCACTTTCTGAACCATCTGAAAATACGCCCCACATATAACCCTCTCAAGTTCTTTCATGCTTCTTATTGAATATCCGGTCGCTTAATTTTAATACGATCCTGTTACTACTAACCTCTGTAAATTATACCCAGTTCGGTGAAATTCACATTTTCTCGTTAGCCCTCATAAAATCAGACGTTGAACTATAATTCTGAAAGGCACTCCTGTAAGAAGACTATCAAATGCACAAGAACTCAAAACCGAGCATCAAATGAATGTGTGTGTGTATTTGTATTAATTCCCGTTGGAATTAGATTGATGTAAATCTTCTGAGTAATAGGAATTAATCATAAAAGCTATTAAATCGGAAAATACACGGAATTCATATCGTCAGACAACAAAGAGTCCATCATCCTTTTATAAAATTAAAAACTAATTATTGCAAGCATAACTAACTATACATATATAGTCATTCTTATCCATATATCCTGCACGGCCTCTTCTCTAGTGATGATGAGTTTGGATTTATGTGAACCTCTTTGTGCTAGGACTTCTTCTTATTCATTCATAGCAGTTCGTCTGTTCTGACAAGAGAAATGAATTCATTGTTGAGAGCGAGTAAAACTAATTGAATTCTTCTAGCGTCTCGGGAATCCATTCTCTTTGAAAAGACAGAAATGAGTCTATATACCTACTACTACACAACAATATGTATTATTGTCTATGTGGAACGCGCGTCGACTTTCTACATCATCAGGAAATGACGATATGTTTCGTCCTCGTCGTGTTAGAGCTGTATTATACACACATATAGGTCGTTTTGCTGTATAACGGCTTCTTTTTCCAGTGTTTTCGCCAGAAGGACCGATTCAAGGAATTCTAAATTGAACAGAGCTGCTCCTGCTGGTCTTATATATAAAGTAGTAGTGAGATGATACACATTTTCCATTATCCTCTGACTTTCTCTCTGTGGCATTGTATGAGAAGATGGAAGACGAGAAAAATCCCGACAGGATCTTCATCTTCTTGTGCGTCGAAATCATCGCAGTTTTTATTGTGCGAGAGAACAAGAGAATTATATTCTTAAGAGTCTCTGAATCTCCTCTACGTATACGTATATACATATACACTCCGCATATATGTTGTGCCTCTCTCACGAATAAGGACTCTCCACTTGAATTTCCAGGCAAGACTACGAGAGAAAGACTTAAAAATAAATTTAGGGCTGGATTACACGAAGACATGATTTGAATATTAAATGCGAACTGTATATATATATATCTATGTACATGGACTCGGAATACGTGAGAAACATGATATAATACATCCATTATATACTGTGTCTGTCATATTCATCTGTAAGGATCGAACATTTCGTGTATATCGTATACACATATGCCGCTGACAGACAAAAGAGAAAAAATAAATGTATTAATTTTTGGAATAATAAGCTGATTTGC
>Ga0194135_10001902_pt1 | contig 12625 bp, 14 predicted proteins | sample LitLau_LLRF_2013_FD_134024 | JGI IMG/M metagenome (GOLD analysis project Ga0194135, IMG submission 134024) | Freshwater sediment microbial communities in response to fracking from North America - Little Laurel Run_MetaG_LLRF_2013 (version 2) | ecosystem: Environmental > Aquatic > Freshwater >... | reverse complement strand
CCCTCTTATAATATATTATGTTAAAATACACCTATAAAATAAACCTACTAACCGGGGCTTCCTCTCCTGTTGGAGGTTTGAAGTTTTCGGTGACCGTTCCGGTAGTGCGGAATTTGACGGAGTCATAGATGGGCCGCTTGGGCTGGAGAAGCTTAGCTCGACAAAGGTCCTGATGCATATCAATTCGGTTGGCAAAGAAAGTCCGATTGCAGTATTTACAGGGGACGAGTCTGTAGCCAAGATGTCTGGGGAGTTCTCGTTCTGGGTCCCAAATACGGCGTCTTTCCTTTGGCGGTTCCGGTGGAGGAGGTGGCTGTGCAGATTTACATGATTTCTCGGACATTTTGCTCCTTGACCAATGAATGATCTCCTTTCGTCCTCCTATTGGTGTCAAATAGGACCAATTTTATCCAACCCAATTAATTTTGGTGAATGGTGATCGCTTGAGGAAATGCAGCGCTGCGTTGCGTTGATGCTGTGTTGTTCTAATTAGTCTAGTCTAGAAAGTTTTGCTAGCATAACTATAAAGACGTTGTTTATTTACAGCGTAACTTATGTCTTGCATCTCCACGTTCGTAACGTAACGATTTAAAAAAGTTCATATAGTTCCTTATTCTTTGCACAGATTTAGATACGCAGCATTTACATTACGGCGTGTAGATATTGCATCCATCTTAGAAATGCTCCCTGCCGAAAACAATAGAAATCTTCCAATTAATTAGTAACCTATTCTTAGGGCAGGTCGAGACAATATTGACACCCAGTAAAAGCGCGCAAATTCCTCAACCAAAAACCGAACAACTCCTTCGCCTATCCTCATCATCGCTCGCTCTTCCAGTTCCAATTCATTAATTTTTTACGTTTGAAGTTTACTTTCTTTGACAGAAATAAATTGTGGATAATAATTAATTAATTAACGGGCTGAATTAGCGACTGAAATCACGAATCGCATTTTTAGTCAAGCTAACCATCTGCAGGGAGTTCGTAATCCGATCAGCTTCGGAGAAGGCTTACGGAAGGAAGATTTACGGAACTGAGCACTTTTGAAATGTCAATATTCAGTTTCTATATTGTTTCAAAGTCCGGTGGCATGATATTTAATTATGATCACAATTATCCAAAAATTGAAACCGAGCGGACATTCACTTATCCACTGGAACTGAAACTGGAAACTCGGAATAAGAAGCTAATAGTCGTTTTTGGAGGAGGAAAGGATTCAGTATCATGTAAGGAAATTCCTCGATCCAAAATAAATAAACTATTGCTACAGCTTATATGAATAATTCTTGTATTACTTCAATTTTTACTTTCAGCTGGACAAACTCTATTAGCTGCAAACGGGAAACCAGTTTTAGAAGGTCCCCAATTTGAGGATGGCACGAGTGTTGTCGAGTATCTTGCCAATGAAGCTAACTTTCCGATAAGGTAAAAAGCAGAAGCATTGTAGTTAGTCATGCTACAGTTAATTTAGTTTAATCTAATTACGGAACGACAAATCATTGACTGCATTGTAATTTGATTGATTAATTTATTTCATTGTGGAAATCCAGCCTCAGATTTGGGCGTACGAGAATGTCAACCAATGAAAAGATGTTCCTGGGCTCCATGTTTTATCCACTGTATGCAATCGCAAGTCAGATAAGTCCAGAACCACATTCCTCAGGGATTCAGATGTTGGAAGCCGAGAGTTTCAAGTTGCACTGCCTTCAAACTTTGACTGGTAACAAACGTACATGTCAAGGAGGAGAAGTCGCATTGAAACTGTGGCAGTCTAGTTGATCATGCCTGTTGTGTTGGGTTATTTTCAGGTATCAAGTTCATACTTATCACAGATCCAAAGTTACTAGGGATCGATGCAATTCTCCGACGCGTCTATGAGCTTTATTCCGACTACGTCCTCAAGAATCCATTTTATGCTCTAGAAATGCCAATTCGGTGTGACTTGTTTTTAGAAAATTTAAAACTCTTATTCGAAGGTGTTGAGAGAGTTGGGATATAAGCTCAGTAAATGTTTCAATTTATCTTATTCATTCTCATTTCCCAGAGAAGGCTTCACATTTTAAGTTAAGAATTCTTTCCAATATTCAACTTTTATTGACAAGATCCTGAAACGTCATCAAATTACTGATGCCTTCCTAGGTTAGGTTTTTGACTTAGAAAAGAGAGAGAGAAAAGGCTCCATAGTATCTCTCTTCACAGTAATTCTAGTGAAAAGGGAAGTAACGGTTATTTATTTGGCAAACTGTCGTCGATGGCCTGCTGAGCAATAGCACAAAGAATTAATAACGCGTGTCTGATTGGTTACGATCATCTAAGATTAGTAGGTTTGGTTCTTTCCGCGCTTTTTTTTTCTTCTTTTTTTGCGTTTTTAGTTTTAGTAAGTTATTTTTAGTTAGTTAGTTACCAAAAATGCCGAAAAATGAACAAAAGTTTATCGCGCTGGAGCTGGAAGCGATCCGCCTCCGCCAATTCCAGGCCTTTTATGGATTGGATCAGGGTAAAGTTGGCTAAATCTTAAAAAAAAAAATGCTTGGAGCACTTCCTCCTGTAAAGGCATTGGAGGAAATACTAAATGAGTTGTAACATTTTTATGATCTCTGTTTAAAAAAAAAGAAAATTTAAAAAAAAAAAGAAAAAAAAGTAGCGACCGTGGTAGGGATCGAACCTACAATCTCCTGATTCGTAGTCAGACGCGTTATCCATTGCGCCACACGGCCAGGCTGAAACAGTTTAGACAAATGGTAAATCTATGGTCGCACTTTCCTTTTTGCCCAATGCCCCTTTCTTTTCTAAAAAAATTTGCTTAAAGTAGTAAAGGCATCCAAGAAGCGAAAAATAATATTAACAGAAAAAATGATATGATGAACTCCATAAATAAAAATTGTCACTCCCCTGCCGGTTTTACTTCTGTATAAATTTGGACATCAGCTTTCATTTTTAAAGACTACCAGATGCCACTTGAGGAAGATGTCGAAAATCGGGACCTGCTTTCCGTTGCATAAAAGATTTCAGCACTGAATATTATAATGGAGAAAGCGCAAGAGACGGCGTAACCAATAAACACCAGTACTAGGTTTCGGAGCGTGAAATATTCACCATTCAATTCTTGATTCGCTCGTACATCACTGAGGATTTTGTTCAAGACAGGATCTCCGCCATTTCTAAGCCACCGCGTCCCCTGCTGTAGATATTCGTCAAAAGCATCTTGATTCCATTTTTTAATTAGTCCCATCCCCTTCAACAATCCTGTAATTTTATTAAATGGATCAGTGAGGCGTGATTTCTTGGGGAAACCGAAAGCGACCATTAGAGATCTGGCGGATTCCATCGCCATGGACAATGGTGCAGTTCCAGAGCCAAGGGAAAGATTACTCATAATCGAAGTCTTAATTGGAAACTCCCAACCAATGCAAACAGTTTTCTCTTCAGCCAAAGCCTGCAGGATACAATTGATTCGCGTCGGTTCCAGGAAATTCTGAAAACGGACTTGAATTCTTTTGAATATTTCATTATTACTTTCGTTGAAAAATCGAAAGGCAGTTCCTCCAAGGTAATTAAGCACAACCTTGTAATCTTGACGGTCATGGAGTTCGGCGAATGTCCGTGGGACCTGTGCCGAATCAGGTGTGGATAGAAACGAAACCAAGTTACACTTGTAGCCCTGCCCAACTAACAGCATCAACATTAACCAAAATGAAGTAATTAGGCGAAACTTTCGGGGAAAGGTCGTTGATTGGTCAATTGCAATCGACAAGGGGACATAAATGGAAATCCAGACTGAATCCATTCTTGTCATATTCTGTCTCTGCATTAAAACTATGAAATATATTATGCTAAAAGGGATAAAGGAGAGAAGGATGAGCCACCAACTGGCTTGACTATAAGAAGAAACAATGGATGTCCAACTAATCACAGATCTTGGCACTGCGGTGACAAAAGTAAGACTATCCTCTTGTATGGAACTGGTGAAATCCAGGAACTGATGTCGTTGGAAACTATGGGAAGTGAGGGGAGTAAAGTGCGATAAATTGGAGACAACGTCGGCCATCACCCCGGTCGGCATCCCATCCTTCACTCCCGCAGGGCGTGGATTCTTCTCATCTCCAATATTCCAGTGAACACTAAAGTTGAACTTACTTGCAATAAATTCAAGCATTGCATAATGTGAGCCTGAAACCCTTGATGTATTTTCAGGGTAAATTACGTATGGAGGAAGATGGTAGGCGGAAACTATAAATTCTTTTCCAACGAGGAATCGCGACACAGTCCTCAAGGAATTCTGAAGTTCAGCCGAACTAGTCACAGTCACCACTAATAAAATGAATATCCCAGCAGGAATATCCAAAATAAGCCTAAACACACTTTCAGGAAACATTTCTGGAACTCCGGGAAATTTTGATCCGGTAGATCACCGGTAGGAATGTCCTATTGAACTGCTCTGGATGGATTAATTATAACTGCCCAATTCTAGCAACATTAGCTCATGGTGACAACCAGTGATATAATGGCAATTTAATATTCATACATTTTCTCCACGAGGCATCCACGTCCCTGTCCAATTTAATTTAAGTGCTGAAATAAGACAGGAATGTCTCTTGTCACTCAATTCCTTTTTCAAGCAGGACGTTTGGATGTCATTGAAATTTGTATGCCGTCATTCTCATTATACACCTGATGCGAAACAATTAGCTATAAAAGTTTGGGTACAGCGTACAGCCCATCCGAAATGATTTTAACAATGATTTTAAACAATAGACGCAATGTCTAGAGCATAGGACAGAAAGCCCTGCTTCAACTAATCCATTTGATTATCACCCGCAGCGACTACACTTTTAATTTGCTCACTCACGCTATTTTAATAAGGATAGGGAAAAAAACCTTAGGGTTATTTATTATTTATTGAATTTGTATATTTTATTTTATTTTTTGTAATACCGTATCATATGCTATAAGTTTTAAGTGCTTGGCAAGCACTTTTTGTGCATGTGCACAAAAAGAAGGAGCTAAGGTAAAATAAAGTTGTAAAGTTGCTGCTGGAATCAACACCAAATGTCCTTGACGGGAGGGAACCAAATGGAATTTTATCTTTCGTTTAAAGAAACGGGTTTACGGTGACTGGACTTTTAGCAGTGGAGTAGCGCTCCCATTTGGAAGTGACGCCATCGGCATTGGAAACGACGAGAAATCCTTCATCCACTGTCAACGTCGTTGGGTTTCCAACCAAGTGACTCATTTCACTTTCCAACTTCATTATTTCCGGCGGACCTCCCATCCGTGTACTCCTTATAGCTTCCGCAGGTATCCAGGCACCACTTACCGGGTCACGTCGGAGTGTGAAACTGATATTGTTGATAACCCGGAGACCAACTTTGTAACTATTCTCGTCCGTCTCGTCTTTGAAAATCCGAACCGTAATAGCACGACTGTCCGGATTTTCGCCACTCAATTCTGTGCATCGCCAATATCCTTCGATTCCTTCATAAACCGGTTCTGCCCGACTCAAGTTTGCAGGGATTTCTCCACTTTTCACAATTGTTGCTTTTCCTCCCCCACTAAAGTGTACGGTAGGGAACACTCCATTGAGGACAGTTGCTGGAAGATCAAATGCCTGACCAAGGGGCGTTCCGTCGAGGTCAAAGTAGACTTTTAGCTTCTCTTCCTCAAAAACTGCCAGAATTCCAACAGTATTTCCGGATTGGATCTTTGGACCGTAGCTGCCGACAAGAAGAGTCCCACCGTTTGAAAGGTTTCCTGGACCACCATAGAGAAGACCCTTGAGTTCCCATCCTGTCTTGAACTTTTCCAAGTCCGTCAGTCCTACAAAAATGCCGTCGGGGTCGAGTTTGGTGATGTGAATTTTCCAGTAGTGGGTACCAGCCGTAGCTCCCTGATCACTCTCCTTCCATAGTCCATTGTAAACATTTCCACCAGAGGACTCGCTTCCTAATTCACATTCAATCTCGGACACATCGCCGCTACCGCCGATGATGATTGATGCAGAACCGTCGCTTATCCATTGACCCGCCATTTTTCCGGCTATCGATTTTGTTTCAAGCGTCGTCGAATAAAGAACTCCTGCGGAGATCAAGAAGAAATAGAATGTTATAACAATTAAATCCTCTACCATACAAAATTCTTGCCTTTTTGGAGTTTTATATAGGAGGATTATGTATTCGAGTTTTGTGACTGGACTGGTACTGGGAAACCCGTTTTTGCTCGTTCCAATTCGCCAACTGAAGATCTCGAGGCCAAAACTGTCAAAGTTATCCTTTCGCCAGCAGGAGATGACTTCAGCCACGCGCACAAGGACAGAGCGTCTATAGCAAGTGAAATTACTCATAGCTATGCCAACTTTTAGTCCTTGTTTCATCTCCTTCCGTTGAATTAATTTCTAATTGAAATTTTTGCGTTTCTTCGTGTCAAATTAGAGCAGCATGAAGTATCTATTTAAAAGAATTGGATCGTATTGTAATGATAACATCCATGAAACTGCGCTTAAAAATCCTTTCCCCGCCGTTGGCGTTGCATTGAATCACAGGAAATTTGAATAAGTTGCAAATTTAAGGGTGCAAATACCAAACACTTTTCGATTTATCCGAATACCTCTTTCAACTAATCAACTTCATCTTATTAGAATGGCTCCAGCAACAGTGGTCCCAAAGGTATCGAAAATTTATGAATAATTTACCTATTCTATATACCCCCAACGATTAGTATTTTACTGACAACTAAATTTAATTAATGGACGTTAGGTATTGCGTGAATACCTTGCGAGAGAGAATGTGAAAATTCGTGATGTTGAAACAATGGAGAGTAAAATTTTGGGGTTGATGTCCGGCGGCGTTGAGTCCTTGCAGGTATGAGAAGAATCTAATTAACGCAAAATATTAGTGCGACACGAATTAACAATTCCAGGTCATTACTGATTTCGATCAAACCGTCACGAAGTATCATCATCATGGAGAGATTTGTGACTCCACTTATAGTAAAACCCCACCACAAGAAATGGCAGTACTTTCGGATGGAACGGAATTATCCAAACTTTTACTTTTCTTTAATGATTTCAGGTGTTTTGACCAATTGCCCCTTGTTCCCCGAAGAGTTTAAAGTTCAATCGACAGTGAACTATGAAAAGTATGCACCAATTGAAATCAATCAAGAGATGAGTGTGGAGGAGAGAATTCCGTACATGATGGAATGGCGAAACGAATTTCTCAAGTCTTTGATGAAGTCAAATGCTAATCAATCCATGATCAAGAAAGCTACAGACGGATCCATGGCATATCTACGGTATATTTCAGAGACATCTTGCCAGCAAAGGAAATAAATCATTTACCCAATCTCTTTATTTCAGTGAGAATGTGATTACCGTCTTAGAGCAGCTTCATCAAGCCAAAGTCCCTGTGTTAGTTTTCTCTGCTGGAATTGAAGACATTCTCACAGAGATCCTCGTCCAAAATAATGCCATATTTAGTAACATGCGAATTGTTTCCAACAAAATGGAATTTGACGAAGACGAGCTCATCATTGGATTTCGGCCACCTTGCATTCACACCTTTAACAAAAACAAAGGCGTCCTAGGGGAAGAGAATGGGGCTTATTTCGCGGACTTGTCCCATCGGAACAATGTCATCCTCCTAGGTGACAATATTGGAGATATCCACATGGCCGATGGGATGAAACAAGATGGGACTACAATTCTTAAAATCGGATTCCTTGAAGAAAAGGTCAGCCCAAGTTCACTTCACATGCGCTTTGCCCACAAACTACTTCTAACTGATCAGCCTACCTAAGGTGTGCTCTGTGATCCTTCCTATTGCAGATTGACGCTCAACTCGAATCCTTTATGCGTGAGTTCGACATTGTGATTCTGGATGACCAATCCTGGAATTTATTTCATGCACTTCTCCAGCACATACTTTGATTTTATTTGTGTTCATCGCGACTGTATGCGTACGCTAATTGACTATAATGAAAATGGGAAATAGGATTACAATATTCTCAAAATTTTTAGAAATAAATCTTTTAGTAGTTGGGACATCCATCACTATTCGAGCAGGTGCCGGCCCAAGGGAAATGCGCGCATTGAGGTGTCCCAGCTGCAGCCCCCGAACAAGGATCACAGATGTAACCACAATTTCCCCTGTGAGTTGAAATAAAATAAAATAAAATGAAAGTCAAATTTAGCATTTTTGTAAATAAAATTCTATGTTTTTGGAATTTGGGAATTATTCCTTACCAGCAATGACACCGCATCGTCGGAAGATTGATGTAGCCTACACAATCCGGAAAAGGCACCCCTGGAGAAAAAAGAAAAATGGAATTTCAAAGGCTAAATAGAGTAATTAATCAAACTGTTGACACACATTTGGATGTAGCAGGAACCGGCGCTGCAGCAGGTTGTGTGGCACAAGTTTTACCCGAAACCAACCAATATTGGGCTGAGACAACGACGAAACACAGTACCCAATACAGCTTCATTTTTACCACTTTATTGGAAGAATTCCAGAAAGCCTTGAATTTCCAAATCTCTGACGATTAACTGACTTCTAAACGTCGGGGTTTATAAGCAACTAAAATCTCTGACCTAACGGAAAAGAACCTTGTTGCAAGAACCAGATTCCGGCTGTTTTATTCTTGGAATAACCAAAATTCGTGATTAAGCATTTGCAAGCCCAGTTAGGCTGCTTTGGAAGTCTTGTCACGTCTCTGTATTTCATGCGTCCGTTTAACCTCGATTTGAGCAGTAAATCATTTCATAATTGAGACCAGGGTTAGAAAAAAATGTTGCTTCGCCAACGGTGGCTTTGAGGAGGCTGTGAGAGAATTTCACTCAATATATTCTGCCCAAATAACATTTTATTCCTACTTGTGTGTCAGCGTGTCAACCATTACTGGGAGAAAATGTGACTACAAAGAATGTAGGATTAAAAACTAACGTCCCAGTTGCACGTCAAGTAAAACTTTGAAACAACAAGGCTACCTACGGAGCTTTCTGACATTGAATAAAAGCTGGAAATTAACTAGTAAAAAAATTCATACCGTCATGCTGAATTAATTATGAAAACAAAAATTTTAGGGAAGGAATCGATACGGCCTAGTTAATTCCTATATAAAAGCTTCGGAAAAACCAATAAGATTCTTCTCTCCACCCACTCATTCATTTGGAGTCTGGAGCGATCTCGTGGTTTTCCTTTGGTGAATCAGGAGACTGTGGATCATTTTCGATACCTTTGTCAGATAACTCGGCTAGCACTTGCATCGCAGCCTGTAAGTGGCACAGAAAAATTTGCATCACGACCTTGCAACCTGATCTTGGACAGAAAACATGCTTACATTGTTTCTTGCTTCATCCAAGGTTGGGCCAATCCCGTGTGAGACATGCGGAGGCGTTGTTCCGAGACTAACAACCGACAAATACTCACTTTTCTGGAGATAGAAAGACGAAATTTAGGTTGAGCAAGGATCTGATGTGCATTCATTTCAATGGCAACGGCATGGCACTTTACCTTTGGGAAATCAGAGTATGATACTTGTACTCCAAGCAGTTGGGCCAAGTATGACAACTTATTCACAGCTTCGAGCACGATTGGAGCAGCAGGGGATGCCTTAGGAGGAAATGGCTTTCCTTCCTCCACTTTTGACAAAACATTAGGCGGCGGCCTCTCAGCCCCAGTTTTAAATCCCGAACTGGAAGCACTGGATTCTTGATTTCGAACAACCAGAATTCCAGGAACGATTTGACGACCAGAAATGATTTTGAGTATGTTTGGTGCAGATTTACTACTTGATGGTGTCTCTGCTGAGATTCCTGGTTTGATTGTGGTGCCTGCTGCTTGTGGTTCGGCTTTAGGAGATTCCTTCGTCTCAGACGGTAGATATCCAAGCAAAACTAGGGCACTGTCTGCTGCTGCTTTCTTGGCAGCTTTCTTGTTTGGACCTTCCCCTCTGGAAACATACGGTCCAACTTTTACCTAATAACATGCAAGACGCGTAAGTAAATTAACGTAGAATAGCAATTGATTCTTGAAAGTTATGGAATATTTCTGTCAAGACATGATTTGTTACCTCAATAACAAAATGTGGCTTCTTGAGTCTTGGATTCCGTCGATTGGGTCTTAGTTGAGGCTGGGGTACAACTTCCGCCTCATCCGCATCCTCCGCAGACGATGAAACAATTACCGTGAATTCGGGCTCCTTATACTTTCGCAAATGCGCAATTTGAATGAGTCTTGAAATAGGAGAGACAGACATCTTCTGAATGTCTTTCAATACTGGAGCCACCGCTTTCCGTTTCGTAATTTTCGGGGTTAGTAAGCCTCGGTGAAACGCCTTGAAGGTGTTCTCTCCAGGAACGGGAATCTCTTTCAGTTTTGTAATCATCAGCTCACTTGCCAATTTCTTTGCTTGCTGTAAAAATAATGAAAACTTTGACAATTCAACTCATTCCTTTTAATCAAAGCATTTGATTTACTAAACTAAAAGGAAGTCCATCGCATTTTGTGTACCTGCTTTGTAAATCCATCACTTTCCGTTGTAAACTCCTCCCCAACTTTGCACTGAACTGTGAATACTTTCATGTGTGCTGGTCCAACTTCCTTCATAATTTCATAGCTGATAACCATGTTCCGCTTAAACGCCATTTCATAAACGACAGAAATTGGACTCTTGCTCTCATCTTCCTCCTGAATTTCATTGTGATCCATTCCAGTCTGGGCTCGATGTACTTCCTCTCTTTCGTTCCTCACTTTCATCAGCGCCTTGAGAGCCACCATCACACCCATACTTTTCGCGGCACTGAAAGTGTTTCCTTCTCCCGAAAAGATCCGGTTCCCAACATGGACTGCGACTCGGGTGACCGGGGTGACTTTCCGAAAGGGATTGACTGCCATCACGGGATGATTAACAAAGTGTAGTGGTTCATTCATTTCTTCGGCAAGAGCGGATAATTGAACTAACGGCAAGTTTTGCGTCCTGTTTTGTCCTGTAAAACGAATTCGCAAAATGCTTTACTGAATGAATTGATTGATCACTAGTTTCAACGGAGAAGAATAAACAAAGAGTAAAGGAAGAGCACGAGAGCACTTACCCTGCCATGATTGAAAGTTTCGTCTGGGAGTGTTGTTCCGAGGTGGGGGTTTCGTTAAAGTAGTTTTTTCAAGAGCTACAGTTGCAGCGACAAGTTGTGCCTTTTTTATACTGGGCCCGATCCCTTCATACATCTCTCCACCCAAATGAAGAACAACGGTAAAAGTGGGACAGTGCGGTGGTCCAACTTCGCTGATCAGGCGATACTCTGCTGTGACTCCATGAAATCTAGCAATTTCTGCGACCTCACCTACAGGGGTTCTCTTATGTTGAGGATTATTGAGAACTGCTCGACTACTGCTAGGACCATTTGTATGAGGAGAGGTAGCAGTAGGAGTAGCACCGCCTGCATAATAAGAATAAATTATTTGTCTATCGGCCCATTTCAAGAAAGTTCACGGGCAACCCGAACCCACCTGAAAAGTCGCTTTCCAGTTCGGAAATCGTAGCATTACCATTCGGCGGCTTTTGTGCAGATCCCGAGGTAACGTTTCCTGGAGCTGAATTTTCACCGTTCGAAAGTTGATTTCCGCTATCTGAAGCTGCAGCATTGATACCAGAGTAGGAGTCTCCACGTTTAATTATGCGATACTGCGGCTCTGGAGAAGAATCACTGTTGCCTTCAACCTGAACAGGAACTTCGTCCAATGAACTTCTCCCAAAGGAAGCTGTTACGGCCCGCATGACTTGACTCCCGCCATTGCCCTGACCCTGGCTCTTCCGTTGCTTCCCAATTGATCGAGTAATATTGTTATACCCATTACTCCCTGTACTGCTACCACTGTAGTATTGTTGTTCAAATCCACTGTTGCTTCCGCTGGTTGTTGGTTTAGAATATACCCCATAATTGTGATTGTGATTGCCGCCGGAGAGTTGGGAGTGTGTTCGATTGCTATTTGTGCTGATATTTCCAACTGCCGCTCGGTTTGACCTTAATGGAAAGTTGAATTGATTCCCACCCACAGCTGATGATGAGCTAAAGACTGGAGGAATACCAGATCCGAAAATTGTGTTCAGATTCGTAGTATTCCCAAATAATGACGGTCCATTTGTCAGCTGACCGTTCGGCGTGTAGCGAAATCCGCCTGCGGTTTGCGGCTGTTGTGAATAGGGTCGATTACTGCTTCCTCCACTTCTGGAAGACTGATACAAGTCCATGTTCACTTTGATGTCCGCTGGATCGTATCGTCTTCGTATCAGATAGCGACTGCTGCTGTTTTCAGTTGTATCTGCGCGATATGACGAGTGAAGAAAAAACGTCCGAACTAATTGGGATATAAAGTTTATAATTAATATCATATCGTGAATAAAATTCTTCCAGTTTAAATATAAACTCTGTCACTCGCAACTAAAGAAAGCAAACGAAGAATACTTACTTTAGTACCAGCAGGCAGGTACGCGAGTACGACGACGTACACCTCGCTGACTGCTATTGTGAATGCCGCTAAGGCTCCTGCCCCCGTCCGTCGTCAATTTCCAAGAACCATCAGCGATTTAAGTGATCGTTAAAATTCCTTTGGTACCAGCAATATACAAT
>Ga0194135_10001901_pt1 | contig 12628 bp, 12 predicted proteins | sample LitLau_LLRF_2013_FD_134024 | JGI IMG/M metagenome (GOLD analysis project Ga0194135, IMG submission 134024) | Freshwater sediment microbial communities in response to fracking from North America - Little Laurel Run_MetaG_LLRF_2013 (version 2) | ecosystem: Environmental > Aquatic > Freshwater >... | reverse complement strand
TGCATATGTTTAATATTGAGTTACTTGGAAGGACAAATAAGATAAAACAAATTGTATTTCAGTACCTCCAGAGGAAGTAGGAGAAAGAAGAGAGTCTAGTTGTCAGAGAGTAGACGATGAGTGTAAGATGGTTGGGTAAAAGCACCCGGCTCTCCGGTGGTGGTGGTGTTGGTATTTTCACTCGATTCGATCTGTATAGCAACAATGTTCTCAATGTATATTATATAGGGCCAAGTCTTTCTGGAGATTTCACTCTGTCAAGGAAATGTCCATGAGGCACACTCTTATTGGTTCCATGAGTCTCGAAGACACAACCCTTTCTACTTTTTACACAAACCATTAACAAACAGCACATCCATCATTCTCACACTGATGTGTATAAAATGCTGACAGCTTTTCATGCTCATGATTTCGGACTCAAACCTTGGGAATTCGCAATTGAGGGTATTGTAATATTAATGATGACAAAGTGTCTCACAGTATACTAACTACTGATTTCTAGACTATTTCATAGGAAATAAAGATCATATTTTAATACTGTTGGCAAATGACCAAATAATCAGTAGTTTATCTTTGAATTGGGAATACGATTCCTTTCTTAAATTGTAATACTTCTAAATTATTATTTTCATGCATGAAACCAATGAAAGTTTGCTGTATTTCACAATCCTGACCTCGTTTTCAAGAGAAGTACCGTATGAGCACTCAAATGTTTTCATCTCCTGTAAATCATATATACAGCCGATACAAACCACGATAGAATTTGATCTGAAATTGCATATTCATTATCAGTTCATCACTAATGGTAAATCCTGAACCCTATAGATTTCTTGCGAACTTCAATGTAGGAGGAATATCCGAATCCAAGTGTTGTGTTGATAGGAATGATCACGAAGAAGTACCAATTGGCCGTACCTATATCGACCTCGTATTAAATATTTTCAATTTCATTTGCAAGTCAGGGATTCAAAAACAAGGAATGAATAAATACACCAATAGGAATCACGATAATCTTACATGACGAATGATCATACGATTTTTTTAAAATCTGTATTATAATTTATGTTATTTAAAAGCAACTTTAATCTTTTTTGGTTTCTTCAGGATAATTTACTTTTCAAAATGTAAAACTACTCTTGCTAAGAGATTTCAACATTCAATGAATAAATATTGAATATACCGGAAATAAAATATGCATATGTCAAAATTCGGATTTCGAAAGTAGTAAGTAGTAAGTTTTCACACTACTGAATTAAATTTCTGAAGCCACATAAGTAGATTTACGCGTGGTTTGATTGTGAGCTTGAATAAACAAGTAATGAGTTTTTATTTTGTCCGATTTCTTTCTTTATTTCCTTAATTGAATCTGTAAAATCAATATTTAGCGCATATTATTGCATATAGACGAATTCTCAGCACCTGATGATACTTATACTACTTACTGTAGATATACTGCTATAATTTTTACGACAAAGTAGTAACTTACAGCAAATAATAATAATATTCGTCTGCGATAGTAATAATAATAAAGTCATCGCATCGTAACTTACATCCACACTTATTTTTAAATACCGACTCACAGTTCTTTTGAAATTAATCAGATTTAAGTTTAGGGAATTTTTGCAGTGTACATAGTGTACAATCAGTCTTGACTAGTCTTCAGTGATCCCCATTATGTCATCCAAAATAGCTAGAAAACCTTTAATCGAGGAATCTTCATTGATATCTAGCGGGAAATATTTCTTCCGCACCAAGTTGTGACCTTCCAAAATTGTAGTAGCTATAGAACAAATTTTAACTAATCCTGCGTAGTCTTCTTGGGTAATGGATTTGTTTCTTGCGTTTTCATAATTTAAAACTTCTTTTAGTTCAGAATTGAGAAACAGTTGGAGCCGAGCTTTCTCTTCTTCGCCAAGTAAATCCACTCTTGTCATAAGATTGACGTGTGGGATGGACAGATTTATATAAGAAGTTAGAGGAGTGAGACAACTTCCAATGAAACTGTATCCATTCAACGCCAACCTACTGTCCCTAACAAATACTCCACAAGTACGGAAATTCTTTACAACTAACATCGCAGCAAACACTTTCATTGTTTTAAGATGAGCATGATATTCTATTTCTCCTGGACAGTCAAATATAATGTAATCTCCATCCTTTACTTCTCCTATTGCTCCAAATAGCCATTCTGGATGGTCCAGCACGTGACTAAGTGCACAAAAAAGTATTTTTAAACATTTATAAGGAAAGTTTATCGAAGTCATCGTCATCGTCAGAAACTGGAATATTTTAGTACATACCTCAGGGTGTACTCGAATCCAGCTCCAGTTCCAGGATTAAGCCGGTCAGCTTTTTCGACTTCTTCTGAACTCACCACATCTCGAACATCTGCAATAGGTTGATCGTATACCAAAGCTGTTGCGTTTGCATCTAAGTTGACTATTCGCATTTTTCGTCCTCTTGATTCTGCATATTTGGCAATTACTTTGCAGTATGTACTCTATTTTGAGAAATAAGTGAATGTTTGAGATATTTGATTAGTTTGAAGAGTTCCATAATTCTTTGTGAATGCTAATCCTAAGACGTACCTTTCCACTGCCTTTCAAACCCATCACAATTTGAGCGTATCGCATTTTGGAAGTCCTTGTTTTCCAGCTCTAGTCGTTGATTATTTCAGTCTTGTTTTGAATGTTGGGTTGAAAGGATCGTAAGTAGTTCAGAACAGCGATTATTTCTAAACACATAATACAGGTAAACCTAAATTAGTATTATGAACGAAATATCTAGCGTTTTCTGTTCCATAGTAGTTCAGTGTTAATTGGTTCAAAACGAAGCCTAACTATGGAGTGTAAACTATGATTATGCTTATAATTTCATTGTATCTATTTGTTTAAACTTAATTTTACTATCTAAGCCTAGGTTAAGTCGTATTATATTAATGTCATTCTTATTCCTTGAATTGCTATCACTGACCCTGCTGAGCTAATTGTGAGCAAAACTGAATCGAGTCACTATCACATGTACTATATATGTCTATGTATTTTTAATGAACTAAAGAGCAGCTTACATTTGGAGGTGAGAGTCAGTATAAGGTTAAAGCTAACACAGCTGATTAATCAAGATGGGATTGAATGATAGACGAAACTTAAAAGGCAGTAAAAACGTGAAATGAGATGAAATGTAATGAAAGATATTAAGGAATGCATAGATCATTGAACTAATTGGACAAGAAAGCGATCATCGGAACAATGTTGCTTTGCATGTATAGTAAAGGATTTGTTAAGAGATGAGATGAAGTTACTTACCACACCACGTGTAGCTAAAGGAGTTAATATCCCAGTAATAATGAGAAGTGGAGTGATGGAGAGAAGTCTGAGATGCATTTTAATTGGGAGAGATGTGAAGTTAAGGGATTAAAAATGAGGAGTGATGGAGAAATCCCTATTGGGAGGATGGATTTGCGATTTTGCCATTTTAGAAGAATATAAAAGGTGTGTATTAAAACACACACTTCATATTCCTAATTCCTACCACACAATAAGATAACTTTATAACAAATACGCGATGACTTTTGCATGGACACGAGACGGTTGGTGGGTCGATTCCCCGTCCCGTACGACATAACATCATAATCGAGTATGTGCAAATGTGGAAAAGAAATCTGTAGTGTAATTTGGAAGAAGACGGCGGAAACGGGAGTTGAAGGTGAGGAGGAATGAACACATGAGACTTCAGGAATCGTCAACACATCTATAATTCGGATTCACCACTTTCATTCAACCTTTTCGGGGACTTTCATTGATGGGATAGCCCTTCCCGAAAAATATCCAGCCGGGGGCACTCTACCTTGATTGCTATCATATAAACGATACCGATACATATCATCTTGATTGCTATATATGCGTCTGTGTGCTCAATAGTGCTCATGTATATTTATACGCTTCCCATCACATCTCGTCCATTGTCTAAGACGAACACATCAAGAGATCTTGCGAGCTCGAACTCAGCAGATTGAATTCTTTCATGGATGTTTGAAAGCCATTTAAAAAATTGCTGTGTTTCCACTTTTATAACAATTGAGCATGTTTTTGCAGATTAATTTTTCTCAGTATGATTCATATAATCTGTTACTATACAGATCCACCGGAATATATATTCAGCTCATTGTGCCTTGTGCCCCAGTCAGCATATGACAAGAGGTATCTCGATATTCTCAATAGCAGATAGTTTTATTCTAATTCGGCTGCCCTGTGGCTGGTGCGATGTATTTGAGCTTTATAAGCAAAATTGTATTGTAATTTTCATGTTTCAACAGAATTCTTTATCCCGATACAGACTGACGATTAAATTTTGTCATTTATTAGGGGCTTACGAAAATGTAATAGATTCACAATGCCAACTTCCAACGCTTATAATTTTACCTTTTTCAAGCATTGGAAAAAGAATTTCGGAGCTTATTTTTAGTAGTTTCACAATATATCAAGACAGCATAACTTTAGTATTGGGTCTCTTTGAAATTACAGTTGATGGTTTGTTAAATATTTATGCATTCACGTTAGGATCAGAGTCAGAAACACACAGTATACACCTAATATACTTTCCCAACTACTTAAAGAAAATTAAAAACCTTTTTGCTACAAGATGAGATCTCGAGAAATTAGTATTTATTAACATTTCTTAATAATACACCGGTTTTATTTGGCGAACAGCATATAGAATTGCACAATACACAAATATATATTTGTTACAAAATAGTATTCTATTTTTATTGTCTTATTTTAATTTCAGTTCATAGCAAGTCTTTGAGGAATTAATAATAATATGCATGCGAAATATTACTGCATAAATATACTTGAAGGCAGAAATTGACTAATCAAATCCGTTACTTGAATTTTACAAAGGGATATTCCATTATTGGCCTCATATATAAATAACAGTCAAACAGAGTTTCTCAACTCTTCTTAAAGCTTACAGCTAATGTAATGAAGAATAGGAGATCTAGTCACAAAAAATGGCAATTATTGGTATTTGGTATTACTTAAATGCATCATGATAACTTTCAATTATTCAGAATTGCTCTTTCCAATCTTTTCAAGCGAAAAAAGCTAAGGACACGTAGAGTAAGACACCATTCAGCACGACGACAAAATGTCTCTGTTCTAGCCCCAGAATTCTGTCTCGTATGTACATTTTTGTCTTCCTGTAATTATTTTTGACATGTAATAAATCTAACAATTGAGTAGAAAGACTAATCTATAAATGAAAGATCAGTGCACAGACCTGGGATTGTTGAGTCTTTGGGTGTCAAATAGCAACACAATAACCCCATATATTATGAAAGCAGCACCCCAAAGAAATGCAGATAGATGCTTGTTCCATTCTAATTGATCAGGCCGAATCATGCTTATCTGAATTAAACTGTCTTAGCCTCCGTACATAGGACCCTTCCTGAAATTAGGAATACACGTGAAATCAGCAATACCGGAATAACTTATTTTGAAAATATAATCGAGAAGTTATCAACCGAAATGCAATCTTTCCTACTTTACCTTGAGGATTGAAGAAGATTGGAGAGACAAGCAAGTGGTGGTAAACAAATAACAAAACCTCCTCAAGGATATTTTATAGAAGACTACTTACTCTTTACTAGCACATTGTACTCCCACACGCAAACACAGATGCAGATGAAACTGAACGAGCTAGTTCATATATATATATGCATAGGGTATTAGGGTGTACAAGCTCTCCCCATCATCATCAATATCTTTAGAAGTAATATGGCGTATGAGAAGTAAGTATCACGGTTCTCAAAATCTCCACACCTTAACCCATCATCTCTATTACCTTTAATTAACTCCTAAGCAAGCAATATTTGAAATGCATGGTTCTACAAAAGTTAAACACAATCGTTATTCTTTAGATGCAACTTTCATTATAATTGCATATACATCGGAGTAACTATATACTGTCTCCAGTGTCTCGTATACGGGAACTAGCCGTCTATAGTTATATATACTTATCAAATACAATGATTTTCGTAACTAAACATCAGTTCAAAATGAAGTAGTTTGTCATGTTCATTGCTTTGTACAGAATTTCGTAATCAACTTTAATTCTTACGCAGTTTACTAGTGCCTGAATAAATTGATACATGAAAAGTAGATGAATGTTCATGAAAGTCGACGAGACTGGGGAACCCTGAGAGAGACCGCAGTTTGAACTTGGCGGGACGCGGCAGCGGACAATCCTTTTCCTCTCTCCGCCTCTCTCTCTCGACTTTGAGTGTGATGTGGTGGTGGTGGTGGTCCGTGACTCACTCGAGGTGGTATATCTTTGACAAACCATAATTAATCACTTGAGCCAGCAACTCCAGTTACTAATACTTCACTATAGTGTCCACTCCCATCTCAACGCCCCAGGAAGTGGTTATCATCATCATCATCATCGTCATCGTCTACTTCTACTTCTTGGCTGCCTTTGATATTCGGTTCTTCCACGAATATATATTGTAAATGATCTGGATGGTCCCTTGTTATTGACATTCAAGGATTTTGAGTTGGACAGTTCTTCTGGGATCTTTTTGGGAAGTTGGGATTATTTGCACAAATTGTTCAAAAGCAGAATTGTCTGTTTGATTATGGTGAGTATTGTGGGCTAGAATGGATGTATGTGGGTTTTTTTCGAGTTCTTATCAATTTACTAATACTAATACCTGGTAGAAATGTAGGGAAAATAAATGAAATAATAGGATATATAGGGGATATCAAGTTAATTTTGGAATTTTTTAAAAATTTGGTCTGTGCTTGGTTTTTAGGCTTACCATTCGCAGTTTCTTAATGTGAATCAAATGGTGGGGAATATGGCCTTACTTCCATTAAGGACGCAGGTTAGAGGCCCAGCGGCAAAGGAAACCGGTGAACAAGATATAATTGACGAAGCCCTCTACTACTTCAAGGCAAATGTCTTTTTTCGAACGTATGAAATCAAGGTAAAGACGCTGGGATGAGGAATATAATAAATGGCTTTTGGTTGGATTTCAGATTATTAATTATTAATTTTTATTGCATTTCTTTAGAGCGAATCAGACAGACTGCTAATTTATGTGACACTATATATCAGTGAGTGCCTCAAGAAGCTAGCTAGATGCACAAATAAAAACCAAGGAATGCAAGAAATGTACACCTTAGCAATAAGTAAATTCGATATACCCGGTGATCCAGGATTTGTACTTAATTCTGTCTACGGCAAACCCGCTTCTCCCCAGGACGCTGGTAAGTTCTGGAATATTATATGTATATGCAGAAAAACTGTGTTTTTAGCTTTAAAGTAATGTTTGATGTTTTCAGAATTGCTCAGGCAATATTTGACTCAACTAAGACAGGAGACAGGAACAAGAGTGTGCGAAAAAGTATTTAACACCGAGGATGGAAAGCCTTCTAAATGGTGGTTGTGTTTTTCTAAGAAGAAGTTTATGGATAAATCGCTATCTGGTCCTGGACAATGAGTACTTTAAATTAGTATCAGGCGCATTATATACTAAACTGCAAAATGAAAATAGGCCAAGACATTAAATAATACAGACATTATCAAGACTTTCTGTAAGAATTTTATAATCTTGTAACTTAAAGTAATATTTGATGCCTGTTGTGTGTGTACAGTGTTTCTGAAAAAAACATAATGCATAAGTTTGCTGAAGAAATATTCTTAGGATCTCACTATGAAAAGTATCAGTTTCTGGAAAACAACACAATCAAACATTCAGTCAATATAGGGTATTTCATTTATTCACTTTAAAATCATAAATGTTTGCCAATTTCTAATTCTGTATCGTACTATTACTTATTTATTATTTATTTGCAAGTTTATGAAATGATTCCGTTGGGAGATTAATTAATGTCTGCAACTATATCCTTCTAAGCACTCCAAAATATATGCAAGCACTTTGAAACGGAATACAATTTTTTCAGTGTTTTTGATCAATTTTTAAGCTGCGTGAGTTTTCCAACTGAGCTGTTTAGTTGATTAGGCCAACGCTGGAAAACTATTAGCAGCTGAAAGAACTGATCTGCAAATGTATTTAAAATTGCTCACATCACGAAGTAACCGTTGGTAGATCAAAATTAAGTATTTACGCTTATTGTGTCTGAAAACTAACAAAACACTTCTTAACTCAATTCAAAATTGAATAAAAAAAACTTCGTTATTACAATTGCATTCACGAATTTCTAAAATGTTGAAATACTTAATTTCTTGCTATGTTGCGGCCACAACCAACCAACTGATGTTGGTCATGTGAGAAGACCAGAAGACAATCACTAATTGTCACTTAAAGAGTTTTTGACATTCAAGTTTACTTACTTCTTGTAAATGGGTCTACAAAAATATGTGGATTTTGAATAAGGAAACTTTACTGACAACTAAATCCTGCCCACTAGTCCATGTTTGTGCTACTATTTATAATGATCTTAAATCTTGCAGAAACGAATGATTACAATAATATTAACTTACATACTTTTATTGGCATACACTCAGCAGTTTCAACATTAGGTTGCATTGAGTTCAAATACAAATCATAATCATGTACATAACTAAAGGAAATTACCACGAAAGAAATCTATAAGAAATAATGGGTCAATAGATTGCGTCACTTCTATAACGAAGAACATATCTCAAAAATGGCAAAAATGTCAGTTATTTCTTAAATTCTAACAACTTATACGACATTAATTTATATTATCATTATCTTTCTAGTAAGTATAGATTATCATGTTCGTTTAGTCTCATGAAATTAGTCCACTTCTGAGACTCACTTGTCCTCAGAGGGTTTGGGTTCTTCTTCAATATCTGTTTTTGAATCAGAGGGTCCAGGTACCCAAAGCCCAGAATCTACACACCTTTTCATATGATACTGGGCTTCTTCAGGATCCATTTCCGCGATAACTTTCTGTAGTAGCGATATATCTTGACTTTCAAAGCAATCTTTGAGTTCCTACACACATTAGTTTGATGATTGATTAGTTAAAAGTAACGTATGAATCCTGAGTACAAAAATGTAGATAGTATAATATAATAATCATTATTATTTCATACCTGAGGAAGAGTTTCTATTACTTCCAACGGATCCAAACCGCCAGGACCTAACCTTTCTTGCCTTTCTTCTTCCATTGCCTTTGCAATTTTCTCTTCTGCCCTTCTTCTTATTCGATTTCTAAATGCTTCAAGCTCCTTACTAAAAGCGTCCTTATAGTCAGTTTCTTGCGCATGACCAATTTTGTTGAAGAAAGGCTGAATGCACGACTAAAGTTGAATACAATACCATAAATCAGATTATTTTCCCGCATTAGTTAACAATAATCAACAATGATCAAAGCTAGCATAATGAATTAACCACTTAACGATGTAACTAACGCTTACCCGTGGGTCCCGATCAAGTTGTTTAGCCAGCTCTAGTAAAAACTGCATAGCAATGCATTGATGAGACACATGGTCCATAAGGTTGAATTTTTCTTCCATCGCAAGATCAATACACCAATAAACGAGAAAATTACCAGTATCCTCACAAACTAGCTCCGGATGATCCATCAAAAACTTCTTGGTATCATCATACTTCTGAAGCATACCATACTTCTTCAACACACCTTCATATTTCTGAACGTATTCTTTAAACCGAATGGCTTTTTGTTCTTCTGTTTCCTCTTCTTTAGCTTTGGGCTTGGGCGTGTTAATAATTGTCTTCGAAAACTTCTCTGACGCTATAGTGTCCACATTCCAAGGAGTCAAACGCTCTTTTTTCTCAATATCAGCTTCAATCTTTCGAATTTCATCGCCTTCTTTTTTTACTTCCTCCTCAAGCTCTTTAATATCTTCTCCTTTTGCTTTTCTGTCTTTTACTTCTTTCACTCTCTTCATGTGTGTTTCTTTCCGTTTCTGAAATTCCTGTTTTTCCCTTTCCATTTCTTCCATTCTTTCGACTCTGGCTTGATGACGCCATCGAAACAAAGAAGGTGTGTCGATATTTGGGTGGGTATCGTCCTCATCGTCCGAAACCTGCCATAAATCCAATCAAACTTTATAAAAATATCAGAAATCCCACATAACCGTACAGTAGTATTATTCGATTCCTCCAGAATACATTCCATCACATAGATCTACTAAAAAAGCATAAAACCATTCTCACAACGAACTTCTTAGTTCTTACCTCTATATCCTTCCATTTACTGTAATCAACCATAGTTGATCTATCGACAGGTTTACTATTCACAAATTCTAGTAATCTAAAACCAAAATAGACACACCCGTTAGTCCCCCAAATGTCACTAATGCAATAATAATCACTTAAATGCATAAATTCAAATATCATAGAATCACCCGTGGTATTTTGCAGTTGTCCAGTGAAGAATCAGGAGACAATGGCACAAATGTCACAGGATGTGAGTCGAGGGTGACACCAGGAAATTGGAACTGAATAAACGAATTTGTTCAACTTATCTGTTAATCTCTCTGTGCGTAGTAATTGCAAACGCCAATGAAACCACAAATTCCTGTACGAGAACTTTCCACGGACAAGCAAAACGCTCAAAACTCCCGCGATGCCTTAAACTGGGGCACTCTAAGATCTACAACGACTCCCTAAATTGAAGTGGCGTTATGAGGTCATTCATGCGTATGGAAGTGATTGCAGCAGTTCATGAATACTCATTGTCAGAAAGTTTTAAAAGTCATGACGAGACAAATTGTCGAAATCCTTTTTTTTAAATGGCTGAGAAAACTGAATTGGTATTTCTTGGTTTTCTTTAGTTTAATAAGGTTGTCATTATACATGTATTATTTTTCTTCCGAGGATAACTTAAAATCAGAATTGAAAGAAACCCAATAACCCATCGATATAGAACAGAATTATTTGGGGTTTCGAGCAATCAATGAACATTTTTTTCATTTTTATAACTGTAAATGTGACAATGAATAGGAAATATTATGTGTTTGATGTTTTCGCTACTACTGGTTTGAATGTGTTCAAGCTGCAAAGAGCCGGTGAAGCATTCAAGAATTATTGATATCCTCTCCCAGTGTGTATCGGAAATCCAGATGAAGCATCAAGTGGAATGGGGTTAACGCATTTGCCACCTAAGCAGAAGTCAAAGCAGCACAATTGTTGTGCAGGGCAGTCAGCGTCCACTTTGCATGAAGGTTGGGGTGTAGCCGGGCAAAGTCGACTGTCATCAAGTCTCAGAACTGCGGATGGACATTGGCCACTATCTTTTGCTAGGAAGTAGAATTAGACAATGTGTATGAAATGGTTTAAAATGTTTTTTCATTTACATTAATAAATGGAGTTTTGTATTAACTTACTTCGGAGGTCACACGATTTCTTGAAACATTTTGCGGGTCTGTTGGGTCTATTGCAGACACACATTCTGCAGTCTTGATAAATCATTAAACTGTCTGCTGTGCAAATTACTGGAGGAGCTGTAATATAGAAAAAAATGTGTTTTCAATGTTAGTACTTATGGATTGATAGTTGACCGGAAGTAAATTTTTAATAAAATTTTGTTTGGCTTAACTCTCTTACCTCTAGGCATGTGAACTTTCGGGGGACGGTTCATCGAGTCAACTTCTTCAGTCCAAGAAGCAAGAGCCAGAAATATTATTACAATGCATTTCAATTCAGTCATGATGAGATTAAATTATGGAATATGCTGTTTTAATTCTTTGCTGAGAATCTTGAATCTCAGCGTAGCTTCATAAAGGAGTCAATGTGTCCTTGTGGTCAACAGTAAAACTCCGTTTAATGGATTATTGTTCATTTCGTAAATTGATTCTTATTTTATGGTAAAAATGTGCCATTGTCACAGTGCAAGTGTTTAAAAGCTGCTTTGTTGGCTTCAATAACGTCTTACCCAAAACCCTTACCATTATTATGACGTATAAATAACCACTTTTTGGTAATTAATTGCATAAGTTATTTCAAGCTTGATCAGTTTGTAAGGCATTGTACTCGTTCAGTCATGCACGCAGGAGTCTATTGTTGCGAAATGTCTTCGAATTGGTAATGATACACTAAAAGCTGCTAACTCCAAATCGAACTTTCAAGGTACTTTAATCGTGTGCATTAATTGTATATACTCCTCATGTTGCACCGAAATTCTGGTACTCTTCACGATCTTTGTATCTTTGTTCTCATTCATTTTGTAAATCGCATTTCAGTTTTGATTGTTTAAAGATCAGAATAGAATAGATTTGTTGACAATCAATGCAAAATCTATCATAGTCATGTCTTAGTTAGTCTATGATCATAGTCTAGAGTTTGTAGTGTAAATGGCGCAACATAGCTTTTGCAGTGCGAATGGCGTCAACATAGGATTTCCAATGGAAATGGAGTCAACATAGGATTTTCGATATAAATGGAGACAATGGATTCGACATATGTTTGCTAATAATTTTAAATTCTAATCATCTAATCAGCCACCGAATGGACTCGGTATGCGTCTGCCATGCATGCGGTGGAAGATGAAATGCGAAGCAGGCGTTAGCAAAACTTTACTTCCTTCCTGATTTGTAAAGGAAGAGTGTGATACATAATTTTAAATAGATTACTATTGAGGGTGTGTATCCTTCAATAGACTTAATA